>RCNJ01000101.1_pt1 | contig 75511 bp, 77 predicted proteins | sample 2041171 | NCBI WGS metagenome assembly RCNJ01 (sample SAMN09708213, study PRJNA481090) | feces metagenome | biome: feces | host: Pygoscelis adeliae | place: Antarctica: Rookery Lake | collected 2010-03-01 | reverse complement strand
AAGAGGGGAATGAAGAGCGGAATTGTCTCATGATGTTTGCTTCATGCGCCTCGAAGCAAGTACCCCGCGCCTTCCCGACATCGTCTCAACTCTTGACAGGGTACCAGCAAACATTGTTTGCGACCTTCCATTTCCGGCTTTCCCTTCACACATAAGTAACATCCGAATGCCAGGCCACCGAACTTGTTCTCTTCTCAAAGAACTCGCTCGTGAACTTATCCGGCGCGCCTCTATGCACAAGATGGATCTCCGGATACCCTTCAGGGTACCCAGAAGTAGGATGGATATGATGACGTCCAAAGTACTCTCCGTACTTCAGTGCCTCAGCGATAGACAGGTCGGCAAAGTCCTGGTCACGGAAGGCGACGACCTTGCGCTCGACGACGAAGCGGGCGAGTTCGTCTTTGCTGGCGTTGGTGAGGGTGGTGAGCTGGATGCCGGTGACTTCGGTACCGATGGTTGGAGTCAAGTCGACGCGCTTCGTGCCCATTGGGAGGAGATTTTTGAGGGAGAGGTCGACGTCTTTGCCGTGACTGCTGGTTTGTTACCATTTGGCTGTTTCCAGTGTATCACATGGACTTACTCGTAGTGCGCGTGTGGGGTGAGAGGTGGGTACTTCTGCGCTTGGTTCTAAGTTGGGAGGTGGTGCTTGTACTGAAAACTGGTAAGCATCGAGGTTGAGTTGGCACAGGGAAAAGTAACAACTTCGCGGCGTGGTGAGCTTTAGTGCCCGCGGGCTCGTTCATTGCGTCGTAGGTTGGCTCATTACCAATGTCCTTGTATGCACCAACCTCGCTGAATACCTTCTTTGGGCGAGAGGCCAGGGGCGTCGGCAATCGCAACTGTCGCTGATAGAGCCATTGTGGGAAGAATGGAGTGGTATGTGGATGATGGAACAGGAAGAGATGTGTTGTGTGTGGCTCTTCTTGGAGGGATAGGCAAGCTGCCGATATACTCATACCCCTCACTGTGGTGTGCGCCATTGCGCTCAACATGGTCTCCATCACGTCTTGCGATGTTTACACAGCATGAAGAGGTAAATCGTTGCCGTCTGTTCCAGTGGCTTTCAGGGGTTCCAAGTCTGAGATCGAGGAGGACAAACTCGAAACAGCAAATTAAGAACGTATGTAGCACGAAAAAGAGCACTCGCGGCCAATGATAATGAATTAAGATTACAGTGAAACTGATTAGAAAGCTAACATGCCATACAAGTGAAGTAGCGATCATCGCAGGCCAATATCACTGACCTTTCCACTGGAGAACCCGCAAGCGCAGGTTTGGCAGGGTGGCTCGTGGCTTTGTGGTGTTGATGGCGCAATATGGAGGGATTGTCAGGGCTTGACAACAGGACATGATGGACCAAAACAATGATAATTGGGGGAATAACCTTGTCTTGGTTTGACAGTTACACACTTACTTGAAGCGGTCTCATCCTCTAAAAACATCTCAACAGTCCGTCCAAAATCAAAGCGAGTTCGCGGATCCAGTCGATGTTGTGTGAGAGCACGTGACAAAATATATGCCAAGACTCCCAAGGAAAACGATTAATGTGCCAATGCTAAGTGTGGGCAAAACCATGGTTGTGGTTGCGAATGGTGTACACGAAGAAAGAAAGGTTCCTTAACTTGAGTTTCGCATCTCGTGATCCGTTTCTGCCCTTGCCTCGAATTGTCAAAGATATGAAATTCACGGTCGAAGTAGTGGATGAGTCATCAATCGCTGGCTGATGGCATTGATAAGCGATTTGCTAAAGTGGCTTGGCTCGTCGACCGTGTTAATCAGCAATCGCGGGGCAAATTTGGCAGATAGTATTTTACCTGGAGGCCGTCCTCAACGCCAACACCAAACCACCAAATCCCCATAACACAATTCACGGAGTCTAAAAATGGCGTCCATGGATCTCGACGCTCCGGTGTCTATCAGCACCGGCCACAATGCCGTTGGGCAGACCAACGCCACTATTCTCTGCTGTAACTGTGGCGCTCCTATCGACGGAACCTCCTCCGCCAACGCCCTCTGCTACGACTGTGTCAAGCTCACCATCGACGTTTCCCAAGGCATTCAGCGCGAGGCCACCCTCCATTTTTGCAGAGATTGTGAGAGATGGCTGCTCCCACCAACCTCCTGGCTCGTCGCGGCGCCAGAATCCAGAGAGTTACTGGCGCTCTGCTTAAAAAAGCTTCGAGGACTGCATAAAGTACGAATTATAGACGCCAGTTTCATTTGGACAGAACCGCATTCTCGCCGTATCAAGGTCAAGCTCACCATCCAGGACTCTGTTTCTGAGGGTGTTGTCTTGCAGCAGTCCTTCGAGGTCGAGTACGTCGTGGCATACCAGCAGTGCGCAGATTGTGCCAAATCTTTCACAGCCAACACATGGAGAGCCTGTGTCCAGGTCCGCCAGAAGGTCACCCATAAGCGTACCTTCTTGTACCTCGAGCAGCTTATTCTCAAACACGGCGCCCACAAGGATGCCATCAACATCAAGGAGGTCAAGGATGGTCTCGATTTCTATTTCGCAGCCCGTAACCAGGCCACAACATTCGTCGACTTCTTGACCTCGGTCGCACCAGTCAAGAGCACAAAGTCTCAGGAGCTTATTTCCATGGACATCCACACCTCGACCAAGTCTTACAAGTTTTCGTACGCTGTGAACTTGGTGCCAATTTGCAAGGATGACCTTGTTGCTCTCCCAATCAAGCTTGCCCAGCAAATTGGAAACATCAACCCAGTCTCCCTCTGCTACAGAGTCGGAACCTCCATCAACCTCATCGACCCATCCACCCTCCAGACCACCGACGTCTCCACCCCCATCTACTGGCGCGCACCATTCACCGCCCTCGCTGATGTGAAGGAGTTGTTTGAGTTCGTTGTCCTGGACATCGAGCTCACCGGTGTTGAGAACGGCCGCTTCGCCCTCGCCGAATGCACGATCGCTCGCGCTTCCGACCTCGGCGTAAATGACAAGACCTTCTTCGCGCGCACCCATCTCGGCAACGTCCTTCACCCAGGAGACTCCGTCATGGGCTACCTGTTGTGCGAGGCCAACTTTAACAACCCACAATACGACATCATCGAGAGCAGCAACGCATACAGCAGCTTAATCCCAGACGTCATCCTAGTCAAGAAGTTCTATGCCCGCAAGAAGAAGGCCAAGGCTCGTAACTGGCAGTTGAAGAGAATCAACAAGGAGGAGGCAGATGCGTTGCCTAAGAAGGGTGATCAGGAGAAGATGGATCGCGATTATGAGATGTTCTTGCGTGATGTGGAGGAGGATACTGAGTTGAGACAGACGCTTGCGTTGTATAAGGCACAGCAGAAGCAGAAGGCGGATGATGAGATGTCCGTTGCGGAGACAAGTGATGGCGAGGATGAGGTGCCGAAGATCGATATGGATGAGTTGCTGGACGAGTTTGGGGAGATGAAGATGGGGGATTCGGAGATGACCTAGGCTGCGAATCACGAGACGAGCTAGTCTTGCTGAAGGATTGCGACGTGGTTTGTAAGCGGGCGTTTCTGGGATACCTTAGCATCTTTGTTACAGTGGTTCAGTGGCAACATTCATGAGGAGTTCACGGTCAGGTTTGTTATGACGGATGGCAAAAAGAATGAGGATGTGAGGAAGCACGGAATATGTGCCCAAAAATACTCATCTGGTAGTCACTTAACGAACCGCGTGACTTCTGATCTCCGAGAATTTGAATACAGACGATATTTCTGTCTACCTGGGCTTGCCACTCGCATGTGTTTCCCTTGTGCTTATTAAAGACTGTGATACTCTGGCGTCAGTTGGTGGGAAGCTATTCCCGATGGGTGAAAGCAGTACGATGTTCGCCAAGAGTCTTGGCGTTGTGGGCGGATCTCGTGGCGTCACTTGGATCGTCAATCGGCCTCGATTACAACTACAAACGTATACACAATTTGTTTCGTGTTAACTGGTTATTACACCCAGAACATGCCTCATTCCTTAACCTCCGTTTTCACAGAGAAATTTCTACACATCGCCAGCCAACTCGAAGCCATACACGGTGACGAATGGGGCTGACCAGTCGACGCATGGGATATCAGGAGCCGCACCCAATGCCTCCGCAATCTGACACTCACATGTCGACCGTCGCCTTAAGGACGTCATTCTAAAGCGCTGCATAAAACTCGTGGAGCCAGCATTCCCTTCCGCGAAAGATGAAGTCCTCTTTCTGAGAGCAGGTTCGAATAAGCAGCGGTTGGCGGAGAAAGTCAATTGTGTTACGTTGCCTTATTTCAGCCCGGCGGAGTGGTTGGTCAAGGATGCGTTCTCAGATCGGGACCGGGAGCTGGTAAACGGTGTTGCCAGCGGGTTGTGTGAGCTGGCATATAGCGTCTTTCCTTAGAGGTCAAACAATAGAGAGCCTCGACCCCCTAGTGCCCCGGCATGCCAGCTCGTCGTGAAGTACTGGATAAGCTGCCTCAAGCTCGGGCGTGAGGACGCCGTCCACGCGCTGCTCATGGTATTGCTACCCAACCTATCAAGGCTCGAGGTCCCTGCTTCCGTTCGAACCGAGATCGACGAAGAGCTGCCAATGTGTGTATCCGCCGAGAATTTTCTCTACCTCCTCTTCAGCTGGGCGAGCGATCTCCACCGACTTGGGTGCTGCCAACTGGACTACTTGGTCGGCGAGAGCCCTGTCTCAGGAAGGCCTCATAAACCTCTGCTCTGCCACCTTGGCAGCCTGACGGCCAGTGGCATGGACGACGTGTCCAGAGAAACGTAGGCGAAGGATATAAGTCGGTTGGTATGGCATCCTCTCCTCAAGGGATTCACAGTGGACGGTATATACCGCATCCACACCGACGGGTATCATCCTTCAAAGACGAAAGTGGCGTTGATAGAGCTGAAGATCGAAACGCTAGAGTGCTCCCGGCCGCAACTCCTGTTTATCGAGCAGCTTGTCCTGCGCTCCCCGGAGCTAGAGGTGCTCCGAATTGTATGGTCGCATGTTCAGGGAATTTGGCATGGGAAATTTGGTGATGACGTGGCGTCGGCGTACGTCCAGGACATAGTCCACAGGTTACAGTAGTATCATGGGAGCGGTCCGTCAATCCATATGAGGAATACTCATCAGGAATTGCAAGGGTGCTTTGGGAGGGCAATAGGAGCGTGTCGCGAAGAGTCATGCCACATAGCGGTCACGGTGCCTTGGTAAAAAATACGTCGCGAAAAAGCAAAATCGTTGAGATGCCCCAAAGAAATAGCATTGCAATACTATGCAAAAGAACTTCAAAATTGGCAATGCATATTGAAAATCCAGACAGCTAATTGGCTGGTATCTATGAAAATATCATACACCAGACATACATTTCAAGGATGAATGGCGTCGTATTGTCAAGCTCGATGTGTCTTTTCCGGCCACAACAGTAAGCCCTTTGTCATATTGACTTCCGGTAATACCGAGCAATTAGCCGAATCAACAATTTGCGCTAGGAACGATGTGGTCACTCTGTATCGTGAGTAGTTGTAAGAGGCGACTGGTTTGATAAAGAAGGCCTGAAAGTGGGAGTTTCGCAAACCGCCAGTCAGTGTAGATGGTTAATCTCTAGCTGTCCATATCGGGCCAGGACCGTCGCTCTGCGCCATGCTCTTGTTGAAGTTGGCGCATGGACTAAAGGCAGTGCTCTAAATTTCGCTCTTTACTCCCCCTCGCCGAAGCCCAGATTGTCAAAATTGTGCTTCTCAACAGTCGCTGGTGGTGTTAACCGGTTTTTGTGGTATGTGGTGGTTCTCAATCGCGAAACCGAAATCGAAAATCCGGGTGCCGGGTGTTTTAATTGGTTCTGTGTCATCTGGCGCGTTTTGGTTTGGATATTGAAATCTAAATCGAGATGTGGGCCAGCAAGCTAATGGGCAGAGATTCGGTTTGCTTCTCAGCCCCCCTGTTCTGCTTGTAACTAATCCTTCCACATAATATCCGTGCTCCCCAGAATTTCACATCCCTCCCTGGTTAAAGTTCATGTTGTAACCACCCGTCTTCGGATCTTTCGTCATCTGAAAGTTATCCGTCGACAACCCAAACGGCTTAAGAATCCCATTTCCAAGACCCTTCAACTTCCCCATCATCTCCGCCATCTCCACCTCCTGCGCAAGCTTAACCCTCGGTGGCAAGTCTCTCAACTGCTTAAGCACAACCTTCTTATCCTGCGGCGTCACAAAGCTCATCTTTGACAACTCAGTGTAATCCTCCTGTGCACCAGCGAGGTTACTCCAGCCTCCGAGCTCCGACCTCGCCTTCGCACGGCGTAGTAGAGCTTTGGAGCGTATCCGCTCGATATCCTTCTCCCTCTGTGCCGTCTCACTAGTGTCCTCGGCCTTCTCCGCTCCAGAACTTATGATTTCCTCCACCTCCTCTTCCTTCTCTACTTCTGTCACCTCAACATCATTATCCTTAGAGGCCTTCTCTCTCACGGTCTTTTCACTCGCCGCCTTCTCCTTCGCAAGCTTAGCCTTCACCTTCGCCGGGTCCAATTTATCCAGATCAACTATAGCTTCGCTCGCGGCCTTCGAACATTCCTTCCATTCTTGTAATTGCAAATGGCAGGCTGCAATGTTGGATTTTATGACGGCGCGCTCGTATGAGAGGTAGTTTGGGCAGGAGGAGAGGGCCTGGTTGTATTTCTCTATGGCGGAGGTGTACTCGCCTTTCTTAAAGGTGTCGTTTGCTGATTGTTTATGGTCCGTGAATTCTGCAAGAAGTGCCTGGTTGGAGCTGTTAGTGGATGCGCAAGTGGATGGTGGTCGGAATGACAAACGGCTTCTTCTTCTGGCTCGAAGCGGATGATTCCTTCTGCTAGTTTTGCCTCGGCGATGTTTTTGAGGGCGAGGCGATCGTCCGTCTTTGGCGCAGATGTGGTCGACATCGTATGGTGAGAAATATGATTGCGAGGTTAAGCGCGTCCAGATGTTGTTCGTGGTGGACGTTGGCCGTTGAAGTTGGAGATCCTCGATGACAGCCTGGCGCCTGGAGGGGTAGTTGGGAACCCCACCACAATTTCCGCAACCTGGCGGACACTTTCTGACTCTACCTCAAATGTCGTTATTCAATCTCGCGATACCTGTTTCAGTTAGCGCCTAACACATAGACCTTCTTCATTGTTTTGGACCCCTCATTTAATTTAGAGAGCACATATACTATAAAGCTCGATCTCAACAGCTATCGTCATCTCCAAACTATAATCACCTCGTCACAGTAATAAACATGGACGCCACTACCACCACCCAAGAGTAAGCCCTATTCACTTCCACGTCACTTATTGCTGTCATGCTTACTTCTACCCAGGCTCCCGCCAATTCGCGCCTGCCTCTTCGACATGGACGGTCTTCTCCTCGACACCGAAGACAAATACACACAAGTCGTCAACACCCTCCTCGCGAAATACAACAAAGGCCCGCTCCCCTGGTCCGTCAAAGCCCAGCTCCAAGGCCGCCCAGCACCAGCAGCCCACGACCTCTTCCACGCCTGGGCACAGCTTCCCGCCGAGGTTACCAAGGAGCAGTGGGCCGCTGATGTGGCGGTGATGCAGAGCAAGCTATTCCCCTCCGCTGCGCCGCTACAGGGTGTTGCGGAGTTGTTGAGAAAGCTACAAGATGCGAAGGTGAAGGGGAGAAACGCTGAGAAAGTTCATCTTGCGCTGGCGACGAGTTCTCATACTGCAAATTTTAAGCTGAAGTCGGACCACCTTACCCAACTCTTCGAGGTCTTCACCCCTGAGCGCCGCGTTTTGGGAGACGACCCAAGAATCCCAAACGGCCGCGGAAAGCCAGCCCCGGATATATATCTCCTTGCGCTCGACCAGGTCAATAAGACCTTGCCAGAGGGAGAGGAGAAGATCAAGCCTTCTGAGTGCTTAGTCTTTGAGGACTCGGTTTCAGGTGTCGAGGCTGGCCGCAGAGCAGGTATGCGTGTTGTCTGGTGCCCACACCCGGAGTTGAAGATGGAGATGGCTGGTCGTGATGCTGAGATTTTGGCTGGCAAGGCGGATCCGGGGATGGATAAGGATGGGGCTGTGGGTGAGATTGGTGATGGTTGGGCTGCTTATTTGCCGACTTTGGAGAACTTTCCTTATGAGGCTTATGGGATGAAGGTCAAGAACTAGATTCGTTGTTAGGATCTGGTGTGAGGGAAAGAATATACCGAAAGTGCTCAGGGTGAGGTTAACGAATACGTGTGGTGAGGCTGTTGACATAGACTGCGGTGGATAGACATGATAGATGAAATGCCATTCCAAGCGGGCGTGCCCTCGAGCTTCTGGTTGTGTATCAAAGAGTGTGAGGGAAGACTGGGATCCTTCGACAAGCACGGGGCCTATGGGAGTTGGATATACGTGACAAACTCAAAGGTACCGCGATGATGTATGAGCATGTTGGTCCACGATATAAAGGCTCTTTCAACAACATCCTCGCAAATTCTAACCGACGGCATAAACAGGGCGATATGCATCTCAAGTACTTCTCCCCCTCACCCACTCTACCAACTTGGATAGAAATCAACAAGCTGCTACCATGGGATTCCGACGACACCCACGGAATCCACACTTTTGAAATCGACGGGTACTGTATAAGGTGCTACCACATCATGCATGAATTCTGGGTCGGGCCTCGAATAGAGAGCTCGACAGGAGAGAATAATGCCAACCAGCTACCGCTGGAAGACGTGAGATTCTGATCAGGAGAAAGAAACATGAGTACGGGAAATGTTACGTTAGTATGACCCCCGGTATCCAGTGGTTGTTGCATACTCGTTGGCTGTCGAGGTTCGTGGCGCTGGAAATGTGGGGGAGATTGACGTGGGGGATGTTACTGTATGACTTCGGATATACAGTAGAAGGGGGTTTGACGGCGAGAGCGGTGGACCCATTGACTTGCTTGAGGAGCTCGACGCGGAGATGGTGGAACGGAACTGGTAGGTTTTTGCAAGCAGCTATAGAGTTCAATCTTCATGGAGGTTCTTTCTTTGGCAATGATAAAGTTTTTGGGCAGACTAAGCAATCCCACAACAATTTCATGGCCTACTGGTTGGCCTTTCAACTTTCCTTGAAGCTAAGATGCTTTGACCTGGCACTCATTTGCCGACACGAAGTATAATTCTTGAATCGCATTCCATTACCTAGTTGGCCCACTATCACGCCTCCAGATCTGAAAATGACTTCTACTTCCGATCTTGAGATTTTCCACCCTTTCCCTCGACTACCACGAGAGCTACAACTTACGATATTTGAACGAGCATTCTACAATGCGCCAGGATTCAGGGAATGGATCAAGGCATACGACTGGCGCCACCACTTCGCCGACATGCCTTCACCTGAGCAGTTGCCTCAGCACTATGCACAGTGCTACTACGGTGGCGGCGTCGAAGGTCTCTGGACTATTCGGCCACCAGAAACGACCTTTTGAAGAGTTGAACCGCCGGAAGGGCTGCATCGTCATTGCAGAGGATATCTTGGCGCACAGGAAGTTCTGGGTCACTCCACACTCTGGGCTTGTTGGCTTGTTGCATGCTTGTCATTGATCCAGATTGATAGTACTAGAAGAATGGGTATATAAGTTATGTAAGTATGCGGGAGGAGATGGGGGACCGTTTTATAAGGAGAAACTATTGCAACGTCTGGAAGTGCTTTCGGCGGAGGCACAGTCTGACATGCTTTAAATATATATTGGATTTATTGATTTACTACCTGGCTTCTGATAGGTGATTGCCATTATGATGTCCTAAGAGAAAGAAATACCTTGGTGTCGAATAAAATTTGAGACTATGCAAAGAGAAAGACGCTTCCCAGTTGAATGGAATGTAATTTGATTTAATCAGGCTATTCACGTTGGCCGCTTGAAAGCAAAAATTCGGCCATTTAGAGCTGATAAATTATGAGGTCTATTATTTTTGATATTTGTGCCATGTTAAGAGTCATTTAAGTTGATTGATGCAACGAAGAGTCGTGATGGACGACGTGAAGTTTGGCATGTCCCTCAAGTCGCGTCTCACCCGGATGCCGGGATTAGATAAGCAGGTTGGCGTCTCGACCCCTGTGAACCGCGCGATTTCAGTCCCTTAGTTTTGTCGCTCGACGATAGGAACTGAACATCAACAAACAGCCTTATCCGCGACAACAACGACAACCCGACCTAAATTGAATGCGCAACGGTCGCGGCTCGGCCAAGATTGATCTTTAAACCCGCCTGCACGGTCATCGATACCTTACCACGATTCACGCGCTCAGCCCTACACATCCGCCATCATGGCACTCCTCTCATTACCAAAGCCGAGGGTGCGCCTCCACAATGCATAACTCCTTATGACAGAATACTGACCTGAGACTTAGACATTCCTCTTCATCACCTCCCTCCGCTTCGGCGCCGAAATGATCTCCCTCTCCCTCCTCTTTAACAAGCTCGCCGGCCTTTACGGCATCCTCGCCCTCGTAACCGGATACTCGCTCTCCTTCCTCCAACTGAGCATGTACATCTACTCTCTCGCCGCGCTGGTCCTCCTCTGCTTACTCATGTCACACATCCAAAAAGGCTCTCCATTGGAGATGGTTGCACTCGCTTGGTTCTACTTCATCGACACCATGCTTAACGGCGCATACACCGCGTACTTCGCAATCTCCTGGTTTCTGACGCTCAGCTCTGCGGCCGTGGGCAAGGATGCTAACGTGCTGGGCGCGGAGATTATGAGTGGTACTGCGGGATTCAGAGATGCAGACGTGAATAAGGCTATTGATGGTGCCGTGCCATCTGCGAGCGGCGAACAAAGCCTCACGAACGCTGTGGCATTCACCGAGTCCGTACCATCGGTCTTGTTGATTGTGTTCTTCAACGCAGTTCGCGTTTACTTCGCCATTGTTCTCTTCTCCTACGCCCGCCAGGTTCTGCGCCAGTACATTTCCAGTAAGGCCAGCCAACGCACGCATCTGCACATGGATGGTGTCGCAGATGACCTTGATGGACCATTCCCGGAGGGTTCGCCACTGGGCGGAGGATGGAAGGGAAAGCTTGGTCGCATGATGACCAGTGTCGGAAAAGATTGGTGGTTGGCTGGCAGCAGGGAGGATGAGGAGTGGGCCAGGAATGCGAGCAAGAAGTTTGTGACACCTAAGGAGTTGCCGGGCACGACGTTGAGAGAGCAGAGGGCGAGAAGCGGAACTGGACCGCCGCCGATGAGGATCCATACCCATACCCCTGGCCACAGCCTTGGTTAAAGAGGTGTGAAAGAAGGTTGATGCATGAATCCTGGTGGTGGAGATGGGAGTGCTTGATGGAAGAAAGGATACGGCGGAGGCTTGGACACGACACGGCTTGCAAATTTTGTACAGCGACTGCCAAAATAGTGCGCAAATTGACTTGGGGTTTTGTTTGTATGCCCGGCGTTTGGGGTTCGTTCGCGGGTTATGCATGAGACAGACGATACCTAATGATTTAATACCATGTTCATGACACACAGCCCCTGTCCTGTTTCTCTTTCAGGATAGCAATTGCCCAATTGGGTTTGCAAAGATGACTACATAGAAAACCAAATCCTGACCCTGCCATGTTGGCGATGGGTCTACTTAATACTCAAGTTATGGCACTACAGCCGATGTAGCGTAGTCTATTTACTCGTGCGCTTCACAATGGCATCTTTTCACGAATGGTTCTCGAGGACAAGTCGAGGTATGCTCTCAGCTGCAGATCTGTTTTCCTTAGACCAACCGCAACCACCTTACCTAGCACAGATTTACCTACCGGCATACCAACACAGCATGAAGCCAACTGAGGCACCAGCTGGACTCGAGGTCCCCACTGGTGAGATCAATTATTTTATGCACTTTATTATCACCACTAACTAGTAGACCACCCAGACCCTGTTACCGATTAGATTATGAGTACTTCGATACACCCGGAGAGCCAAGGTTAGCAAATAAAACGGTTTTGCATTGCTTGGCTTTTCCCTTTTCAAACGTGAAGACTAACAAGTCTTATACCTGCAGAGCTTAATCCTCCAGGAAAACCAGCATACCCGCACCGAGATCCAAGCCTTAGCCCGGCGATTGGCGGCTGTGGAAGCCCAACTGGGCCAGGGTCTCGAACAGTGCGAGAAGGAATGATGAGCCCAGTTGCCAGCATACGGGGTGGCGCGTGGTTACGTTGTCGCTTCAACCATTACAGAGTTTGTTGGGAAGTAGGGCGGAGACTGTAGGATAAGGGATTGAAGTTCTGGTTGATGTGTATACTGGATATTCGCAGCAGACAGCGATAATGGAAACACATGAGGATGATTAGGATGCAAGGGCTGCTTCATCTTCGATCAGAGGTTCACCCTTTGTAATAACTCAATATAGCCTGCCACTGCTAATCGGTTAACCAGTAGCCCATCCAACGACATAACCCTCTTGAGCAACTACATTCGCTTTTCCGAGAATGGATGTTCGTCTGTTAGCACCAGATTATTCACAACTGTGAGCAGACCTAACACGACTACTTGAAACCGTACTCATATCTCTCAGCACAGTGTTATCATATACGCCACAATAGCTGAAGTCGCCATAGCTTCAAGCTACTCAGGACTCTTGAACATGAAGATTCTCGGTCCGGGACACAACCTTGCCTCGATTTGACCTTACAACCACCGTAATTTTACACTTAGATCCACACCGTCAACCACAAACTCAACACGACTTCACAATGGCCCAGCTTCACGAACTGATGGACCGTCTCATCATAGAGGACTACCATGTGCGAAAATCCACTCCGACGCCCATAAGAACGCCGACACACTATCCAAATATCTCGGTCTCTCATCTAGTACCGCACTCTACCAATGGCTCAACACCACCCCTTCCATGCATGAACATCGGAATAACCTTTGGAGCCAACGCCTGGAGGAGTACATTGTACAATGTAGAGAAGACATGGTCCATACTCCAACCTTCGACCCAGTATACAACAAAATGCGGGCGGGTGAAATAAGGGGTTATAGATACAGCCAGAGTCAGACAGTTGTAGGCGTGGACCGGCGCAGTTGGGGCGATGTGGACTTCTATGCTCACTGTCTGCTCTGGATGACGCTGCATGTCCAGAATAGAATTTTGCGCAAAAAAGGGTCTGACAACCGTTTGCTGCACAAAGGAGGTGGCAGGCTATTCTCTTGTGGATCGAGATACAAATTAAAAGGTTGCGCCAAGGTTCAGAGGTGGCGAATTTGATGAGAGAGATGGGGAGGAGTGGGTTGGGGACTGAGTGCAGGCGTTTAACACAATTGCTCACGGCATTCTCCCCCCGTCTCCCCAGGCAACCCTACAACGATCAAGAAAATCCCCACAAGTCTCTTATTGTGACTGAAATACCGTTCTCGCGTTGCCGCTTGGTAACTTTACCGATCGCTATCCACGAATCCACTTCGGGTTAGGGCGCCCGTATCTCGACAATCCGAAATATCAACCCAGCGCCGAAGCCATAACTCCTACCAAACCATCGTCACAAAACACGCAATCACGATCATGAGACCCCATCTTGAGTGCGATAGTCATAGAAAGAGTCACGACATGGTTATCATCATATTCCATCCTTATAATAACCAAATAACATTCAGCATCATCCAATCCCCAACAATACATCACTCAACACCCACACTCACACCGCACAAGCCCGCAACACTTACACCATGGCACCAGACTACTTCTCTATGCCCCTCGGCTTTATAGAGGCGCCGTCGGTATCGGACGAAGCATCACACCTCGTTCAGGGCCATATCCAAGCCAAAATCCCACACGACGCTTATAAAGGCCCCGAAGTCCTCATCAAGCATCTCTCCCTGCCACATATCGAGGCCCTTCTCTTCGCAATTGAGTCCACCGAGTCAGTGCGCGATGCCTTACACTCACTAGCCAATCACCTTGTTCGCAAAATCCCAAAGCATGACCACACCGCAATCGCTATCCCAACCTTCGTGCAGGCATAGCAAAGGATGTGCTTCGACGAACAGGAATACAGCCAAATACCGCCAGGCCGCACAGTATGGGGGAACGCAGACCACTTCGCGCATTGCCTGTGGTGGATGACGCTTGATCCTGAGATTGAGTATGGAGATGTCACGCTGCCGAGATATGAGTTCTCTGAAGACACAATAGAGAGGATTTTCCATATCATTCTGTTCTATATCAATTTTCAGAATCAGATGTTACGCGAGGGCAAGAAAATAGGCAACATTGTGACACCACTGAGCAACGTTAAGTGTGGAGCGAGACGGGCCCAGTGCCAGGACATGAGAAGTCTGTCATCGGCACTACGCAGCTTTCTAATCCACAATTAAAGGGGCGAATGCGAGGGCACGAACTATGTTCTCAATTGTGAAATTTGTTTACAGCAAGAGACAGCATGGATTACAGTGCGATCTCCAGGAAGTTGACCACGAAGAGTGAAGCTGCGACGACCACAATGAGGCAAAACGGCGATACGTCGCGCCTATGCTCACTGGTAGATGGATAACTGTCCATGCACGCACACGGACACAAAGGAGATGAACGTTTCGAGATTCGGCGGGACCTCGTGCTCCTCGAAAGGTTCGTGCTTAAATTAGCACAAACCCACTTCTACGAGGAATAAAGGCAGAACAACGACTTTGTATAATCGCGTCTTTGTCGTTAACAATGAGAACTACCTTTTCCATTTGATGAGTTCTTTGTCGTCGCATACACAAAGACGCGTGAGCAAATGTTTGTTGGGAAAAGGACAAAGAAAGCTTGAGGTATATGAACAAGACAACGACCATGGGCGAGGGAACTCTGCATATATCCTCGTTTCATACTACTGGAGCCTTCAAGTTAATATAACGATGGCAAATTTCGTGCTTCAGACTCAAGGACAACGCTCCTCATGGGATATTTGCAGACAGTTTGCTCTTGAAGCTTTGCTCAATGACCCACACAATTATGGTTTACTGGGGAGTACTTCTTCTTCATGGGAAAAAAACGAATGTGGCACGTGGCATTGAGGAAATCAAAAGGGTAATTGCTGAGAAGCAGATAGTCATCGATGATGCTTTCCTCGATTACCAACGCAGGCCCCGCGTAGCTCGATGGTAGATGCTTCATCCCAAGGCCTTCAAGTACTGCGAGTACATCAGAGTTGTTTATAAATAAGTTCACACCTGATGGCACCCTTCCCGACCAAGCGAGCTGACACATACACAGAGTCGCCGACAGCCTAAGAAACAACAAGCGCAAAAAAGCCGTCCGCGTCCGCAACGTCCTCCAATTCATGCACCCAAACTGTCGACACGCCCAGCCAGGCCGCGCGCGTCCCACTCCTCTCCATCGAGGCAAAGCCCGCCTGGCACCGATGCAGAAGTCAGACGACCAGCACCGCCTGCAGGTCTTCATCCGCCGCTTCCATCGCCTAAAAGGCGTAACGATCGATTTCCATGCCGGTTCCGCAATTCGTATTCCCTACCGCCCCCTTTACCCCCCACCGTATGCGCATATGCCACTTCTTTATCCCCGACGCCCCTACGAACATCTTCCACATTACTCGGAAATCCTGATTGCCCATGCGAAGTCGGCGCATGGTATTTCAGAGACCCATCGCGGCCGGCACTTCACCATCGGAATGCATCGAGTGCCGCGCGACCACAGGCGCGAGCACGGATTCAAGTACCTGCAGCGGCTGACCATCCTCGACATGCTCGTTGAAGACAGCCGATTCGTTCACCCTCGCACGGCCGTGGCGCCCAGTCCAAATTTTCCGGCGCCAGTTAGGGGACACAGTGCCCGTGATTGCACGCCGGAATACATTTTTATGAGGCATTGGTTTGCGATTCCGCGGCCGAGGCTCCCGGATGAGGGGTATATTTTGAATTCGCTGGTTTTGTTTCCTCTGCTGACGCCCTGGGGAGGGGCGTGGCCCATGAATGCGCCGGAGCCAATGAATATCCACTTAATCGCATACTTACACACGACTTCCTGAAGGGTAATTTTGTTGTCTATTCGCCCACTGGTGGAGTGACTGATGATGCTGTTCATAAGTGGATGCCATCTTGCTCGATTGTCGCATTTGGATAGCTCCTGTCATTCAAACCGGTTAGCCATCATCTTTCTTCGCCACCGATACCGAAACTAAGCTTACCCGTGCTCATCATTACTCACTCTTTGATGGAAAGTTTATGGAAAGTTGAGAGCTAACCAATTAATCTGAGACGTTATGCGATCATTTCGAGCAGTTGTTGGCGGTATGAGTTTGCATCGCCACACCTAGGAACAACCACGAGTCTGCACATATTCTGTCCCTATGAAAGTAAAGTGTATCAAAGCATTATACATTGACTCTGTAAAGCTCATTTAGAGACCAAGAACACGCGGAATCATAGAATGCTTCCGAGAACCACAATGTCCATGACTTCCGAGTTCTAACTCCGGCTTACTAACTTTGGTGGCTCCAGAGACGCTTTCTAAACTGCCACGCTAAAAGTTTAACACGCGCAACCCTCTTGGGCCTGCGGTTGGTTGTTGATATTAACGTCAATCACTACAACACATTAGCATTCGTCCCTTTAACCCTCCTCATCCCTCCCCCTTGTGCACTTACTCTGATTCCCAGCCGCAGCCGCCTGCTCACTCCCCTCCATCCCCGGCAGCGCCTGCGCAATCCTCTTAAACAAATTCTTCACATTATGCCCCACCTTCGCACTCGTCTCAATAAACATCAGCCCATTTTTCTTCGCCTCCTCCTCGCCCTGCTGCGTCGTCACCTCCCGCTTATCATTTAAATCCGTCTTATTCCCCACCAACACAATGATAACATCATTCCCTCTCTCGCCCCTGACATCGTCTACCCATTTCCTCGTATTCTGGAAAGACTTGGCGTTTGAGATGTCGTACACTACGACGGCGACGCTGGAGTCGCGGATGTAGGATGGGATGAGACTGCGGAAGCGTTCTTGGCCTGCTGTGTCCCATAACTGGAGGCGGACCGTACGATCCTCGAGATACATGGTTTTGGAGAGGAAGTCAATGCCGATGGTGGCTTGGTACATGTTGTCGAAGGAGTCGTACATGAAGCGTGTTATCAGGGAGGTCTTGCCGACTGGGGTTTGTTAGACCGAGCTATATTGGAGCTTGGTGGGCGCAAACATACCACTTTGTTCGCCGAGGAAGACCAGCCTGGAAGCATTGCGTTAGTTGCAGTTTGTAGTGTTTAGGAAGCTTCAATAAGAAAGTTTTCGCACTTGAACTTCTTCAAAGGATTGTTATAGGAGGTGCCTGCTTGCGCCATGGCGTCTTGAATTGCAGTTCGTCCGAACTGCTGGGTATGCTGTAGTTGTTTCGGCGAATAATTAATTATATGCGCAAAGTCGTCAATAAGGGCCGTCAAGAATTACGAGGAATTCGCCGTTGTGGAGGATCTATTTCCTCGTCGTGGTTATTCAGGAGTCTATACAAAGTCCACTGCTGTCAGTGTCGGCATCTGTCAGTGCCATCCGTCTGGCCACACCCGCCAAGCTCTCAGCCACACCTATCTTAACTCCGGACCTTTTATGGGGGGACCCCGGCGGAACGTATCCCCGGATAGGACCCGAATTTTTGAACTGCATTGCGAAAATATGGGGGAGAGCATCAAGGGTCTTGCGATAACAAGTAGATTTTACATCTCGACAACACCATACACATCGCAATTATGCCAGTTTTGAGATCCAAGGCTCCGCAACCAGCGGCACCTGCGCAACATGCGCAGAAGAGTCGCAAGGGAAAGAAGGCGTGGAGAAAGAATGTTGATCTTACGGAGGTTGAGGCTGGTGTTGCGGCCGTGAGGGATGAAGTGACCAAAGGGTATGGAATCCAAATCGACAGTACACCAAAACAACATGCTAATAACAATGCAGTGGAGTTGTCGCGGAAAAGGCCTCCGAAGACCTCTTCATGCTCGACGTCGAAGGCGACGTCACGATAACCAACAAATTCATTAAGAACAGCAAGCCCCTCAAAGCCGATGAGATCATCGCCCAACGCTCCTCCGTCCCAGCAGTCTCAATGAAGAAGCGCGCCGGCGATAAGACAACCGACGGCATCATCGACGCCAAGCGCCAACGCGTCTCCTACGTCTCCCACAAGGAGCTCACCCGCCTTCGCAACCTGATTAACGGCCAAACCGAGCAGCGCATCGAGGTCCAGGATTCGACTTTCGACCCGTGGTCTGAGGCTGCCGACGTACAGGCTTTGGTTGAGGATCCAAGATTCAGCTTCTTGCCAAAGAGCCAGAAGAAGGTTGTGCCTCCGACTTTGAAGCAGAAGCCGGTTCCGCTCACTGCGTCCGGAAAGACTATCAAGGCTGTGAGCAAGCCAAGCGGAGGCTTCTCTTACAACCCAGTCTATACCGAGTACGAGGAGCGTCTGATTACTGCTGGTGAGCGCGAGGTTGCAGCTGAGAAGAAGCGTCTTGAGCAGGCGGAGAAGGAGCGTCTCCAGAAGGAGGCCTCTGCCAAGTCTGCCGCGGAGGCGATGGCTGCCGAGGCCAAGGCCGAGATGAGCGAGTGGGATGAGGAGAGTGAATGGGAGGGTCTACAGAGCGGGGCAGAGGAGCTGAAGGCGAAGAGGCCGGAGAGAAAGTCTTTGATGAAGAGGAATAGAGAGAAGAGGAGAGAGGAGGAGGAGAGGAAGCAGAAGATGCTTGCGGAGCAGAAGAGGAGGAATGAGGAGCAGCAGCACATAAAGGCTATCGCTAAGTCTGTGGCTGAGCAACAGGAGGCGAGAAAGCTTGCTTTGCAGGTGCAGAACGAGGAGGCTGATGAGGAGTTGAGCGAGGGTGAGGATCTTGAGCTGAGAAAGAGGAAACTCGGAAAGGCCAAGATTCCGCATAAGGATCTTGAGCTTGTCCTTCCAGATGAGCTTGCGGAGTCTTTGAGACTGTTGAAGCCGGAAGGAAATGCGCTGAAGGAGAGGTACAGGACCTTGTTGATCCGTGGAAAGGTTGAGGGGACTCGCAGAGCGCCGTACAAGAAGCGTCGCAAGCAGGACATCACGGAGAAATGGACCCACAAGGACTTCCAGCTCTTTTAAAGAGGGGAGGAACGTGGAGATTAGAATCGGTTACGTGGGCGGCTGCGATATCCAGGTTGTTAATAGGAGTACTGGGGTTTCATAGCATTACGGCGATTCGGGATCGAAAGATGAAATTTATTGCACCTTCGTTTACTGCCATGATGTTTGACTCTAGTCCGTGGAGAAGGGTGGGTGCAATCTTTGGTATGCAGGCCATTAATACGAGCTTGGGACGGTTGGTATCTGATCTCGACTACTGGGATGACACTGCTCATATGCCTCGAGATGGACGTCAAAAAGCCAACTAGGTTAGGATAATAATACTTAAGTGGCTCTCACACAGACCATGAGTAGAGTACTCGTCGAAAGAGTAGTAGTCTGAGCAGTACTCATGATACTACTCCTGTAGCGATGAGTAGGCGTTCGAAGGAGCAGGCTTCTCCACATTCGGGGCTATAAAGAACGCGGGAATATTGCTGATGAACACGTTACTCTTCTCAACGGCTACTCCAACCTACTGCCAGTTTTATCAGGAGTAACAAGTGATTAAGAGCGCGTATTGCGCGAAGAGAAAGAGTAGGGAGCACCGGGAAAAGAGTGTTTGATTTGAGGCGCAGGCGAGTAATGCTGATCCGAGTGGGTTGGCGGGAGAAACGGCGAGGTACTTTGACAAGACGCCTGTTAATGAGAGGCTGAGGAATGTGGATACGGTATGTGGCACTGATGATTTGGGGGGTGAGATGGATGTTAGCGGGTACAGAATATGGAGCAGCCAAAGCCGGCGTATCAGACTTTCTATCCTAATGGAAAACTGAGCGACACTAGAGGGATGCCATTTGCTTGAGACTATATCTGTAGTCGGGTCCAGATAGCCCTGAGAATGTTAAGCTAGATGCGGCCGCTCAAATAGACTTCTTTCATTTCAACCCCAGTCAGAATTGAGAAAGGAAAGCAGCAGAGAGAAGGCTTCTTCCTTGTTTCTCTTTTCCCGACTCAAGTACAACTCAAACGTTCGGCAAGATAGGTGCAATATCTCTGCGCTTTTGAAAAGAGCCCGCAAAACAAGTTTAAAGTTGACGAATATAAGCATCAATTGGTTAGCAGAGCACTACCGAATTGGCAATGTTGCTAATCTAGCGGACTCGCTACAACCAGGGATTTCCCAATTCATGTCTTTGATGGCCAACCGATTACCAACGGGGCGAGTGCGTGATGATTAAGGAACGAGGCCATCGGAAGAGGCAAGATGGGAGACGGCGCAGCCGCCAGGGACTTCACCATGAACAAGCTACGACGATGACACGAATAGACACAAAGGTGAAAGGAAGGTTTGAGGCTTGACAGACCTCGTGCTCGACCAAAGCCTTGTGGTTAAATTAGAACAACTAGCTTTTGTAGGATAAAGACAGGACAACCACCTGTGTCAGTGTCAGAGCATCTCTGTTGTCAACCAAGGAGAATTCACTTTGATGTGCACTTTGTCGTCGTATAAGCAAAGACTCGACAGCATTGTTTGTCAGGCAAGGAAGGATAAAGCAAACTCGAGGCATAAGAAGAAGACAGCGGCCACGAACGAGGGAACTCTGCACATATCCTCTTCTCTAATATTAAAGCCTTCTGGTAGTATAACGATGGCGAACTTTGTGCTTCAAGCACAAGGACAACGCTTTCCCTGGGAGGTTCGTAGACAAATAGCTCTTGAAGCTTTGCGCGATCGACCATTCGATTATGGTTTACTAGAAGAGTTCTTTTCTATGGGGAAACACCGAATGTGGAAGCGCGATATGGAGGAGCTCAAGTACTTGATTGCAAACTCAGAGTTACAGATCGACGAGGCTTTGCTCGATCATGAATGCCGCAGAGGCCGAGCTAAATGGAAGAAGCTTCATCCCAAGGTCTTCAAGTACTGCGAGAACATCAGAGTTGTTTATAGGTAGGTTTATTCCTTTGGCAACTTTCCTGACCAGGCTAGCTAACATATATACAGAGTCGCTGACAGCCTAAGAGACAACAAGCGAAAAAAAGCCGACCGCGTCCGCAACGTCCTCCAATTTATGCGCGCCAACCGCGCCCGTAACCGTGCCCGTCCCACTCCCCTCCCCCAGGGCAAAGCACGCCTGACACCGATGCAGAAGCCAGACGACCAGCACTGCCTGCAGGTCTTCATCCGCCGCTTCCATCGCCTAAAAGGCGTAACGATCGATTTCCACCAGCCCAACCGGCTCCGTAATTCATATCCCCTACCGCCCCCCTTCAACCCCGCCCCGTATGTGCCGATTCCACATTCCTACGACCAATTTCCGCATTATTCAGAAATCCTAATCGCACACGCGAAGTCGGCGCATGGCATATCGGAGACACATGGCGGACGGCACCTCACCATCGAGATGCCTCATGCGCTGCGCGACCACAGGCGTGAAAACGGACACAGAGAGTATCTGCAGCGGCTGACCATCCTGCTCGACATGGGCGTCGAAGGCCGCCGCAACTATCGTGCTAACCTGGCGGTGCCGCCCAATCCGAATTTTCCACCTCCTGCTGGGCGGGTCTGGTTGCCGCCGGTTAGGGGACATGACGACCGTGACGGCACGCCGGAGTTTGTCCTGATGAGGCATTGGTTTGCGATTCCGAGGCCGAGGCTCCCGGATGAGGGGGATATTTTGAACCCGCAGGTTTTGTTTCCTACCATGAGCCCCGGCGGAGGAGCCTGGCCGATGCATGCCGGGGGGAATGCCCCGTTGGCAGGGACTTGGAGGAGGTGGAGGCCGTGGTTGTGGCAGGGTGTGTCTTATGGATGGTAACAGCTGTATTGCTCATGTGCTTTAGTAATCTATCGATCTGGGTATCATCTCGTACGCCGAGACATGCAAAATCGCACTACATGCCTCATATCGCTCTATCCTCTCCCCTTCCCCATGTCCGCGCTTACACCTCGCCTTCACCGATAACCTGCTTCGTCCTGCTCAACCTCGCCTCATCTCTCGGCGCAGAAATCTTATCCAGATACACCTCATCCGTGATCCCACTAGCCAGCATCGGCACCGCATCAGTATCCTGCACAAACAGCTCCTCGAACGTCTCCCACGCAACCCCACTCTCATCATCATTGTACTTCATCTTCCTCCACTTCTCCTCCTGTGCCTTCCTAATCCTCTCCGCCATCGTCTCCACCTCCGCACCCTCTCCCAACGTCTTAACAGTCATATGCACGCCTGTCGCCGCCCTCGGCGCCTGCTCCGCGCGCGGCTTCGCCAACCGCTGCATCTCCGTATCCGCATCGATGTGATGAAACTGCGGTCTCATCTGCACAATCTCATTCACAGGGCTCAGATGCAACTGATCGCCCTTAAAAGCCCCCAGATAATAATTCGGACTCGTCTCATCCTTGGGCAGCGTCTGTCCACCCAGCGTCTGCTTGTTCAGCACTCTGCCCTTCGTGATACCGTCGTTAAAATCCTCCAGAATCTCCATCTGTGCAGCAACGAGGTCCTCATCCTTCGCTCTCCCTCTCCCAGGTCCTGGGGCTACACCACCGATTCCAAATCCTCCTGCGAGGCCGTGGGAGCCTCCTGTGCCGCCGGTCCCTGTGTTCGACTTCATAAGAGTGCTCTTTCGCAACACCTCCCCCCAATGCGCACCCTTGGCTCTATCATAATTACTGAACACATTAACCGGGACATCCAACTCCAGGAGTCCGGTAGACGGCTTGATGCGTAGCTCCATGGGCAAGCTCTGCTTCGCGGACGTATAGTCGTCGTCCGCATCTCGGTTTGGGAATTGCAATACATAGAGCTGGCGCCCGTCCGACCATTGCGGCTTGATGAGGACGTCGTAGGAGGCTACTATTGGGTCGTCCCCATCGTCGTTGTCTGCGCTCGGGGTTGAGTTATCAGTCTGTGGAACAGGTGTGCTGGTGCCGGAGTCGACGAGGGCGGGGTCGTGTGCTGTGGCCGCTGCTGGCATTTTGCTTTATGGTGTTTTAGTAGCAGTAGTGGCTTGGAGGTGAAGTTATTGTGAGTGGTAGATCTGGTATTTCGTGGTCTCGTAGGCAGGTCGTGATAGGGTTTGGGCCAGCCATTGTTTTCGTTATCGTTATCTTATCGGTATCTTATCGTTATAAAGTGTCAAGCAGTCTTGGTCACGATGCGGCCGCGTGGTCTTGGTGTCAAAGTGGTGATTAGGCTACTTGGGGTTAGTGGCAGTTGTGGCCATTAGCGGGGCTGACGACGCCTGAGACCGCTGAATGACGCAGCTGGGGCCACTGCGCGGCGGTCCTGTCTCACAGGCGAGGACGACGACTCCATCTAGGCATCCAACCACAACCTTTGATCTTAAATCTATCACGAATTTACACCTTCTACCCAAAATAAAAACGGCATAAAGATCATCTAAAATGTGCTCATCAGACCTCTTCCTAGGCTTAATCGCGATCCTCTTCCCACCTCTCCCAGGTAAGCCGCCACTTTTACATCCCCAAAACCACACCATCCCTACCTCTCAAACTCAAACTAACACCACCGCACAGTCTGGGTAAAAACCGGCCTCTGCTCCGCCGATTCCCTCATCAACCTTCTCCTCTGCTGTCTCGGCTTCTTACCCGGTCTCCTACACGCATGGTACATCATCGCCAAATACCCCGACGAGTATGACCTCTTACCCCAGGATGCCGAGGCCGGGAGAGCTACCTACGTTTATGTCCAGCCAGCTGGTGCACCTACGCATGGTGGTGTTGGACATGCGCCAGGCGGCCAAGCACATATCCAGCACTGTCACGGAAACCACGGCTATGGCACTGTCAAGCCGATGGCAGCCCCAGTAGTCGCGCAAGGAGACAACGGCACTTGGAATGCTGGAAGCATGCCAGATATCCGTAATCAGCAGGAACATCAGTATGGTACTGGTAGCAGCGCGGCGCCGCCGCCGAGTTATGCGCAGGCTGTTAAGGGGGACCATAAGGTGCAGAATCATGAGTAGTCGGAGGACGAATGAACAACCACGGTTATTACATCTCGAAGTGGCTAGGCGGTGTGGAAGAGAGAACAATACGATGCGATGACATGGGATGGACAGGATGGATAGTACAGGGCAAATTGGAAGTTTTCCACGGATTGATTTAGAGAGGAGAATGGCGCACGGAGTAGTGTTTTTGGGCTCAGTAGGAGTACAGGACCTAAGTTATGGGAATAGAGTTTGATTCGAAACCTAAAGTATTCTTCAAATCCATCACGCATCTAGGCTGCACTGAGTGATTTATTTTGTGTGTCTTTTCAGACGACTATGCTCGCTCTAGTAACGCCGTTGAAAATGCCAAATATATCTAGGGTATCATGCGTCTATCATCCAATCCCATCTCCGCCTCCATCTCCATCTCCTCCCATCTCATCTTATGTCTCCTCAAATCAGATTCATAGTCGCCTCCGGAAACCTTCCCCACAAAAACGGCCTCTCTCCCAGTCTACCAGTCAGAGGTGCCAGTAATCTCAGCCGCTTATTCTTTTCATCCACCCCCGCCACATACACGAAACCCATCACACTCGCATCCCTGACCACCTCCGGCTTATCCGCCGGAGTGGCATACACTATCGCAAAAACGCTATGCATCATCTGCGGCGTAATTCCCACATGGACCAACTCCCCGGTCTTCCCTTTGCTATCCCCCTGCTCATCCTCGTCATCGCCTCCACCCGGCAAGAAGCTTTTATCCAGGGCGTCGGACGCATCGGCGAGTTTGTAGATGGTGAGAAGGTTGTAATCGATTGTCTGAGTGTGCGGGGATAGGATGCGGGAGCTGTTGCCGAAGAAGTACTCCCTGATTTGGCGCTGGCGCACCGCGGCCATGAAGGCGCTGTCGCGGTCGACGCAGCCTCCTGACTTGGAGAGTTTCAGAACGGTGATGTTGGGTGGTTGGAAACGTCGAGACAAGTCGGCCTGGAGACGCTCGGAGCCGAGGGTTATGATGATGTTGATGTTGAACTCGGAAGCGGTGTGAGACAGGACTTCATAGCTGTTCTTCCCCGCACTGGATATCCCGGAGGTATCAACGATGATGCCGGAGCGCTTGACTTCCTCGTCCTCGTCAAGTCGGCCGGTGACTGCGAGCGCAAGACGGCTGCATACAGGCTTAAAGATCTTGGTATCCTCCTCCGGGCTGCCAAGCCCCAACCAATAAACCAACGGCAGCTTAACGGGCGTCTGACTCGGGCCACTCGCAGGACTACTTCCCCACCCCTCCTCAATATCCATCAGGGTGCTCATAACAGTTGCGCTCAAACTCCCAGGCAGACTCAGCATCCCCTCTGCCGGATCGGTATTAACCACTACCGGCGACCGTCCCATTCTCACCGCATAACCAGCGAGGATCTTCACCAAGCTCGTCTTCCCGCTGTTATTGGGACCCACAACCATAACTCTCGGACCGTGGGGTTGCGAGTTCCGGATCTCCTCGAGTGCGAAATGCAGGTTCGCATACTCCGTCATCGGGGTTTCTTCCGCTGTATACTCTTCACATTGGCCTTTAGCCTCAAGTCTGCATCCATGGTACGTGAAAATTGCCGCCTTGGCGCCGCTAAATGTGTATTCATGGTTGATAGCCAGCTCGGTGCCGAAGAGCTCTGCTTGGCCTGAGATGAGCTAGGCGGTGTTAGTCAGGTGATGGTTTAGGCTTGGTGTTTTTGTGGGGGGAAATGGTACTTTTACGGTGATGTTGGAGCCGAGAGCGACTTCGAACCGCCATTCTGAGTTGGACGCGAGCTCGTGGGTTATGGGGGGGGCGTCGAATGAGGTCGAGGTTGTGGTTGGTGCCTACACGTGGTTAGATTTGTTTGTGAGACGAAATGAAGTGGTTACTTGTGAAGTTATGCCCAGTCCTGGCAGTCCGAGACCTGGGAGCGCCATGATGAATAGAGATTAGTTTGAGATGTTTCGCAACAGAGAGATGTTGACAACGTAGTCCGTAAGCTTGGTGTCTCTCCTGGTCGTTGCTGGTTCAGCCTCGTCGCAGCCTCGTTTGGGTGTGTTGACAGCTTGACGCTAACCACAAAGATAATTTCAACACCAAGTAGATAGCCGCCCACGAAGCACAATGCCACTCAAACAACCATGGTAGGCGTCTTCACGCCAGAAAGACGTTGGTTTTCTCTTCAATGTGGGGCCACAATTTGGACAAGTTTTCTGGGGCCCTCCCCAATCACAGACTCCCCAACAGCGACTTGGTATGGGCATAAAATGGCAAAAAGCAAAAGTGATTTGGGCAGCGCACCTCCAACTGGAACACTCACTTAGCGCCCATAGATTGGAGTGCTTAATGTCCCATATCAACAATTGTTAGGAGGTAATCCACAACCAACTTTAATTACTTTGTGCGCAGACACTCGAGCCACTCTCAACCCCACTGCTCCTCGTTCTCACAACATTTTGAGGCAACAACAGCGCTCACTAGCCTTATAGCTGCCGCTAACATTTCCCATTGCCAACTCCGGATTCCGCTTGCATGCACTGTCTGGAACATAACGCAAACAATGGCAAAACCATCCCGATATCGCAAATTAAATATTTTGCAAACCTTCCAATAAGTTACATCTTGCTCGTATTTAGCTGTTCTAAGTTTACAATGAATCAAAGCAAATATGAAGTGGGTATTTGTAGGGTCTCTCTACATGCCAAGGGATAGCAATATCCTTTCGTCTCCTGTACAGATCCCAGCCAAAGTGACTTAGTATTCGGACGCTTGCAGAGCACACATGTTCAACGCAGCTTCTTCAATTCATCAACCAACGCCTCCACCTCCTCGACTGGTGCAAGTCCCGCCGAAATCATCTCCTTCGTCTTGCCATCCATGCGCGGAAACAAGTCAAGCACATCTCCATCGACGAAGCGTTCGGGTTTCGTTTTGGCATGCTCGGCTAGTGTTCCTGGTGTAGGAGTGAACGCTCTCCAGAGATGCCATGTTACATCTGCGCCTAGAGTTCCAATCTTCTCCAGTATCCTGTCTTGGAGCTGGAGAAGCAGGTCTTCGGATTTCTTGGCGATGTTCCCTAGGAGGTATACGGAGCCATCGGTCTATGCCACTGTTAGCTTTGAATCGTGGACAAAGTAATGAGAGGTACTTGCGGTGGAAAGGAACGCCTTTGGAGTGACAATAAGCTTTTCGTCTCTTTCCGTAGCATAAGAACGAATGCAAGTAACATTCTCACCCAAATTGAACTCTCCCACATTTTTCAACAGCTTCGGCTCCGGATCAGGATCCTCATATCCATCGCCGAAAGCCGACGACTGTTTAAGTCGCTTGAGGTTACCACTAGCGTCTGCTCCAATCCAGTTGCTCATGCCCATGTATCCCACCGCTGTGCCCCAGCGGCTATCCACATCGCGAGCCACCTCTTGGAGGCGTGGCGGCTCACCGTTTTCTCCCCAGTGGTATTCCATTATGCTTACTGACTTCATCATATCCGTGACTGCGATCATAGGGCCTTGAACCTCGATATCAATCGGTGTCGTAGCCGTTCGATGATGTGCAATGATCGCCAGTTTCCCCGTCGTAATGCTCGTTTCAGTATACTCAAGCACGACGATAGTCCTCGTCAACGCAGCGATGATATGGCCATAACTAACACCCAATCTCTGACACGATCCCTTCAGCTCAATCTGCGCAATTAAATACGGATTTCTGAAAGTATCAATACCCAGAACCAGCACCCTACCATTACAATCCTCAAACGGCTTCACAAAACTTGTGCCAACGATGAGCCTCTCGTGTCCTTCGGCAGTTTTGGGTAGGTCACCGAAGTACACGGCTTCGACTATCTCCTCCGTGTTCCTGTCCCTGTAGTCGAGCATGAATGAGCGGCCGACGTGCTTGAATGATATGTCGTCGACGAGTTGGATGCCAGAGTTGGCAACTTCGACGCCGGTGAGTATCTCGCGCTTGAATAACCCGATTGCGAAGAGGTTCTCTTTTACAGAGTATGCTAGGCGACGGGGTGTGTAGCCCATAGAGAGCTTCTTTACGTGGGTGACTTTCTCGGCGTCGAACACGGACATTTTTAGGCCGGCTGTTGTTGCGACTGCGATCGAGTCTGGGAAGGAGGAGGTGTTGAAGGGCACTACATGTGTGAAGTCTTCTGCGCTCAAGGCCGAGTAGTTGATTTGGCCATCTGATGCACAGATCATGCTCGCTAACTCGCATATCGCGAATACGCTCTCGACTTCAATTCCGTAGTATCCTGAGCTGAACCTTGGTATAACACTTAGAGTAGCAGCTTGTGTGCCAAGCGCAATCGACCTTTCATCCTTCGTCACACAGAGCACCATGTCTAGAGAGAAGGTGCTTATTGTGCCATCCGACATGGCAACCAAAACAGTGGGTAGGCCTGCTTCCTTTGGACGAAGCTGTGCCTGTACAATGTCACGGGGGATCGCAAGCGTTTCGTCATTTGAGACTGGAACCTCGATGATGGTCTCGAGAGTCATCGAGTTGACAACTGATACGGTTCGAGATTGCCACTTCCCGATGAAGGCGTGGGGGTGGTGCCCGCTGTGACGTATGCGGGGAACATGGAGACAGGAAATCTGATCTTTGCCCTTGAAGTCCAGTGTGGTGATCACTTTGAGGCTGGTTTGGGCGTTGAGTGAGAAGAGAGTCTCGCCTCCTACACAGACCAGCACAGCATCTCTGTTTGCTGACACCGCAGTAATTTGGCCGCCATTGGGTGGCTGCCAAGTTGCTCGGACCATGTCCGAATCTGTCTCAGTCATAATGACCTTCGTGGGGGTAGCCTGTATGATGCCATCGCCCCCATTGCAGGCCAGCAGGGTCTCTTCGTCCAGAGTCAGGCCGTAGTATGAATCGACATTTGTGATATCGCCACTCTTATCAAAGACAAAGACTCTGCTTTCAGTCCGGAACGATATCAGCAGCGCAGTGTCCGTTTTTCTATTGAGGCTCTTCCTCAGCGGGAACAAGCCTCTAATACCCGGCATATCCCCCAGCCACCCATAATCTTCCAAGCCGATCCCACTCCGAATGCTTTGTAGAGTGCCGCTCTCATACGCACCACAGCCTGCAACGAGCCTGGATTGACCTGACGAGAAGCTGCTCACGCCAGTAGGCTTGATATGGTCCATCATCATCGTATACTCGTTCCTTTTCCGATCGTATTCGTCGGGTTCATCATAACCCTCCCATTCGGCTGGGATTTCCGTTACCTCGCCCCCATTGCTCCGCAGATTCATGATGTGGAAGTCCATGATAGGCGCTATGTTATTCATCGTCTGTATGACGGTAAATGATGACCGCGAGCCATGCTGTCCCAATTGGAGCTTTATGACCTGGGAGTCTCCCACATGAGAGCCGATGAACACCATTCCTTTCTCAAGGGCTACCATGGTGGTCGGCGTGGACGTCCTGCCCATCTCCTGAACATAGATGTTTATCACCACATCGTTACCGTCCTTAAGAATAGTCATCATATGCAGCCCACCAAACTCGTCGGCTAGGAGATAGCGTAGCTCGTCGATAGCCGTCCACGTAACGAATAGATTCGATTCTCTCATGGCAAATATCTCAGATGACTTCCTCTCATCGTCGTAATAAGTAAGTGTCGTCTCTCCTACAACAATGACTCCTCCCATATGCGGTTTCTTAGTACCAGAGTTTTGCCGTGGGTTGTGCCTCCTCCTGCTCCCAGGGCTCTCGACTATCGGTACTGGGATAAGCATGTTTGCGCCGTTATCCAGTATATCCACCACATCTTTCCTATTATGCACAGCATTGAAGTCGGAATATTTCCCAGACTCATAAACGTCGTACGTAACCAGCTGTATCCTCCTCTCCTTCCCAACCTGATGCAGCAGGGCAATCCTCGGGACGTTCGCCCGGGGATACAGAAACGTGGTATCCTTGACTTGCAGCTCGCTCAACCGCCTCTGCTCGGGCTCATCCAGATAGCTCCCGGCCTTTCCCCTATTGCTTCTCGTAGGCGCACGGATTCGAATGAAGCTGAGTATGCCATCATACATAGAGAGCGCTACATGTGCCCCTGTCGGGTCGATACGGCACTGCTGTAGCGTCTGCCATTCCCTCATTCCAGCCTCGCTCACATCTTCCAGCGTAGTCTTTGTTTCTAGGTTTTCTGTTTCCGGGTTCCAGGCGAGTGTGAAGTATTGCCGTCGAGCGGTCCCGACGAGGAGATGTGATATAGGAGAGCCGGCCGGAAAGACTTTCTGGAGCATGGTTATCTTGCCGAATACTATCTGGTCCTTGCCATGTTGCGAGATGCCGTTGGGCGATTGTTTCCATATTTCTAGGCGATTGGCTCTTCTGTGGAACTGTTAGGTATTGATCTTGTGAATCTCACCTTTAGCTACTTACGCGATAACCAGGACCTCTTCATCTTCTTTTAGCAGATTGAGCTTCACGGCCAGCCTGATACTGGTCGCGGTGTGAATAGGGACGATGTAGGACATCGCGTCCATGAGTTTTCCCGGCAGCGAGAGTGCTTCCGTAAGTGCTCTAGGCGGCAATATAGAAATGTAATTACCTCCACTGTTTCAATCGTGTTATATTAGAGATTGAGTTGGCTTTGTTGTTTGGGTTATGGTCTGCAAGGTCAATAATGTCAGCCTTGCGCTCTTATCGCGACGACAGCACCCCACAACCCCAGATTGAGTTGCACAAGACAAGCTTTCCTACCCGGCGCTAGTGATTTAGTGGGCTCTAAACGAGCTCTTATCTCAACCTCTGAACATCACCTCAACATCGACAAGAACGCGCGTTTAATATGCACAACATAGACATCCAGATCACTGCAACGACTTCACATTCAGATTGGCCTGAGGCATTGTGGTAATCTAGAAATGTAACGACTTTAATTGTGCTATCTCCCCCGGTAACAGACAGTCAAGCGTCTTGCGAGAAGTACCACGGGCATAACCACCAGCAGAAGCCAGAAGCCACTCACACTAATGTACACCACTTTGTCTTGCCTGATAGGGCTTCATCGCTGGCCTGTCAATGCCACCCCTAGAGATGTTTGGCGGAAGCAAGTTGTACACTGACAGACCGACGATTAAGAAGCCCTGAGCAGACGAGCCATCAGTTCATCTCCTCCCTCTCCTCCGCCTTCGGTCGACAAACCAAACACACAGTCGCATAAAGAATACTCGCGCCCACCCTCCCGGTCTTACGATACCCGTCCTTCCCCTGCTCCTCCCCACACTTCCTACACGCGCTCCTCCCACCTCCATCCAAGTGCTTATCTCTGGTCGATCTGACAGTCCTGTAGTTGCTGGACTCAGTGTTACGGCAGGGCTTGCACTGGTTGCGGTTTGCACGATGACTTGTGTTGAGAGCGGTGAGGGGCAGATGGCAGGTCTTGCAGTTGCGCTGGACTGGAGCTGAAGTCGAGTTAGTGTCTGTATCATTTGTATTGAGAAATAGAGGGGGTGGTGGTTAGTGGACGTACCTTGAGCGTGATACTGAGCCTGAGGTTGTGGTTGCTGAGGTTGAGCCATCTCGTGAGGGCCCGGAGGTTGCGCAACGACACCCAAAGGAACCCTTGGTTGCTGGATAGCTGGCCCAAGGAAGAGATAGTCTGGTGGATAGCCTGCAAACACCCCGTAAGCTGATGCATACGGCAACTCGTAGTGGAGATGAAAACCTACCGATGGTCTGAGCAAACTGCATTTCACCATCCTCATCCATCAGGTGTAACGTCCAGCCTTCCCTGATCTTGATGACTTCAGGGAAGTAGTCGCCATAGCAGAGTGTGAGACGGGCCATTGGTGTATCATCGCTTGAGGGTGACATCTTCGCTGGTCGGTAAGGAAGATGGTCTGGTGGTTGTTGTTGGTCGGTATTTGTCGATGTTGGTCGGACGAAGGCTGAGTCCTTGAGGTTGGGGATATTGCTGAGGATTGTCGGCCGGAGTTCAGCTACCCTCGAGGGTGGTGCGCTCGGCGCTGGGGAACCTCAGGACATGGAGCTGATGTTGAGGATTGGGAACATTATCAGAGAGTCGCTGCCGCGAACAGACAAGAGCACTCCAAAATTAGTCACAAGTGCTTCTCAGAGTTGTTTAAGTGCAATCAACCGGTTTTCATGCAAAAGCAGACTTCATCGACAGAGGTGTCACATTGTTTAGAAAAAATAAGTATCATTCGTCAGTCTAGTAAGCTTTCAGAACGCTACATATGCCTCGTAAATACCACTTATCTACAAGAAATCACCACTCCCATACCCACCAAAAGGATTTCGAGGAGCAACATTCCCACCAAAGCCGCCGGGCCCCTCCTGTCCTTGGCTACCACCGCCCGGGAACTGACCCCTCCTCCCCATACGATCCCTTGGTCCTTCACCAGGGCCCACAGGATCATACCTCGCCCCCTCCGGCACCTGTCCATCAAACCCCCCTTTTCCCCACCCTCCCCTCCCCGCAAACAACGGATCATCAAACGTCGGATGCATGCTCCCACTACCAGCCCCTGAGCCAAACCCTCCTGGTGTGAAACTAGGTCTCAGAGGATCAAACGGCCCAAGTCCAGGAGGATTCAAATCATCGCCACCGATCCCAAATGGGCTAGGCTGGTAGCCACTTGGTCCACCACGTGGCTGGGATTGAGGTTGCATACGGTGCTCGTCTTCAAACCCGGGAGGCGCGAAGTCGGGGTATGGGCGGCCAGAGGGTCCGGTTGTGCAATCAGTTCTTGGCATGACGAGGGGGTCAGTCTTGGGAGGTTCGTCTTCCTTCGTGGACGGTTGGTGGGTACGTACTAGTTCGTTACTTCTGTGGAGGACTCCTGCGCCGGCCTTTCATCTCGTTAGAATGAAGTTTGCAGTGGGTCGGGGGTCAGGGGTTGTGTACGTACCTGGTGGGATGGGTAGACGAGGGTGTCTGCAACAACAACGTTCTCACGGCGTCCAGCAGTAAACACAATAATCTCCGCAATATCCTCCGCAGTCAAAGGATCACAACCAGCATAGACGGCATCCGCCTTGCTCCTATCACCATAGTATCTAATGACCGAGAAGTTCGTCTCAACCTGTCCCGGATCGACATTCATGACTCTGATCCTGGTAGCCACCAACTCCTTTCTCAGCGCGTCGGTAAAAGCCTTCACTGCTGCTTTGGTGGAGCAGTATATAGAACCTCCGGCGTATGGTTCGCGGCCAGCGATGGAGCCGATATTGATGATGTCGCCCTTTCCGCCGTCGGCGCGCTTCTTGAATATTGGGAGGACGGCTTGGGTCATGTTGATGAGACCGGTGACGTTGGTTGCGAACATAATATTGATATCCTCTTCCTTGATCTCCGGTGCTTGGGCAACGCCCTTTACAAGTCCACTGCCTTCTATCAGTCATCCATCCCATTCACAGTCGGGGCGTTGCTTACGCATTATTAACCAGCACATCAATCTCTCTAAATTCTTCCGGTAATCTCTGCACAAAAGTCCTGACCTCATCCGGCTGGCTGACATCAAGCTTGAATGGCAACACCTTTACGCCCTCTCCCACCAAGTTCTTAATCCCTTCCGCAACCTCCTGCAGAGTCTCAAGACGGCGTGCGGTAAGGATAAGCTTCAGGTTCTTCGGCGAAGTCTTTGCGAACTCGATGGCGGTCGCACAGCCAATACCAGAAGAGGCGCCGGTGATGACTATGGTCTTGCCCTCGAGACGGGCTCCCATAGCAGAAGCGGACATCTTTCTTAGTTGTGTTTGTGTAATAAGATTGTTGTACAGTTGGTTTGCGTTCGGATTCGTCTGTCTGGTATAAGTAAAAGAGGTTCGTAAGAATTGGCTAAGAGTCCGAGAAGGAAGCATAAATACAGATTGCTTATAAGTACGAAAGTTTGTGTGCTGAAGACGCAATTCGGAGAGATGTCTGGACGTTAAGTGGTTGGTGGGGTAAGAGGTGACAGCTCGACATGGAGCCGAGCTTCCTCCACCATGGCGTCACTCGGCCTGTCCGGCTTGTACCCAATCAGAAGTGGATAATCCAAATCACGTGTACAGGGCAGCAGCTGGAGTGATTCTTTAGGGTCTTTATTACAGCCTGAAGGGCTAAAGTAGACACCGAAAGTCTCAGCTCTGAGGTATGATTTGTTCAAATAGGTTTCATTATCATGAGGCAAGGTATCTATATCGCTCCAGCCCTACAATTATTCCGTCCCAACCCGAGGTATACCGATCCGTTTCAAACTCCTGACGACGCCGGCATTTCTTGCTGCACCAGCAGCCCGTGACTTTATATAACGATTATCGAGCAGGTTCAATTACATCGACTGCTCCATCTCGGTGATATAAAGCTTGATATGGGACTCCAGCTTGAGGTACTCGTCGTGAGCATGATGAATCTCGTTCTCGATATTCTCCTTGAGATCGGCCATCTTAGAAATGTGTTAGCACAATTCCAATTTTCACTTCCCAGTGTCAGACGTACCTTCTTCTCAGTTTGCTCCAGTCGTATCTTCCTAATTTCCATGTCCCTATTCTTCTCACTCCTCTCGTCCGACAGCGCCTTATGGACCGCCCTCAACTCATCCATCCGCTTCTTCGCTGCCAGACTCTTCTCCTTGCTCCCCTCCCTCAACTTCTCCGTCCTCTCATTGTACTTATCCAGCTGCCTCCTCAACAAACTCTCCTCCCTCTCCACTTCCCTCACATTATTCCCCCTCTCCGAAAGCGCATCCCTCTGTTTCGAATTCTTCATATTCTCCTCCTCCTCCCTCTGCAACTCCGACTGAATCTCCTCCAACATCCTCGTACAGCCCCCAATATCACCCGAGACAACTGAGAAGGTATCGGTGCTCGTCTGCAGCGCCCTCGCCCTCCGATCTAGTGTCTCAATCTGATTCTTCTCATCCCCCAACTTATTCCCCAACTCCTGCAAACTCGCCTGCAGCGCCGCCGGACTCTGCAGCACATACGGCTTCAGCTTCTCCGCCTCACGTCTCGCCGCATGCGTCAGCTCCTCCTTCTCCTTCAGCCCTTGCGTCAACTCATCCTTCCTCCTCTGCAGCCCCTCGTAGCGCGCCATGACCTCCGTCTGGCTCGCCTGGAGTGCGCGGAGCCGTTGTTTCAACTCCTGGTTCCGCTTCACCTTATCCTGCGCATGCACCTCCATCGCCTTCTTATTCCGCTTCATCTCCTGCAGCTGTGCCTCCATGTCCTGATTCTCCATGTACAGCGTCTCAATCCGCGCTTTTGTTGTTTCGGCGGTGTTGAAATGCTTATCTATCACCCCCGTCTGGCTCTCCCTGAAGCGTACAAAATTGATGATATAACTAAATATCTTGCTGAGCCTCTCATGTGTCGGTTTCTGCAGGTCCTGGAAACTGAAATCATGGACTCCGCACTCAACCAAGAGCTTGCGCAGCGACGCATAAAAGCCCATGAGGTTCCGTACGTCGCTACTGAAGACGTCCATATATTCTCCAGAGATATCCTCAGCGGCGGCACGCATAGCAGGCCCGATAGTGTCGTGCGTAGCGTTCATAAGTAACTCGGCGAACCATTGGAAGATCTGTTGTATTTGTAGCGGATTTGGTTTTTGGAGATCGGCGGCGGTGAACGGGACGCCTATGTCGCTGATGCAGCCTGCTATCTCTGTGTCTGGCTGTACATACGTTAGTAGTGCTAGTATACTATAGAGTATAAAGTCGCTTACCAGACGCATAAACGCATCGCTCTCTTCTTCTTTCTTCGTGACTCTGGATTTCTGTTGCGTGGGCGGCGCCATGGACATGCGTGGTTTGTAGGACATGGTCGCGGCTTGATCTCAGAACCGTAGTTTCGCCAAAAGCGTTAGCTTTATCTAAAGTATATGTTTCGGCGACGGTGTAAGGTTTGTGTAAAGCGTGATGGTTGAGTTGAAAGAGCAATTTGGTCGCATTCGCTGCCTCGAGATTGTCCCGTCGCTGTTGTTACGAGGCCGAAGGTAAACAAACCTCGCGCACGGGCCTTGCGTCGCGACCACGATTCTGCGGGCCAGACAGCCTTGCGGGCCGGCCGAGCTCGATTTGACTCCGAGAACTCGTCGTCTTTGCACACAATCTAGGAACAACATGAGTTTTATTTACCGAATGATTTATGTTCCTGTATCTAACACAGGTTGCTATGAACACGCTCACTTACCACCCATTTCAACGGAGGACTCGCGGATAACTTGCTGGGTGGGTTGAGACGAGAGGCAGTCTTCTGGAGTTGCTCCCTCTGCGTTGCAAGAGTGGAAAACAGCCCTCTATTTTCAGCGGTTCCTTATTTTCTTGGAAAGCTATTTCTGGTGCTCTTGATTGTCATCATTCGCTTGAGTTTCCGTTCTTTCTTATTTGCTGACAGCTTCATTAAAGCTGCATAGCTCATCTTTTCCTAACTTCTATCTCTCTCCGTCGCCAACCACTTATCAAACAGGCCAAGGTCATCATGTCAATTCCACTTCTTAAGCAGATTAGCCAACTCGAAATTATGGCCTTTATACTCTTTGCGTTCTACTTCTGATTACTTCTCCGAATCCTACGGACGAAATTTGTCGCAGTTGTGCGACTAGAAGCGATTCCCTCGTTTCCACGAGTATTTCTTACCAACTCTCTACCGTGGTAGTTGGTCAGTAGCTGTCAGGTACAAGAATTAGTGGCTCCTTTGTGAAACCGAAGCTTGAGCGACGACTGTGAGTTGACTGTGAAGGAGGTATTCTTAATGAGTGGTTTGATATGCTGCATGCTGCAGAAGGCCAAAGAAAGCGACGCAATCGACGACATCATGGTTTGCATTTGACAGGATGGCAGTGCGTGTGGCGGTGGAGGTCAAGCACATGGTGCGGGAACTTCTCGCGTGTGGCCCGTTGCAATCCAATCCAATGGCACAGATTAAGCGTCGACAATGACCTGTGGTTCGCTATCCCCGTGGCCAGAATGTGCTCTAAGCATGCATTGTGATGCTCTTGGTTCGCTATGTTCTGTAATTGATGTTCACGACTCCTCACTGAGGTGGTATCAGTGGCTCACCGGACAATCAATTGTGGCGGATGAAACACCGAAGAAGCATAGAGACTTTCATTGCGACGCTGAAGAGGCGATGGAGTTGCTGAATGGTAGAAAGTGATTATAACCTGCAGCGGTGGCTTGTGTGCTGGTGATTGGAGGGTGGTTCGTGTAATCCTTGCCTCTCGTTGTTGGAGGAAGCACTTGCTTGAGGGACGACATGAGGACCGAAAAAGGGATGACAAGCGACGATTCGAGTAGGAATGATGCCTTGTGCCCGTCTTGTGGCCTGGAAGTTTTTGGGAAGACCGAACAGAGCAATTGACGGCTGACGACTGACGGCTTATGGAATCGAAAATCACGGTGAGAATGGAGATGAAGAGGCTTTGATGGGTGGCCAGTGAGAAAGGAAAGTAAAGGACGGATGGCGACGGCTATGACCGCATCGGCTGCACCATCCTGGACGAGGAACCCATGTGATCTCAAGTTGCTCAATCGGGTTTGACAAAAGAGAAACCTTGCAGGAGGAGGGTGTCTCGCTTGAGACAGGATGATGTGGGTTGATATTTGAAGCAGTGGGTTTCTGGGAACGAACAGACGAGAGTTACAACTTCAACGCTCAACGGAGTTCTGGAGGTAGCATCAGCCTTGTGGGCCGAAACACCTCGGGCACTGCGGGCAACACGGAGAATATGCAAGCACTTTGGAGCTGCTTGAAGCGACCATCGGAGGCTAGCTCTTTGGCCGAAGAGCTGCGAGTCGTCTGGCCGTCCCGCCTTGCGTGGGAGGTTAATCATCTTAGCGGAACAGCTGACCTCCCAATAGATACCAAGAAGTGCACAAAGTCTGCGAATACAGTTGTGACTACAGCGTCGGGGGGGATGAAGCGATGGTGGTTGGACTCAAGCATTGCTCTGTAAGCTGTTTGATCATCCTTCGCCTCGGGATTTCCGAGTGAAGTCTAGAATCATGTCAGTTGATGCCGTGCTGGATATTCCAAGTTCTTGGTGCCAAGTCGCGGCTTTTGAGTTTGGACCCAGGTTGACGCAAATACTTCGTAGAAGTGAAGCAACGGAGTGGTGACGAGGGATGCATTAACCGCTTGCCATCGTCTCCGATGAGATGTCTCAAAGATACACCTTAACTGGAAGCGGTTCTTGAGCTCCCATCTTGGGTAACTGGGCGAGACATTGTTCATCGTTGATAGTGAACCCCGTGACCTTCACAAGTCTCAATACTCGTAGGCTGGCAGACGTGTGGTGATACAACGCGCCACTACAGCCCATTGCAGCATTTTTGAAGGAACACGAACTCATGTCGGAGGAACTGCAATGTTCTCCATAATCTCCATTCTTTCCGAAATGTTGATGCGAACTCGAGGTTGTGCCCATGGATTGGTGTTTTGGTGTTCTTGAGCTCTTTCTGGCGGGCTGCGATGGAGCTGTTTGTGGATAAAGATGCCGTCGCGATGGGTCCGCGAAAAGCTCCCAAGAACCCTGCTCCACTGTCAGGGTTGCCAGAGTGAGGACTCGCGGCCAAAAGTGGTAATTATAGAACAAAGCTATTTGGCTGAGTTCTTACAAACGTCGTCATTCGTACATGTACCCAGCTTTTCACTACTTGGTAGGTACAGCACCTTGTGCAGCAAAGTATGACAGCCACTGCAAGGTACGCAAAGTCACTTCCGGGTACTCGTACTGTACTGTACATGCTCACCACACGGCATCTCCCTTTCCCGCGTGCCATTGCTGGAGCCATGGAGCTGGAGCACCAGGGTCGCTGACCAGAGCCCACACTCCACACTGACTGCCCATCCCTTCCTAACTTCGTTCCAGCACCCTTCATCAGTCAGTGAGCTCTCCACTCTCCATACTTCGCCACCAGTCAGCGTCCTCGCCTTCTCGCAAAAGCTTCATCCTCCTCGATACCACATTCGCTCCTTTTTACTACAGTAGCTATTCGCAGTAGAAACACTCATTCAAAGTTGCTTAAGCACGTCAGCGCATACGAGACCTGGTATCTTTTCTACGACGGCCCGTTCCATCTGCGCAAACGCCGTCGTTTTCCACACCCTCGCTATCGGAGCTGGACCCTCGCCTTGCCAGGCGGACCTACATTTTTTACCTATACGTCGATCTTCACTATTAGTGATTCACACAGCTCTCAAAACACCCAAGGGATGATACTGGACCGGTTAACAATCTTCACCATATAAAGCGTACACTCGACAACCACGACCTTCTTTCACAGCGGGCCAAGGCTGTCGCACCCAGATGAAAAGATGTCGATATGGCCGTTTGGAAGGAAGAAAAGTGTTGGGGAGAAGAACCGTCCCACACAGAACAGCACACAGAACAGATCGAATACCGAGCCTATGATGCAGAGATCCGGCTCACAAAGAAGTAATGGCTCGAGAAGAAGTGCCGGAAGACTAGTTGGCTTGGACAGCGACGTACCTCGTTTGGCACGTAAGCGCAGCGGCAGAGACAGGCGTCGTCAGAGTTCGCGAGAAGGAAAGAAGTTAGTGCGCGATCCAGAGAGACGGGCATACAGCTTCTCGCCAGGCCGCAAAGAGGGCCTTGGGGTGCCAAGGGATATACCTCATCAGCATCCTGTGCCACCTATACCTCCCAATGCGGCGACTATGGCTGGCAAGTCGGCAAACCTCAATGAGAGGAATGACACGGCTATTGGCTACGAAAATCTCGACCGGGCACCTACATTGCACAAGAGAAGTGCGCACGATTTAAACCACCGCAAATCGAGTAAAAAGAGGAAGGAGGACTACGAAAGATTAGCAGAACTCAAAGCAATGAGCAAACACATGCCGCCGCCACCTTCTCGTGCTGCGACAGCGCCCGATTGGAACTCCCAAACACAGCAAAATGAGACACACAAGGCTCGTGGCATCAAGGGGATTTTCACCAATCATCAGTCGAATTTGTCGCTCACGCACCAATCCGTGCACTCCTCAGTTTCTTCAAACGCCGAACCACATACCTCATTTATATTAAAGGGAATCGATCTTTTTGCGCCTCGTCCTACTATCCGCTATGCAGAGAATCCTCGATACAAACAACACGAGGCTTCTAAAAGCTTGAGCAAGTTACCTGCAACGGGTTCACGAGCAGATCTGTTCGAGAAGGAGGAGTTCAAGGAGAACAATGCCATGTCGAGGAAACGAATGGATGCATTGGCGAATGACCTCGACGCGCATGATTTGCGCGAATTATTGGATAGGGATAGGAGACGGAGAGAGCGGAAGAAGCTCTCTGATCAGGAGAAGTTGGCGAGAAAAGTTGCAAGGCGGAAGGAGAAACAACAGGCTGAAGTAAGGAACGCCGTAGCCAACGGTAATGCGCGGCCAGAAGTGATGGATAGAGGTGTTATGGATCGTGGACTGGTCAGATTGGGTATTCAGACTGATGAGTCTGGGCCACAGGCTGAGAGAGGAGACTCTGTTGCATCTTCGAGGAAAAGTCAGCAACCGGAAAATCCTTTCGATGATGGACATGAGTCCCCGGCGCAGAGCCTGTTCGAGTTTGTACGCAACCCAAGTCTCCCAGGAACAGAACCCACCTCTCCAATGGAATGTGAAGAGCCAGTGGTAGCGATCGCGCAGGTAGCCCGCCTGTCAAGAGCCAACATGTCGCCTCCTGCGTCACCTAGAACGGCGCCAGGCCATAGAAGAGACGACTCAAACGCCTCCCAACTCAAGGATCTGACACCAGTACCAGTAGTCACCGAACTACCAAAGGAAGACGATTTCTCGGTAACGCAAAGACAAGACAGAAGGATGAGTGCAGAGACCGGCAGCAGCTACCAAAACTCATCATGGAAATCATGGTTTAAGCGCAATTCGAAAGAGCGACGGGCATCCACTCAATCATCATTCTCGAACACGACCAGGGAATCGATTACCTCCTCCAACCCTCCTATGGTCTATGCCAATCCTGTAGGCACAAGCAGCGGTATCCCCAAGAGGACTATGTCGAGATTCAGAGAGGATTTGCCGGAGTTACCTATGTCCCCGCCGGCGTCCAGAGTGCAGAGTCCTGAGGTCGAGACCGTGAGAGCGCATAATCATCGTGGTGAGCGTGTAGAACTTAGCGACAGCCCTGCTACTCTACGTCGGTTCGACTCGCTGGGAGTCGACTTCAGACCAGCCGAGCAATCTCAACTCCGCTACGAAACTCCGGTGAATGATAGGAATATTCCGTCGCCGGAACCAAATAATATTATGTCACAATCCCTTGCCTCAATAGATAGCGAAGGGTCGTGGCTCTCCGGCCGTCCGAGGGCGGACTCAAAGCGCTCTTCTGCCCAACGCAGCTCAGCGAGAAGTTTCCGGCAACAATATATATCACGGGAGAGTCATGGATCTTTACAAAAGCGCTACAGAGAGTTCTCGGAATCCCCGGAAGACGATGTCGGAATAGCCAAAGACGAGTACTTCAGCCGTCTTACGCCGGGCCCGGAGTATATGTATGACAAATCGAGGACTGAAATGAAGAGGAAGAGTGGGATGCCGATGGCGAGTAGTGATGAGGAGGACAATGTCGTCTCCATGCATACTCCGCGAAATCAAAATCAGGAGGGCAAACATGAGCAAGAGGGGAAGTGGGGCGAAGTATCACGCCACGCCACTGTCATGCGCTGCGTGCCGAGGACGGGAAGTAGTCAAGGGGTGCTGGATAATATGGATATGTTCAGCGATTCGGATTTTGAGGAGGAGAAGCTCCGGCCGAGGACGCCGGAGAATAACCTGGACAAGAATGAGGATGAGTCGGATTATGGCGATAGTCCTGTATCACCTGAGGGCGAAGTCTTGCAGAGAGCAACTAGCGTCGACTTTAAGAAGCAGCATATTCGGCATATCAGTGCTGGCAGTGCGAGGTTGCTGGATATGAAGCCACGAGCATCGGTTGACGGGAAGAGGAAGAGTGTAGGGTTGTAGGCCGAGAGAGACCACGACGAGGGATTTAAGGGGACGACGATGAAAGCCCGAAGATCAGACACGCAGCACATTTACGTGGAGGAAACCACACACAAACCGCACACACACGCAACCGTCGTTTACGTTTCTTACTTTTCAGATCAGAACAATATACCCTTGTTTTTGGCACGGATGCTGGGAAGCACGATCTCATTTTCCTATGTTGGAGCTGAAGGCTCTGGATGAGCGATGTACTGCTACGCAGTAGGGTGTAGGCCGTAGAATTCGGAAGGACTACTTGGAGTCAAATGAGAAATGTAGGAAGAATAAATACATGTCACATCCATTATAATCGCTTCATGTCTGGAGTCACCAGACTCAAGCTTTGTGGATACCAAAAACTGACGCTGAGCGTTGGGAGACCAGGGCGAGTAATTACTCGGTATCCTCTGGCAAGTATCCACTCTCAATCTTGTCGTTCTGTCACTTGATTATCTCGTTCAGCCACCACTCCCAAGGTACTGACATCGCTTCGTTCCAACTCTTGCTACTGCCACTAATATCCCATCTCCCCGACACAGAAGACCGACATCCCCGCAGGCAACCTCGTTCCTTCGAAGCCCATTTGTCCCCCCGTAAATCCACGTCGCTAACCAATTACTTCCACTTCACAGCCGCACCAGCTCGCAACGATCTCCCCACACCTCAAACAAATCGAAGTGAAGTACTGTTGTGCAGGCAAAAACGTGGATCAAAGTGTGCCCATGAGGTTGATTGAAGGACAGCACATCGCCCCTGGAGAGCCGACGAGTGCCTCTAAACCCAGCATATCATGCACGAGTATCAGCCAATAGGAGCCTCGACGAGTTTGGTGCGTTGCTGTCTAGTTTCGGCGATGCGATGTTTGTGCGATGAAAAGTTGATAGTGCGCGGAGATGCGAATGGGGAATTGCCTCCTTCGTGACTTTGGGTATACAAGCCAGCAACAACATCTCAACAGAGTCTTTATGGCTGATAATACTTCACCACGAGGTGCGATGAAGACGGTAATTGTTACCATGTAATTGCTCTGCAGACAGCATATACTCAACTCAAATCCTCCAACTAAAACGACACGATGCACAATCTTCTTGACAAATCTTGTGGTCATCATACTCCTAAAGGTATTTCTCATCACCACTCTTGACACGTGCGGTTTAACAGTCTTGAGTCTTCATAATTAACCTAGTCCCTCTGTACAACCTAAACAGCCAGCAATATCACGTCCTGCTGGAGTCTGGAATGAGAGAGTGGTTAGGCATTGTTGGCGCTCTTGTCATGCGCTCTTCAACTTGGAATAGATGGATGCGAGACGGCCGTGGGAGAACCAGACATTAGCAGATTCTGGCGGAGCCTTGTGAATTAGCTTCCATGCCATAATCAATTACTTGGGGTCTAAAAAGACTTTGTGCTTGTCAACTAGCATACCCTTTCTGCTCTTCGCGGGGCACTTTGTTGTCCCACTTGACAGGCCGAAATGCCAGATGTGACAGTTTGAGGCTGGTGTATTGTGGTCTAGCGCAATATGGATGAGCTTCTTCCTGCTACCGCTATTTCGTGGTTAACGTGTCTTGTTTGGCTACTAAAAGTGTTTATTATAAACATCAGATCTTCATCCTTGTAGCACAATTAAAAACATGGTTCACACTCCTTGACCCAACATCTTTCTCCGCTATGGTCCAATTGATCGCATATCTTCGGCTTACCCCATCCTCGGGCATCGGGAAGCTAGCGCATCTTTCCCCAACATTGTGGGGTATGGGGTAACAGGAACTCCAGGTGAGGAGAGCTTCCAGCCTCCTCTCGTCTTGTTTCTGCTGTTCCTTCCCACCGCTTCCTCAAATACATCATAAGTGTACATCGCAATGGCATCTATATTACGACGCTCAGCACCAGTTGCTCGCCAGCTTAGAGCTGTGCAATGCCGCTCCTTCTCAGTCTCAGCATCCAGAGATGCGCAATGGGGCTTCATTGGGTTGGGACAGATGGGTATGCTTACACCTCCCTGAGACCTCGCATCTTCTTAACTGCGAAAGAACGAGCTCTAATGATGGATAGGATACAACATGGCCCGCAATCTCCAAAAGAAGCTTCCGTCCGACGACGTCCTACTAGTCCAAGACATCAACGCAGACGCAACAGCACGCTTTCTCGCTGAGAGCAAGAGCGGTGCGCAGGTGAAGATTGCGAAGACGGTGGGGGAGGCTAGTAATGGCGCTGTAAGATTGCTACTTTTCTTGGAATACATACGAGACTTTCTGAAAAACTGCGATCCCTTCGGAGCCCTAGGTGCATATGATGATTTGCTTTCTAAATTAGTAGTGTCTCCTTACATGGACGTTGCGTAATGATTAAAGATACCAGGGCCTCACTGATTTCCTACCCCTCCTGACCTAATATTCACCTGGAATCGAGCAAGACTAACAACCAAGGAAACCGTCATCACGGTCCTTCCCGAACCAGTCCACGTAAAAGGCGTCTTCGACGAAATCATGTCTGTCCCAACCACCTCAGGCCATTCTCACAAATACCGCCTCTTCATCGACTGCTCCACCATCGACCCCACGACCTCGAAAGACGTTGCTCAGCAAGTTTCAAGCCTACAACAAGGCACGTTCGTTGATGCACCAATGTCTGGCGGCGTCGTCGGCGCCACGGCCGGCACACTCACCTTCATGTTGGGCGCACCCGCTTCCGTCCTCCCACTGGCCGAGCCGATTCTACTAAAGATGGGCAAACGAGTTCTGCACTGCGGCGAGCAGGGCGCTGGACTGGTTGGCAAGCTGGCGAATAATTATCTTTTGGCGATCAATAATATTGCGACTGCGGAGGCGATGAATCTTGGGATCAAAGCGGGACTGGATGCCAAAGTTTTGGCGAATGTGATCAACGTCTCGACGGGAAAATGCTGGCCTTCGGAAGTCAATAATCCAGTCGCTGGTGTGGTTGAGGGTGCTCCAGCTGGAAGGGACTACAGTGGTGGTTTTGGCATAAGCTTGATGAAGAAGGATCTTGGCCTGGCAATCGAGGCTGCGAAGACTGCGGGTGCGAAGCTTGAGCTTGGTGACAAAGCTAACCAGGTCTACGAGAGCGCGGCGAAGGATGAGAAATGCAAGGGTAGGGATTTCTCGGTGGTGTATAGATATCTTGGGGGCAATGAGTAGATTCTAGAATGAAGACCTCTTTAAAGTGCTGGAAGTGTACGCCGTATCATTAAGTCAGCCAGTTTCAGAAACTAGGCTCTCCGTAGAGTCTGGAAGTTTTTTTACCTGCGTAAGCTGCCCAAGATTGTAAACGTTGCCGCATCACCCGACGGTATTCCTCTGTAGCAGCTGTAGCATCTATGCCCTGCTCCGTCTGGCAGTCGGTCGAGTCGGATGCGACGAATCTGGGCTTAAAGGAGTTAAGCTCAGAAGCAGATTCTGGTCTGACTCCAAAGAGCACGCAGTCCTCTCTCCCAGTGGATGCGTCAGAAAGTCCAAATGTTGGTCAAGAATCTCAACCATCATCTTCTCTCCTCCAATATCTCCACTCTCCAGCTCTTTCCTCAAACACTCAAGCCCACACGTCTACTCAGCCCAGACGGCCCAAAAGTCCACCCAGCCCACCTCCATCAAGACCTCAAGTATGACTGGCCCTATACTCCGCCGACGTCCCGTAGCTGTCGACACAGAAAGCCATATCTCAAGCCGCTACGGACACACATGTATCCGGCTTTTAAGCGTGAACGGGTGAGCGCAGCTCGACAAAGACGATCCTGCGTGATGACGCAGCGCGATACCGTCGCTGAGCGGTTTTGTGTTGTTGCAACAGGCAGGGGTGTTTGAAGCGCTAAGATCGCTCGAGGGTGTGAGGCAGATAGGGGCTTGTATCTCGATTGGGAGGCGGGAGGAGAGGTGAAGAGTCTGGGTTTGAGAAGTCATGATGATGAGTGAGTATAGGGCTGTAAGATGTTGCTTTCTGACGTAAAGTGCTTCGCGTTCTCTTATGTCGTGAGATCATGTGGCCGGTACAACTAGGCCGCAGGCGTCTCGGTCATATCATTGGCTGCGATTTTCTCGTAACGGCTGTACTCGTGAAGCCGCATCTCTGCGATGGAAAGTCATGCTCTCTAAGGACGGCGATGTACGCGGAGTCTCACCCTTCCGACGTTGAAGAATCCCCAAATGCTATTCAATAATCTCTTCCCCCCCTTCCCCCCCCCTCTGCCATCCGAGTACAACTCTGTTCTCCAGCTTGCCAGCACTACCAGTCTGCTCAGACAACATGCGCGTAGCATCCCAAACTATCCACAAGCAACCGGAATCTCAAAACAAGGGTCCATCTTGTAGTCGTCTCCATGTAGGTCGGGAAGAAAGCTCCTTTTTAAGGCTCTCTAACTAAGGATTTGGAACCGGCTCGTGGAGGGCCGAAGAATGCGAGGGCATCTGATGCAATCCACGGCGGCTTTCCGGATTGCCATGGGTTTATATGCAAAGAAGGCTATCGCCAATCATGCACCACGCACGACCGCCGCCGTGGTCTGAGCTGTGAAATAGCACTTCCATGATGGATGAGGTGGTATGCGGAGTGTTGAGGACATAAACTTCTCCCCAGATCATGGCTTGGATCTGGGACCGGAAGGATTGAAAGCTTTGAGTTGATAGTAACAACATAACCGGTCGTACAAATAGAAAGGAGTCAAGTTGGTATAGCACCGAGGTGGGAGACCTCGAATCAGCGCGCACAGAATTATGTATCAACCTAGCAACAGCGCATCTGCAAATGCCAAAACTGGGCAGCCGCACATCATGAAGCGCCACCATTCGTCCATCTCACGACACTGTTGTCTAGTCACAATACCTTTTAAAGCCCTAGGAGAACAGAGACTGAAAGGAACCGATGGAATCAAAAGGCGCCGCGAACTATCATTTAGTTAAAATCACTGAACTGAGGGGGGCTTGGGGGAACCACAAGTCATGTAATAAAGATGGTCACGATTTCGGGAGAAAAAGCTAGTCAGTTGACCAATCACAAATCATACAAAGCCATAGCTAAACTCCCTACCACCGTTGTGTTGAAGCCATTTGTATGCGTGTATACAAGCCAGCGGAGATCCTCAATCCCACCTTCTATCTCCTATTCGGTACACACGTACTCAGATACACTTGCATCCAGCAGCGCAGCAAAAGCATGTCTGAGCGGCAAGATGCGACAGCCACCCTATACACCTTGCAACCCTGCGCCAAACGCCATCATTGAGAGAATCTCGCCCACAGATCAAAAGATATTAACACTCCACTGGCACGCTGGCTTAGCCATGCTTGCATATGTCAAGCTCGCTCCGCTCAAGCCAAAGCACCAAAGACGTAAGGAATCAAAGCACTAGACATCGTTAGCAACCTCTGTTCACAAAACCTCAAAACCAGAGAAAAACATACCCAATAGCCAGCGTAGCCGAAATCCCAATCAACGCCCTCGTCTTAACCCTCTCCTTCTTCAACTCCCTCTCCCTCACAACCTTAACCCTCTTCGCACTCTGCGTCTCCTCATCCCCCTCATCCTCCTCACCAACAGCAATCTCATCCGCCTTCCTCTTAACCACCTCCTGCCCAGCCTCAGACATATTCTTCGCCTTAACAGCCGCCTCCACCATCTTCGTCGCCTCCGCAATCAAACTCGCCGTATCCTCAGCCTGTGGCATAGGCGCGAAGAGCGCCTCAGGCATCTCGACCTCGACATGGGTGTGTGTTGTCTCCTCGCGGCCTTCTATCTTGACGTCTTGGTCGACGTGAACTACGACCTTTGGATCGTCCTTCTTTGAGGATTTCTTGATAACGGTGTCCTTTGGTGACTCGGCTGCCGCCTCCTTCTCCTCGGCCTTGACTGGGGTGGCGCCCGCGATGCTGCTGACGGCTGAGTCCTCGTCTCTGGAGTCCTCGGTGTCGTCTACTGATGGAGCGTCGTCGGTGGTTGATGCGACGGACTGAGTTGCCTTGGACGCCGCGTGCAAAGCCTGCTTCAGAGTTTCCGAGCTCGATGGGCCAGCGGCCGCAGCCTTGGAAGCGCGGGTCTTTCTTGGGGTTGCAACCTTTCTGGCCGCCGGTGGCAGACTCTTAGTAGGGCTAACACTCCTCCTGCTCCTCCTCAACGCCTCGCCAGTCTTCGGGTTAATCGGCTGCGCGACCTCTCCGTTCGTCTCCTCAGGGAGTTCAAAAGTCGGCGGCGGGAGAATCTTCTTATGCGACGCCTCCCCTTTTTTTCCAGGGCTCGTCTCAATCGGCTTCGGATCCAGCAGCGCACGAACCCACATCGTAATCCCATACTCCCCAGCCAGCTTCATCGCGTGCTCAGGGGAAATCCAGACATTGCCAGCGGTCTCATCTCTGCTAGTAGTAGACAGCCCTCTGATATACGTCCTCTCGGCTTCCTCATCAGCAACATCCGCGTAGGGGAAACACGCTTTGAACATGCCCGTGGCGCTGACGTAGCCGTCGCTGGAGCGGCGCATCAGGAAATAGCTGGCTGGCGCTGGCTTGAAGATCCCGCTGACGAGGTTCTTTGGTAGTGGCGCGCGGAGGTGTGCGTAGTCGAAGGTAGCTGCGGCCTTGCCCTTGACGACTGGAGAGGCTGGCTTGGCCTGGAGATCGGTCTGTCCGAGGCGACGGCGGTCGACGAGTGTCTCATCTGTTGCTGTCAATTTGCGTCCCATCGTGGCACTCCTTCGCGCGAAATACTTACACTTTGGCGCGTTATCCGGCATCATGAGCGGATTGCGCTGGGATGGGAGGGGTTGCCTCGTCGTCATTTTGGCGGCAATATTATTGGAATTTAATTGTGGTTGGGTATAGCGAGTTCGCGGTTATGCGCCAAACACGGTGTTAAACTTGTAACGGTGTCTGAAGTGTCTAATTCTGTTGGCGATCACCACGGTGACGAGAAGGTACCCACAGTCTACCCGCGCGAGGCTGCGAGGCGCGTTGAATTGAGTATGGAGGTTGAATCAAGAGGTATTGCGCGACAGCAATACCGGGGTGAATAAGATGGCCTGGTAGAGGTGATGTAAGAACTACTCGAGCTGAATGGGGTGTGCAGACTCGTCGACGACACCGTGCGACAGAGGACAAATCAACGATAGATTACTTTTCGCGAGCACACGCGCTTCGGCCCAATCAAGCCGTTGGGGTGTCGGGGTGCTAGCCGGATCTGATAACCATAGGGAAGCGCCAAACTGAGATAATCCGCCAAACGAAGTCCAAAACTAAAAATTAGACCTTAAGAAGTGTCTCTGCAAGTTTAGAAGAGCTGTGCCTGATGAGGATCATACTCTCCCCATCTTCAGGCGGACTCGTTGAAAGATGTCGACAGCAAAGGGAAACATTCTCCTGCCTCAGGCCGCTACACCGTGGTTAATGAGGTTAGCGTCCGTGCTTCAATCTCATTTCCCCAGACTGAGGGAAGGGGGTCCGGGGCTGGTCGCGAAGTGAAGACTCGGCTCAAAGCGTCTCAAAAAATCCCAAAGGGTAAAGTCACAGTGTCGGCAAATTCATGTCACCAAGAGCCTTTCATCAGAAAGACTTTGCAGGGTGACTGGGGAGAGGGGAATATTAATCGCATTTGCTGCTATATACCGCCACATAACATAGCCGAGACGGCTGCCAAGTCGACGTTGCGTCGGGGGTCTAGTGTGCAAGGCGGTCTTGGAAGTTTGCTCTAAAATTGCTGGTTTGTACGCGAAAATCCAAAAACTCGGTTTCCGAGAATCAGGTCTTGTAGATTTGTTTAGTAACCAGCTGAACTTCTGAAGCGGAAATGCGGTAAAGTATGAAATGCTCAATTCAATAATCCGCCAAGCTAAGAAGCTCTAAGCGTGGGTATCAACTACATCGGCCTTCTCTTATTGACATCGCGTATATGTTGTCAAATAGGCTTCTTCTTGCTCGTTGTGGCCTGGTTTTGACCCCTAACATGCCGGGTTTAAACATCGCCCTCCATTCCCATTTGTCCTCCATATAACTCATTGTCCCTGAGGAGACTGTCCCTGCCCAGGCGCCGTCTTACTCGCCGCCTCCATAAAATTCACCCCTCCCTGAGCTCCCACTCCTTGCGCAACAATATTCTGCCAGTCCTCGACCGGGAAATACGCACCATCCAGGCTCCCACCAAACATCGCCACATCAACACCCTGCATATTAATCTGCTCCAGGGTCTTAAAAGCCTCCTCATTCTGCTGCTGGGGCTGCCCTTGCCAGCCCGGCATTTGCTGTGTGTAAACAGCTGCTTGGTTTGATGAGTCTGGAGGCCTGGATGGGTAGTTGTTGGCATGGAAGGCCTGCGCTGCTGAGGACTGGTCTTGGTAGGGCGAGTTCATGTCGCCAGGGGTACTGCGTGTGTTGCCGGAAACTAAGCTTGGTGGTTGGGATGGGACTCGTGGATAGTAGCCCGCACGAGTATCTTGGGGAGTTTGCCCAGGATACACTCCTTGAGAGTAGTCGTCGCGCAACCTGCCCGTAGTTGTTGTGGGTGGTGCTGCAGTCGTGTTCACAGCTGCCCATTTACTGTCTCCATTTACTGCTCCTTCCGACTTGACGTTTGGCGCTCCTGTGCTTCCTCTTGAGAATGGAGTCGGGCTGTGATACCGATCCTGCTCCAAGCTAGGACCAAAGTCCTTCAGTTCCCTTTCGAGCAGTTTGTACTCTTCAAGACCTCCTCCAAGTCCACCTTCTCGCAAGGGTTTCTCTTTCAGATCGTTGACGCGCCTTTGATGATCTGATGAAGGGCCAGGTAGTGCGCGGATAGAACTATCAAAGTCCCGCTTCATGCCTTCATAGTAACGGTGCATGCGATCAGTCCACATGCTCCACCCACAGGCCATTTTACTTCTGTTCTTCATATTGTTGAGCGTGTTGATAGCCAGAGCCGTTGCGCCCTTCCATAACCGGCCACCCGCGCACTGATCTTCCTTTCCAACTGGCGGATCACACATGTAGCATTCCTCGTCCATATGTGAAAAATGAATCGAGTAAATTCCTGGGAGTTATTAGCTGATGAACAACTTCAAGAGACCAAAATTTGCGCACCTGCAAAAGCAGCGGTCCAGATCGCAAAGCCGACCATGGGCGACTCTACGAGAACCTGCCTCTCTGATGTGACTTTCACAATCTCCATAATTTCCCGCGCAGATTTCATGATTGTGCGCGCACTGTCTTCCCAGAACCCCTGAGGCGCACTGCCAGGTGGAAATATAGGCTCGTCCAAAGGTCCCTCTGGCTTCATACAACGAAGCGCTATGTGATCGTCAGCGACGCTGCCACCCTCGTCCCCGGACTACTTACGAATGAAAGGTATCCATTCTCGGTGCAACATCATTCTGCACAGAGATAAGAGGGTATGAATCGCGGTGTATAAAGTGATACTTCCGCCGGCGATGTGAGCCGAGACTTTGTTGGTGCTAAAAGTGAGCTTTGGTGGTAGAACAGCGCTGAAATTCTCGACTTGAGCGCGAAGTTCATAGAAATTCGACTGCGGCTCCCACGGAGGGTACATTTCCTGTCGTCTGCCTCCTTTGCAAGTCCATTTTGAAACTCGACCCCTTGAGATGTCAGCGGCAGAAGAGACATAGGCAGATCACAGCTTACCAAATTTCTACTAGACGAATAAAAGTGCTGAGCACCTGTGTCGTTCCCAGCGTCCGCCCTTCCATCGTTGCGGGTGACGGGGGCTCGTCTCTTAGTGAACCCGTAACAGCCGGCATTCCGAATTGGAAATCTTCTTCTGAACAGGGCAGCTGCACATGCAAATCGTCCACATTGATGTTCTGAGGTCGGAAACGCCCTGATGCTTGATAGCGATCTAGGATGAAGCAGCTGTACACGGTGCGTCGCTTAATTTCTTGTTGTATAAGTGATTGCTCGTCCGACTTTGGTCCTGCCGAGTCTGGCAGTTTAGAACGTACACCAAGCTTCTTAGCCTCTTCTACAAGAGCTGGTGAGCGAGGCTTTTTGGTGGTCTTTGGATCGTCCTCAAACATCAGACCCATCGTTCGAGCAAAGCTAGATAAGTTAGCCTCAAAACAACGTAACTGCCATTATCCGCACATACCCAATAGCTATGGTGAGATACATGAAAGCACTTTGCCCTCTCATAGTAGTCCAATGATATAAGCTGATCATGAGCAGTCCTTGAACTCTCTCTAGCGATGGTTCCCGTGTCAATGTGGGTGCATCGAGTCGTGCAGCCAATGCATCCGCATAGAACTCGGATGACACCAGCGGGTCATTTATATTGTGCGCGGAGGCCAGCTCTGGTATGAATCTTGCAGTCAGTGCAAGCATTCCCAGGAGAAAGATCTGAGTGTCTGCCGATCTTTCTGTTGGAGCTTGCTGAGCACGCCGATGGAATTGCTCTTCATGTAGAAATGGCAGCTCAGCAGAACAGTGTAGCATGAAAGCGCCGTATACATCCTTCCATAGCTTTGGCATTAACTGTGGTGTCTCGAACGGATCCTCCGTGCCTTTTAAGCTATTTTTCCTAGCACTGTCGTCTCGTTTCCTCTGGCGCTTCGTCTCCGTCTCTCCATCATTTCTCGACGTTCCCGAGGCATCTGCACGTTTTGCTGTTGTTTGTCCGGGTGTTGGCGTTGGATATACACATTCGCGTCCCGTCGTAGCGCAAGCTCGACAGGTCGTATTTGTCCCATTATTCATGCACTTAATCTTGCTGCGTCGACACCGGCTGCATGCAATGCTGGATCTCATCTTGGTGGGCGGCTTCTTGGCCTCGACGTCCTCATTTGTAACGGCCAATCCCTCATCGGACCTCACGATACTGCCGCGTCTGTGACTATCGCTCCCGTCACTTGTCCTTCTATGGCCGGGCGAGGCTTGTGGTATCAACAGCTCAGTTTCCGTCTCTCGAAATGCCACGGTATGCGCTCTCTTTGTATGAGATGCGCTTGATCGATCAGCCAGCGAGATGGGCTCCGTAGGCGAAAGTATCGCGGCAATTGACTGTGGCGAGGGAATGGTTGCGGTTGTTGAGGTCCAGATAGGACCCGGCTATCAATGCTGTAGAATAGTTGAAGAAGGCGTCTAAGGATTGTAATCGAGTGAGAATGCAAGTCTCAAATCACTTTGTTGCCGGAATATTTTCCGCAATGCGATAGATGTGGTTTTTGACAGGGTAGCTATCGTGTCACCAGCCAACGGTTGGCTGAGCTGGAGAAAGGGATTGGTGGAACCGGTAAAGAAGTCGAGCACTGGGCTGAGTGAGCCGTTGTGGTATGCAGGTTGCCGAAATTTTGGGAGAGTCCGCTACGAGTAGCGATAAGATGTGAGACTTTCCGAAATCGCGTCAACTTCTCAAATGCGGTACTAGTGAGAAGCAGAAGTCGGCTGAGATCGCGGGTCGTGTATGATGTGGTTGAGTATAGCCGACAGCAATTATAAAAGGTAGCATGTATGTCGCAGACAGCCGTTGTAGCCCAATGGCTCAGATAGATGTCCAGGCTTGTTGATTTTGCGCGGCCGGAAAGATAGGAGAATTCGACACGTAACAGTACTCGAGAAGAACGAAGATGAGTAATAGAGCAGATGAGGAGGAGTACTTTAGGCTGTTATACCAGCTGTGTAATGTAGAAGTGGTACATGACAACAAGCTATGGGGACATGCGAAGCGTCGGACTGGACCTACAGTGCTTCCGAGCGTGCGGAGCTAGGGTGGTTGAGTGCTTGCCCGGCAGGGCTGCAATCCACCGGCCTCACCAGCATTAACGGTCATCCCAATGACAGTCAACGGCGCGCAGGGGCCCGCTGACGCGGAGCTCGTTCAAAATCGTGGGGACCTGTGTGGTTGGAGAGAAATGACGGAGAATGAAAGCACGGCCCGATCGCGGCGATGGCCACGGCGTTGTTACCGGAACTGTCTGCTCCGACCACGGCGCCAGAGCGGAGAGACGAAAACAGGCACAGTAAGTAGGAAGAGCGGGGAGGATGCCCGCGCTTCAAGACCTGGGCAGTCCCGTTATTATCTGGACGGATGGAGTGTCTGAGCCAACCTTCGGCGTCGATGTACTGTACGAGCTGTCATACTCCGCATGGGTGCCATAGGATTATGGAAGGAGGAACCTCGGATCCCACTAACGCCAGCCGAGTCAGTTCGGAGTGGAGAAACACGACTCTATGCCGACTTTGACAGCGGCAACACAGACGGCGAGGACTCATAACTGCCCGATCTTCGACAACCTGAAGATCATCAAGATTCATACGACCAATCTCCGCTGTCGGAGTAGGGAAACGTGGCATCTCGTCGTCGCAGAGCATCTAGCAACCCTTCTCAGAACAGGGGCATCTATGCATTCGACTGCGCAGCTTGAAAACGGACCATTGAGCACCAACTTTCCCTTGCTCGCTGGACAATGACCGCACGGGCGGAAACTTTGACGTCCAGCAGCTCTGCTTCATCCGTCGGCAAACCAAACTTCAACTCGCCGTCGCCAGACTGATGTGTGTTAACCGAAAAAAGTATCTTCAATAGGTATCAGACCGTGGATGCTAGAGATCAGGAAGATGAGGAATCAAACATATAGATCGCTTCCTCGGTCTCGGTTCAATAGACTTCGATTTACCATCTCTGCTTCTATCAATTTGTTGCTGTTTAGGAGCGACTTGCTGTTCGCTAATTTGGGAATTGCCAATCAGCCACGGAAATCCCCTCTCGCACGGAGATGCCATGGAACTTGGTGGTTAACACGATCATTGTTTCTGTTGCATTTAGGCCGCTCTAGCGACTGTGCTGGACGCGCGGGGAGCGACGGAATAAGTAGACATGGGGGGAAAAATGGCTAATTGCCTGCTATTCTAGTTCGGCGATCTCGTCCGTACTTGTAGGTGCGCATCGCCATGGATCCGTTTGCGGCGTGCGGTCGCTGCGCTCGAGTCCGTTTGCCTTCCGTTTGCCTTCCGTTTGTCGTCCGTTTGTCGTGTCCGAGGACGCGGGACTGTCGTTTGACTGCGGGAGCAGTCTTCAATTCAACAGTTTCTCCGTCAATGAATTGTCACCACTTTATATTATTTGAACACATTCATCTGCATGTGAAATGACGTGACGACGGGATGTTTCGGAATGCTTCTTCGTATGCGAAGCATATCTTGAAACCAACTCGTTATACCCATCGTGTGGGCCACGCACTGATTGGATGCCACCCCACACATGCAAGCCGACAAGATCCAGGGCCTCAGCTTGGAGCTTGACAGGTTTACCACATCCGGGGCACCGAGAGACCACGGGAGCACCAAAACAATTAATTGCCTGACTTTGGGATGTCGTGAAACCAACCTTGGGTGCCTCAGCCTCAGCGACGGGACGTCATACTCCCGTATCACGAGCAGAGTTCTTCGCGGCTTCGATGTTGGAAAACAGAAGACTATGAAGCCTGCGAAGAGCACGCACGCACGTACGTTTCCCACGTCGGTCAATTGAATGGTCATCAGAAGTGCTCAACTAAGCACGTTTAATGAGTTTGGCAACGACATGTGGGAGGAGTCAAATGGGGAGGAGTCAAATGGGGAGGAGTCAAATGGAGAGGAGTCAAATGGGAGGAGTCAATACCAACTTGAAGCTAATATAACAAGCACCTTTGGCTATTTGAGCAACTCCTCAGGGTCTTCTAGATTCGTCGGCAGGTTTAGATCTACAAATCTGCCTACCGCTTTCTGAGGATATACAAGCATGACTTACATTGCTACCCGCCCCCCGCTTTAACGCGGCAAAGTGCCTTAGAACGTGGAGCGGGTTGGAACAGCCAAGTCCAATAGCCGCTCGTAGTCTGAAGTGGTGGTACGAGTACGGTTAGAATAAGAAAGCAGAATCTTCCTTAGTCTATGCTGGGCGGACTTCTTCCATGTCTTTGTCAGTTTGCAACGATGTCATCGTCTCTTCGCTTGCTGGATCGACACGATTACCCAAGAGATACGTCCAGATGTGGAGCAACTGTTGCATCCAAAAGCTGCAACACCTCGACACCACGAAAACTCCTGCCTTCTAGATCGATAAATAACATCTCTTACCTGCATGCTTTAAGTCAATGGAGCAAGGATTCCAGATGCACTTTCTTCAGTAATCAGTTGACGCCCTTCGAGACTCGGCAGACCGGCCCGTGATACGTCACTTGCCGGCTTCCTTCTTCATCTCTATTCTGGGCACTGCCATCTTCCTTGCTCAAGAGGCGTTCTTACCTGCTGATCAACCTTTATTTACATGTACTCTTGCTAAGAAGAGAAAGTATATATCCACTCCCATCCCATTGCACTTGGCTTTCTCTCTTGCTCTCTCTCTTCTCATATCCTCACTGCTGATCACATCCAAGCTCCTCACACCTTTCAACACACAGCCGTAGCATTTCAACTAGCTTCTCACAGCACTACCACAACCCTCATATTTATCCGTCGAATAGTTAATATGACACCTGTCCGATCCACCAACAGCAATTTCTCCGTCGACGTGATCAACCCATACCGGAATACAACATTATCTCCAACGAGGCTGAAAGAGAAGGCTATGGATTTAGCAAAGATGTCGCCAAGAGCACAGAAGTCGTCCTCGCCAGATATTATCGACATTCGTCAGCATGTAATTGAGTTTGACTTGACCCATGACATTGATACGATGCTTCGGCCGGCGGAGGGGGCTAAACAGATGCCAACCATGCTGCTCTACGACGAGAAGGGATTACAGATATTCGAAGAGGTTAATGAGTCCGAGGACGTGACCAGTGCATCTTAGGCTTACTTTGATATAGATCACGTACTTGGAAGAGTGTACGTTAGGCACAGCTAGAGAATATGAGAATGCTCTGACACGATATTGACAGACTACTTGACCAATGCGGAGATCGAAGTGCTCACCAACCACGCGAAGGAGATTGTTGAGCACATCCAGTCTGGATCCATGATTGTCGAACTCGGCAGCGGGTACGTTTTCTCACCTTGACGATTGATTTGGCATCACAACTAACTTCGAAACAGTAATCTCCGGAAGGTGAGCATTCTCCTGAGGGCACTCGACGACGCCGGCAAGTCCATCGATTATTACGCCTTGGACCTCTCCCAGAAGGAGCTCGAGAGAACCCTAAGCGATGTGCCCAAGTTCAAGAATGTTGTCCTTCGTGGTCTCCTCGGCACCTACGATGATGGACTGGAGTGGCTCAAGTCTGGCGAGAACGCTTCTCGTCCAAAGTGCATCCTCTCCCTCGGATCCAGCATTGGTATATTACATGCCTTCTCTTTAACATAGTGATCAACCTAACTCGACCTAGGTAACTTCAATCGACCAGAGGCCTCGGCCTTCTTGAAGAACTTTGCCAGTCTCCTCCGCGCTACCGATTGTATGATCGTTGGCCTCGACGCTTGCAACGATGGCGAGAAAGTCTACAGCGCATACAACGACTCTCTTGGCGTCACTCACAGATTCGTCCTCAATGGACTCGTGAACGCCAATCGCATCCTGAACGACAACGTCTTCAACCTCGACGACTGGAGAGTGATCGGAGAGTACGTCTATGACGAGGATGGAGGTCGGCACCAGGCTTTCTACGCACCCAACAAGGATCTCACCATTCGCGGCGTCAAGATCGAGAAGGACGAGCGAGTCCAGGTGGAGCAGAGCTTGAAGTACTCGAGGGCGAAGAGCCAGACACTCTGGAAGCAGGCCGGCCTGCAGGAAGTTGGACTCTGGACCGCGAATAAGGAGCTCTACAACGTCCACATGCTCACCAAGGGCGAGAAGCTGTTGGGACTGCATCCATCGCAGTATGCCGCCTCCTTTGTGCCGACGCTTGAAGACTGGAGAGGCATCTGGGCCACCTGGGATACCGTCACGAGAGGAATGATCCCGAGGAACGAGCTCCTCAACAAGCCGATCAAGCTGAGGAATGCCTGTATCTTCTACCTCGGCCACATTCCGACGTTCCTTGACGTCCAGCTAAGCAAGGCGACTGGGGAGCCGCTCACTGAGCCCCAGTACTACACAAAGATTTTCGAGGTAAGCTAATTCATTCGAGTGTATCAGCCTCCCTCCTCTAACAACAGAACAGCGCGGAATTGACCCAGACGTTGACAACCCCGACCACTGCCACGCCCATTCCGAAGTACCCGACGAGTGGCCACATGTCGACGAGATCCTCGGGTACCAGGGCCAAGTCAGAGCCAGGGTCGAGAGCCTCTATGCATCAGGCAGTCCACCGGAGTCTCGCAGGATTGGTCGCGCCCTCTGGATAGGCTTGGAGCATGAGATCATGCACCTCGAGACTCTTCTCTACATGCTCTTGCAATCGGACAACAGGATGGATCCACCTCGCACCGTAAAGCCGGAGTTCGCAAGAGACGCATCCGAGGCCGCGACTAACGTGGTTGAGAACGAGTGGTTCGAGATCCCAGAGCAGACGATCACTGTTGGACTCGAAGACCCAGAGGACAACTCTGGCCCGGATCACTACTTTGGTTGGGACAATGAGAAGCCAAGCAGACAAGTCGAGGTCAAGGCGTTCTCGGCGAAGGGAAGACCGGTCACCAACGAGGAGTACGCCACTTATCTCCAGGGCACCAACAACACCACTCTCCCAGCATCGTGGACGAAGAAAACGTATGCAACCAACGGCACCTCCAATGGCGAGACCAATGGCCACAAGAACGAGATGGTGAACGGCGATGCCACAGCCTCTGGCACGCTCGGCAACGACTTCCTCGAGGAGACAATGGTCCGCACAGTCTACGGCCCGGTCCCGTTCAAGCACGCACTCCACTGGCCCGTCTTCGCATCCTACAACGAGCTCGCTGGCTGCGCATCCTGGATGGGAGGCAGAATCCCAACCGCCGACGAAGCCCGCTCCGTATACGCCCACGTCAACAAGCGCAAGCTGAAGGAGGCTGAGAACCAGGACGGTAGGACCGTACCAGCTGTCAACGGCCACCTAGCCAACAACGGAGTCCAGGAGACTCCGCCATTGAGCCGTGCGGTGAACGGCGGAAGCTCCAACGAGCTTTTCGCCAACCTTGAGGGCGCGAATGTCGGGTTCAGGCATTGGCATCCAGTCTCCGTGGCTGCGAGTGGCAACAAGCTGGCTGGGCAGGGTGAGTTGGGCGGCGTGTGGGAGTGGACCAGCTCTGAGTTGGTGAAGCACCAGGGGTTCGAGCCGATGCCGCTGTACCCTGCGTACACTGCGGACTTCTTTGATACCAAGCACAACATTGTACTGGGTGGCTCCTGGGCTACTCATCCACGTATTGCTGGGCGCAAGACCTTGTGAGTATATTATCTCTCCAATTGAATGCATGGAATACTAATATTCGATAGTGTTAATTGGTACCAGAGGAGTTATCCATATGCGTGGATCGGAGCTCGCTTGGTGAAGGATCTGTGAGGGATGAGGTTTCGAAGTTGCTGGCAGACTTGCGGAGATTACGAGGTTATGTGACGGATGATGCGGAGTTATTAGTCGATCGAGGAGAGAGGGATGAATTGCTTTTTCGGAGGTTTGCATTCGCATTTGGCACACAACAAACCGCACTTGACTTTCGAATACCTTTTCAATGTGAATATCATCTTCCTTCTGGGTATCTACCTGTCTATCCGTGGTCCATGCAACGCCAGAAAATATCAGAACGCCTCGAATGTCTGTCCCAAATCCTCTTCGCGACGATGCGCAATACCGACAGTGTTTTCGAAGGGCGGTGCGCGTCATCTGTCGCTCAAGCTTCTCCATACCTCCAACAATCAACATACTGCTCACGACTGCCTCCCAATCCTCGTAGCATACCCCTCAATCAAACTCAACCCTTTCATCCCATCCACCGCCTCCTCCTCTCTAACCGGCGGTCTCGCCTCCCTTATCTCTCCACGCTCCACCACCTCCTCCTTAACAAGACCCAGCCTCTCCGCCAGTCCCCTCGAGCTCTCCGCACCTTGTCCCGTCTCTCCAGCCAACTCCTCCATCCACCTCGGCGCCAACTCCATCTTCCCAAACTCCTCACTTAGCTGCTCCCTCCTCGTCTCCTCTGCAGTCCTGGCTTCTCTTTCCCCATACAACTCTAACTGCTGACCACTCCCTGCCCTCTCCCAAGACGGCATCTCAGAGAGCTGGACCTTAATGTATAGTGCCATTTTTTGGCAGGCATGGGAGCACCAGCCGCCTTCGTCTTTGGCGGGTACGATGCGGAAGTCGCGCGCTGGTCCGTTGCCGCCGTGGAGGCGCCAGCCGGATTTTTGGGTGGAGGGGTTGTAGGGGGATGGGCAGAGACAGTAGCCGCACTGGTTGTTTATGTTGCGTTCTTCGATTAGGGAGTCGTAGTCGGAGGGTTGGAAAGGCGATAGTAAATGCTTCACCTGCTGGACATCATGCTCTGATGGATCCGTGGAGGGCCGTTGGGTTGTAGGGTAGTCAAGGAGGGTTTCGAGGTTCGTTAATATTAAACTATCCAGCTCCTTCTTCAACTGTATTTGCGTAGCGTGGTGTAATGCTGTCGCGAGGTGTTGGGGATTTGAGGACTTGAGGTGGTCTGGGAGGCTTGCGGCGGCATCACGGAGGTGTGACGGGAGCTCGGGGGTGTGGTCGACGCGTACTTCTTTCGAAACTTGTTGTGAGGTTGGATTCTTCAATATTGACTTTGGAGGTGCGGCTGGCGTTGGCGCCTTGTTGAAAGAAGGGTCGCCGAAAGGCATTTTTGGGTGGTAGTGCGGCGAGGTCGCTCTCAGCCGGCAGTATTGTGCTGTTGGCGACAATATACACGGAGGCGACAGTGACTACAGTATCGAATGATTTAAAGGCACGGAATTCAAGATATGAATAAGAGTTGTGGTGTTTATATTGTTACTGGCGCATTCATGGTATCCGCGTGGCGGTGATATCGGATTTGTATCTCACCAGCCAGGTTCCCCGCCAAATGGGGAAGTGCTCCAGCCACAGCAGCCACACCCACCAGCCCACCACTAATTGCCGGACCGGTGCCCCTAGGCGTGGCTCAACCCAACAACAGCAGCGCACCACTCGAGCTCTCCCCACCTACCACGAGTGACCTTGTTCATTTAACCTTGGAAGGCTCCAATTTGTATGAGACACCTACCCGACGTCTTTTAAACCTTTCCGTTTCAAGCTCTACTATACTGGTACGTCTTTACTTTAAAGCGCTCCCTTTTTCTATCACTTGTCTGTCTGCGTGGAGACAGACAGCTTGACCCGCTAGTCCTCCCACATCATTGTTGCCGGCCCCTTCCGCTGACGTACTGCATACGCAGAGCTTCGAACTCCTATGGTACATACATGAAATACATTCAACAACACAGTAAATACGCCTAAAATAAAGCTACAATTCAACGGAGTCCTCTTCGGGCCCATATTAAGAATTTGTTACCCTCATCGAGCAGCGACGCCCCCAAGAAGCGGTGACGTTTGGAACACCAAGGGTCTAAAATGTCTTTCGTGCCTTTCAAGGTCAAAGCAGTCTACGAATACACCTCGCCGCACGAGGACGATCTGCACTTCCCAAATGGCCAGATAATCACAGTCGTTGAGGAGGAAGATGAGGATTGGTACGCAGGGGAATACGTGGACACGGACGGCGTGAAGCAGGAGGGAATCTTCCCACGTAATTTCGTGGAGAAGTACGAACCGGTTGCGCCACCGAGACCCGTCAGAACTGCGCGACCAAAGAAAGAAGCCGATTTCGCGGCTGCGCCCGAGCCCCAACAGGTGCCACTGCACGCTCCGGCGCCAATGCCTGAACCTGTCCCTGAGCCCGAGACGAAGGAGCCTCAACCGGCCGAGTTGCCTCGGGCTCCTGAGCAAGCTACAGAAGCACCAAAGCCGGAGCCGATTTTCATTCCAGCGCCAACTCCAAAGCAAGTCGATGAGTCGCCAATTTCGCCTGCTGTGCAGTCTCCGCCTCCAGCCGCTGAGAAGCCAACCACCGGATCGTTTCGAGACAGAATTGCGGCTTTCAACAAGGCCGCTCCTCCACCAGTTCCATACAAACCAGGTGGAAACGGGGCCGCGAACTTCATCAGGAAGCCTTTCGTCGCGCCACCGCCGAGCAAGAACGCATACATTCCGCCTCCACAGAGTGTTCCAGTTGCGAAGGTATATAGACGCGAGGAGGACCCAGAGATAACAGCTTGGGAGCATAAGAATCAAGAGAATGCTGAAAAGGCAGGACTTGCGCCAGCCTCCAACGAGGGCGAGGAGGAACTGCCAAAGCCAACGAGTTTGAAGGAGCGTATTGCGCTGCTGCAGAAGCAACAGGCTGAGCAGGCTTCGAGACATGCCGATGCGGCCGCGAAGAAGGAGAAGCCTAAGAAGCCGGCAGCGAAGAAGAAAGCCGAGCACACTACTGAAGAGGGAAGCGAGGATGCACCACCACTTGAGAAGACTGAGACTCATGAGACCGGCGGAAGACGCTCAATCGACGACTCGAGAGAGGAAAGTCAGCTTCCGGTGAGGCGCAAGTCGTCTAGAGGCCCACCGCCACCTCCACCTCGGGCTGATACTGACGGCAACGAGGCTGACATGTCGGGCGCTGCTGATGAGACCGAGGGCACTGACACGGAGCGCGAGGACTCTGATCCGCATGCAAAGCATCCTGAGAGAGCTCCGCCACCTCCACACCGCGAACCTGATGTCGGGGTTGAGGAAGATACCACCGAGGCCGCTGAAGCTGAGCAAGAAGAGGAGGAGGAGGATGACATCGACCCAGAGGTCCGTCGCAAGGAGGAGATTCGTGCGCGAATGATGAAGATGAGCGGTGGAATGGGCATGATGGGCATGTTTGGTCCGCCTGGTGGTATGCCAATGCCTGCTCCGCCAAAGAAGAAGAATACGATCGAGAAGCAGCATTCTGAAGAACAAGAGGCCACCAGTCCGCAGGCTCATGCGCCACCTGTCCCAGTCATGTCTTTGTCGGGAATGGCAAAGGTTAAGAGCCCGGAGGAGATCCAGAAGCACGATGAAGAAGAGGGTGATGATAACGCTCAAGCGCCACCCCCGCCTCCACATGGTGCATCAATCACTAGTGCTCATGCGCCAAACGATGTTGCTGATATTGAGGATGTTGCACCAGAGCCACCAGCACATGCTGAGCGCCCTGCTCCACCACGGCCACCTATGAGCCAGGAGAATTTCAATGCTCCTCCAACACCAGGCAGCAGAGCACCACCACCTCTGCCACCTGCTAACAGTGAGTATCACAGACGTAATGCACTTCTTCAAAGCTAACATTGCCTTGTAGCACGTCCAATTCCACCACCATTGGGTCCTATGTCGCCCAGTGCTGGCTCCGCATCCGATGATGAGCTGTCTCAAGCCGGCTTCACTGCTATGAGAACGCCAACGGGCGAAGCGCCAAGAGCCGCTCTTCCATCTTTGCCACATCGTGATGAGAGACCACAATCACCAAAGAAATCTTTAGATTCTTATTTCCATGAGCCAGTGCCTGTCACCCCAACAAGCCCAGGAGAGAACAGACGCGCTAGCAGGATCCCACCGCCAATTCCTGGGGCAATGCCTTTGGCTGGCCCTCAGCAAACTCGTGGGCCACCCCCCCCTCCGCCATGTGCACCTAGTCTTAGCCGCGCCTCTACGGCAGATGCTGGACCACAGCCACTTGCGCCAAGAGGCCACCCAGAGGATACTGAAGATGCTGAAGACTATGAAGGTGATTACGACACCGACATGCCATCATCTAAGGACCACAAGGACGCTCTGAAGTCTGCCAAAGAAGAGGAAGACAACTCCGGACCACCACTATTCCTTCCTTCTGGTGCGCCACCAGCACCACCATCTGGGACACCAAGAATGCCACCACCTTTGCCATCGCAACCACCTCCGCCTCCTCGCCATTCCGTCGATATGCCGCGAGCTGCTCCACCACCTCCACCGCCTGCTAAGGAGGCCTCTTACCAGGAGTACACTGAGGATGAGTACGACCCATACAACTACTCGGCTCCGAAACCACAACATGCACCACCTCCACCACCGCCGAACAGAGAGCCGTCCTATTCTCGAGGCGATGATGTGTCTTATGGTGATGCCGATGACGACATGTACTCTGCTACTCCACCAAGATCCCCAGCACCGATGTCTAGAGGCGGTCCTCCACCATTGCCACGTGAGATGCCGCATGCCCTGCCACCGCCCTCACGGGATAGCGCTTCCAGAGGAAGATCATCAATGGATACGAGAAGAGATGGCAGAAGGTCGATGGACATGAACCGTCTCGTGAATGAACACGACTTCATTGCCAATGATATCGACCTTGGAACCTCCACGATGTGGTGGGCTTCTGCGGCTGGTGTCCCACCTGCCTTCTTCGGCCGCAAGGACATTCTGCACGAGACTGAGGAGTCCACATCTCACAGGCGTGGTGGAAAGTCAACTACGACCAGGGACCTCTACGTCCTCTTCCCCGATTACTCTCAGACCATCATCACAATCCACTTTGATCCAGCCAACCCAGCTGATGCGACGTTCGAGCAAAAGCACGAAGCACCACCAGCGAAGCTTCGCCCAGATCAGCTCGAGGAATCACACGAGCGCTACGGCCGCCGTCTCCACGACACCGTAAGCTCCAAGAAAGACACCGTCGTCGGCGACGGCACGCCCGCAGGCCTTGTCGTCGAGCTCCTCAAGCCGCTCAAAGACGCCTTGCTGCCGATCGGCACCCGTGCCTACGGCGCCCTGGTCTACAGCAACCAAGGCAACTCCCTCACATCCCAATTCGACGAGATTCGTCCGGGAGATATTGTCACTTTCCGTAATGCGAAGTTCCAGGGCAAGCATGGGCCGATGCATGCTAAGTATACGGCTGATCTGGGACGCGGTGAAGGACATGTGAGTATTGTGGCGGAATGGGATGGGGCGAAGAAGAAGGTTAGGGCGTGGGAGCAGGGGAGGGAGAGTAGGAAGGTTAAGGTGGAGAGTTTCAAGTTGGAGGATTTGAGGAGTGGGGAGGTGAAGATTTGGAGAGTGATGGGGAGGAACTGGGTTGGTTGGGAGGGGCAGAATTCGTGATTGGGAGCAGGGGGATGCGGTAGTTGAAGTTGATAGTCCTAACGAATTGCATTTGTTGTTTTTGTTGTGTGGTAAGTATTTTGCTGTTGTGTATCATTTGTTGTGCACGCGTGCTGTTCGGTGCCTCCAATCAATCTCGAGGCGCTTAAAGCGGCGGAAAGCTCTGCAAATATGGTGGGAAATACAATTCAAGGAAGACATTCCAACCTTAACATTTCGAAGGTATTTTACTACATTACTCTGCTCTTCCTATTTGTCGGTATCCTATTCCTGAAACATCAAATGGAAGTTTCCCTCCTGTGCCGTCCTCAAGTCTTCGTGTGGGGGCCCAAAGTCGCAGCCAGCACGTTGCACGAAACGTGTGACGACGGATTGGCAGAGCACAAGCAATGCCACAACGCCTTTTCTGCAAGATCCCGAGACGTGTAATCCACAAATACCGTGTTGTGCTGGTGGGTGGAGCATGCCGTCCTTCCTGTGGATAGGGTGTTCGAGCTCTTAACTCTCAGTGATGATCGAGTACGTCCAAGCGCTTTACAGGTAGATCGGTTTTGGTTCTTGGAGTTTAGGGAATGATCCGAATGAATCATAGCTCTCGAAAGAGGTCTTTCTTAGCTCTATCAGCCTCCAGTAAGCTTATGGTCCTATCTCTCCTTCGCCTTCTAGTCCTCGGAGGAACTTTGGATTTGGTTGGCTACAAACAGGCTTCCTATAGGTGGTATTTACGGCACCTTCCGATTAAGCTCATCAGGGGCCTCAAAAGGCGGTTTCGTGCCACGGAAACCTAGAATTTGAAATAGACATGGTACCCAAAGTCGGATGATAGGACCGAAATGTGTTGACTCGGGCGAATAGAAGAGGGATACCATGATGACACAACGGGTTGGCACTGCAGGTGGAAACCGGAACAGCGAGGTGGTGTGGAGAGCTTCAGCCCTTCCCAGTGAAACTTAAACGTTTGGCTGGAGAACGCTCGGCGCGTAGCTCGTCGGTTCCCTGGTACGCTTTGGTAGCAGCTTTGCCGAGAGGTAGCCCAGGTTCTCCTGATGAGCTCCAAATAGCCGACCCTGTGTTCAAGGTCAACGTCTGCTATTTTACGAAGTCAAAGCTCAGCAAGGAGTAGAATGTATGGGCAGGGGCAACGGAACGAGGGCGAAGAGACGGAATGACAACAGGCAAATATTCAAATTCCATTGGCGAGAGGAAGGGTTGCTGCTGTCCATCTTGGAGTTGATCAACGACCAAGATCGTCAGAACGTTGCCGTTGGCAGGAGAGGAGCATGAGCTGAAAGCAAGCATGCGCGCTGCAATGCCAAGGATAGCTCGGTCAACAGGAAGGAGTGTGAGAAGCTCAGTACGTACCTTTTAAGTATAAAACTCCCTGGAGTCTTCGATAAGAAGGTCTCCATACAGCCAAGCAGGCCATAAGTTTGATATCTCAGCACAACTAACAACAACCACAATCTTCATCATATCTTTGTCCATCGAGCCAACTACACCACCAAGATGCAACTCCAGCTCTCCCGCCGCACCCTCCGAGCCCTTCCTTTTTCCATCTTCGCGAGTCCTACAGCCGACGCCGATGCTATCGCCAACTCATTCCCGGAAGCAGTCCCTGGGCCAGTCGGTGAGCCCATCGCCACCCTGGATTACGCACCCTACACCAAGCCGCGCTACGACGGCCCAGACGATGTCACTAAGCGCGAGCACGCCGGAGGGCATCTTCATAGGAGATTGTGATTGAAACACTGGTTGTCGATCGGTTTCTGGAGTGAAAGCCGGAAAGTATTGTGGGTATTGCTATGGTGTGGCCGCGGGGAGTAAGTGGGTTGGGACACATGTGTATCGGCACGTATATCTCCTCCCAGGGTAAAGGGTTGGGGTGGAAAGTAGGAGGATTGTAATCTCCCGGCGGCCCGCAGTTGAATAGGGAAAGGTGGTTGAAGCGATTGACCTGGAATGTGGTATGGAGAAGATGCAAGCTATCATCACATAGGTTGAATGGAAAAGGTGGCAAGCAACGCTGCCGCGATTACGGATACAACAACGATTGTGCTAGTGAGTATAACGCCGGGACATGGAAATAGGAAATACTGCCCAAAGTAGAGAACTGGCAATGCAAGTTTTGTGCGAGTACACAGAGTAGACTTTGTATGGCAACAGGGTTTGTGGACTGTAATCGAGAAGTATTGAAGACGATGAGAAGATGAAAGGAAGGTTGATTTACGTCGAAAGATTGCGGGGCCCCGTAAGATTGAGATCATTCCTTAGGTTTGAGTTTGTTGTAACAATTGGGTTTTCATACCTCAGGCTACCCTTCCGCAGGAGGTCTACATGAACGCCTCTCTTAACGATCTTGCCTGTCCAAGAGAACTGTCGCTTCCGCAGCTGCAAAGAGCTGCCATCTAGTACAGTGGTCTCTGCGATCGATTAGAACGCGACTGTTGTTAAGCCTTCCCAAAAATTGAGTTTCGTTGTCTCGGCATCTGGCAGGCAGCTAGCTACTTTGTTGACGATAATCTCATAGCATGATACTAAAATTTCCGCAAACATTCTGGGATTCATTATCTTGCTAGGCAACCGGGCTAGCTAATAACGCGATGTTCTTGGTAAACGTGTTCATGGGTTCGATGCACACTTCCACAGAAGGACCGGACTCCCTACGGTACAGTCGATGAAGTGATTGGCAATGGTGGGATGTTCTCACAAATCTTGAGAATGTTGTTTATTGTGCCTAGTCTTGCTATCGAGGAATACAATAAAATGGAACGTTTGCTGTCAACTTCCTGCGCACATGGAGCAGCAGTACACAGCATCGCTGCAACGGCACTTACATACGGGTCACACTAACCATGTCACAATATCACAAGCAAGAGTAATTCATTCAACCAGCACCTCGCTCACACAACCAGCAGATGTTCACTCAACCGACAGCGCTTCGCTCGACCCCAATACGAAGGAAAATGGCAATCAAGCGTCATCCTCCTTGCGGAGAGAATCAGCGACACCTAGTGGAGGTCATGATCTTACATTGATCTAGTATGTACCCATTCAAGACCAAAGGTCCATCAGTTTTCCCCCTTCGAGTTTCCCGACATACGCGCGGATATTTAATCCTTGCGTGGTGGGCGACCGTAGCGTGGGCGGTCGACGGTCTGCTGCTGAGCAACAGCCTGGACGGAGACTGGGATGGCGTCGAACTGTGGCACGTTAGGGTTTGTTCGCAGGATGAAAACGTCGTGGGACGGCTTACTCCGAGGGACTTGAGAAGATCCTTGGTCTGCTGGTCGACCTCAAGGGTACCGGTCTCGGACTGGGTGTAGTCGAGAGCGGAGACCTCTGGAACGTACTGATCCTTGCGCTCACGCTCCTCCTCCTGAAGCTTGAAGGAGATACCGCGAACTGGGCCACGCTGAATGCGCTTCATGAGATGGGTGGTGTAACCAGCAATCTTTGTCAATGTCAGTCGCGCGTCCTACTTGAATTTCGTTTCTCGTTATTTCGAGCTCTACACACCTTGTTGCGAAGACGCTTGGAGGCAATGATGGCGATCTCATCGCAGATCCTCTTGTTGGTCTCGAAGTCGAGGGTCAACTTTGGGTAGTAACGCTCAATGATGACCTTGGAGGACTTCTTGACTGTCTTAGTGCGAACGCGACCCATTTTTGCGGTATTTGTCGATGGATTGTCGAGAAACTGGTGGTGATGAGATGGTCAGGTTGCGCTCGGAATACAAACTTTCGAGGCATTGTGGGAGTCGCTTAATGGGGATGATCCTGGGTAGGGCAGAATATTGGCGGAGGAGTTCAGCCTTGTCACATGACCAGCTCCAAGAACAGTGGCAGATGCCACCCCATTATTTCCACGCACCACAATTGCAGAGTGGCTGCTCTTGTGCAATTTTGTTCTCAAGAAGAGCCCAAAGACATTATGAAGTTCTGATTTGAGTTTAAACATTGTAGTACATTTTAATTTACATCTATATTCTACATCGTCCCAAATCCAATACAATGCCCGCTTAGTTCTTCTTTGGCAAATCACCCAACAAGCTCTCCAACTGCTTGTACTCAGCACCGGCCGTCTTTGGCTTCTGCGTAGACGCCCAAGGGTTTGGTCTCTGTGCCTGTCTTCCAGCTCCCAATCCGTAACCACCCACAGCACCGGTTCTCGGCCTGTTTTGCCTTGCCTCGTTCATCGCAATATCGACTGGAGTCTGAGTAACAGCAGCGGCAACAGTTCCCTGCGCAACCTGGACAGCAGCTGGTCTGGCATTGTCCACGCTAAGGATAATGCGACCCTTTGGATCAATAGAAGCCATTCTTGGCTTCAACATAACCTTGGATCCCCCTACCTTCTCTGGCTCGATGTTGATCAAGCCTGGCACCTTATCGGCGGAGAAACGTCCACCGCGACGGTTGCTGTGAGATGAAGAGGTGTAGAAGTCGGAGCTAGTTGGAACGTCGGTGACGACACCAGCAACACCGAGCTTTGGCGCGAAAGAGCCAACAGCGGCGTTCTTTGGCATAATGACACGACCCTCGACTGGCGTCGGCTCGGCCTGTGGTCCGTAAATTGGGTGGTTGGAGATGTATGCGTTGCTTCTCAGGTAAGAAAGACCTGCAGATGGATGTGTCTTTGGTGGCCCAGTGTTGGCGTATGGAGAGTTGGACTCCTGGTTGTAGTCCGAAGCGCGGACCTTGGTAACGCCATTGCTAGCAGCCTTGAAGATCTGATCTGCAACCTCCTCAATGGTGTCATTGAAAGATGGTGCTGGTGGGAGGTCAAGGAAGTCTCTGATGAGTCTGAACAACTCGGTGCGATCCTGACGCAGGGCACGAACGTATTGTGTCATCTCCACCTCTGTGATATCCGAAGCCTTAACTGGTCCTGGTGTCTCCTCTCCGGCATCAAGAGCCTTCCTTTGGGCGGCCTTGGTGTCCTGCTCTGCCTTGTATGCGCGGATGTAGTTGCGGAATGCTGGTCTCTTTGCAGCAATATCCTTTGCGACGTAGTAGTTGAACTCGCCCTCGGTCTGGCCTGCCAACCATGGGCCTTGGAACTTCCAGCGCATGTCCTTGGAAGCTATGTGTGCTCCAGCGGACTGAACATTTGTGAAATCGGTATCCTCCTCGAAGACGCCGCGGCCTGGGGCCTTGACTAGCGACTCATGGTGGCCGCGCTTGGACTGCGCTGGAGTTGTGAGTGGCATGTTGAGCTCCTGCCATTTGCGGTGGGTGAGAGTGTGGTCGGCAGAGGATGCGAACTCGGTGATGTGCTCCTGCGTGTCGATAGAGCTGACTCGGATGATTGGAGTGGAGGACTTGGTGGTAGAGCGGAGAGGAAGGTTGCGCTTGAAACCCCAGTCACCCTTCGAGCGGGAAGAAGGAGGAGTGCTGATGGAGAGCTCGATTGGGTGAGGAAGAGTGGCGGTGTTGGAGTTGAAGGTGACGACCGAGGCCATCTCGGACGCTGGGCGCTGGAGAGGCGCTGGAATGGCGAACATTCTGGAGGCCCTGAGGAGGGCTCCTCCTGGTGAAATTGCTGGAGCCATTGTGAAGTTGCGGCGCTCAAGACTCTCAAGATCCGTTGGGACCGAAGAGTGTGCTGAGCAGGTGTGCGTCGCCAAAATCAATTGGGGTCGGGCTGGAGTCCTTGCGACAGGCGTGTGTATGGAGTTGTCGTCGTGAATTTGGCAACCATTTCTGCGCTAGTGCGGAATTTGCCGTGGTCAGCAACGCCGACGAACGCAACTCGTTCATAACGACAACTCCATGTCATCACCTCAAATGCTCATGCCATATGATCTCTCTCAAAGAAAAATCAGATTTCAATAACCATTGTCATGCCATTTAATCCGAGGTTGTTACCATTAACGGGAGGCGTTATTTGCATTTCTATCTCGCTGAAACTCTCGGCGACCTCGAGGAATTTCCGCCAACCAACAAGGTCACAGCCTTCCAGAAAAGACGCCGACTTTCTCGCTATATGCCATTTTCTGTGCGCCAAATAAAAACCATTAATCCGTACCATAGCATTTGATGGTAACGCTAGTTCGCTGTCGAGAAGAAATAGCAACATCATAAAGGTAGCCTTACATACCTCGTAGAAGGGTTGCCAAGGAACCAACGGCAGAGAATGGCATCATGAAAAGATGTTTTCCAGCAGCTACTAACTATGGCATTTGATGGATCTACAGCTTGCAGTGCTCCATCAGCCCGATTTTTTTGGGCCTAAAATATCCACAGATTTCTGAACTGGCATGAACCCGCCCATATTAGGAACAACTTAGATTCAATCTATTAGATCTGTACCTGACGGATTAAGAGGTGTTTCTAAAGCTTCACGGTTTCATAAGCAAGCTCTAAAAACAATCCAAGCATGCTTCAGAACTCGTGCTCACCAACCTTCTCCGGGTATTTTTCCACCCTATTTCCGACTTATAAAAGCCAGCTGCCATCCAGCTGCGACGTGGTCAAGCGGCTCCGGAGTTCCAAAAAAAATTCTTACTCTCCATAATCTTCCATATTGCACGATTTAATTTCGTTACGTGAGGCTTGGGCTTTTCAAGAGCATTGAATTCGTATCGCTCAGGAAATATTGACGACCACGCACTCCCACCAGATCCTAGACGTAAGGTTTATGGTGTCAAATATCAAATCACATAGCATTACTCCCTGACCCATACCCATTCCACCTCGATCCGTTGAACGTCAATCAGTAGCTAGTGTAAGTGTAGCCACGTACCCTGCTCTCAGGCCAGCATAAGTAAAACCATACAAGTTATCAACTCTCCACACCGTCGCCATGCAGCCTACTCACCCAAGCCGAGTAGTAAGACACCAGTAAACTCAGCAAGTAAACAACCTTCAACAAAACCACTTAAAAACAGTAAATCAAAACAGAAACTGCCACAGGCGTCCCGAGCCTGAACGGTTCCCTTCCTGTCCTACTGTAGTACGTAACATAACCCGCTTCATCGGAGCCACGACAGCCATCCTCAGCTGATTCCGGCACGGGGCCAACATCAACCTTCTCTCTCTAGTCGAGTCTAGTCATCACCCTTCCTCGACTTAACTATACGTAACCCCTATCAATCCACAGATCAATGAACGCGGTATACAGTATCACCACCCCAACCTTTCCCTTCATCCGCACCTCCCGAGCTCACTTAGACACGCCTCTCCCTCCCTCATCTGCACTGCGCAAGCACAGGCTGCTAAATCACTACTAACGAAGACTTCCCGCCCTTGGATACCGGCGGATGCAGAGCACTGAGCACTGATTGCGATGTCCCTGCCATTTCTGGAACCGGTCAAGCTCGATGGGGCGAGGTCCTGCCTGACGATTGTGAGTATGGCATGAGGGAGAGCAAGGGGAGGTGGAGGAGATGTGCTGACACCTGCGGGCGGGAGATGAGATGAGAGGGAGGGCAGCTGTTGTGTGTCTGGTTTGAAGCCGGATTATGCGTGGGAGAGGTGGCGGGATTATGGAAGGCAGAAGACGGAGAGGTGGGGGGTTGGGAGTTGGACGAGCGCGATTTTGTTGTACCAGCTTGAGTGTCGAGGGGAGTCGCTGACTAATTTTGTGGTTGGTGAAAAAGCGACGAAAGCCTAACGGATGCTGCTGCTAGAGTGCCTAAATACTTGGCATAGCTTCAGCTTGCCCATCTCAGCCTCATGAAGAGGCCTGGCACTACTAGTCCTTGAGCACAGTAGTGAGTTGCATACTATTACCAAGGGCGACCCGCCATTCTCTATTCCACCTTCCGCAAGGTCGTGCTACCCATCAAGGCGCTTAGCAACGAATGATAGCACATCGTCAATATCGTCCCCAAATCAAATCAGATCAATTTTACAAGGGTCGATATGCACCAACTAGATAGGTAGTTGTAAGAGGCTGAAACAGAGCAGCAAAAACATAGGAAGTATAGGTGCCACCATGAAACGCTACCACGCTCATCAAGTTTTTGAGCTAGACTCAGTGACGACTCAGTCACTGACGAGCCTTCCACATGTGCCAAGCGAATAGTGGACAATTAGACATGAGAAGCGGAGCGGCTGAAAACGAGAGTCAAGAATGTACGTGCCCACGATGAAACGCTCCAGCTCCGAGGAATGTCGTCAACTAAACTTTCAAGAGTTCTGCCGAGGAATGTCGGAATGTACCGTAGGATTTGAAGAATGGATAGACTGTCGAAACGACCCTTCGTCAATTTGCCACCGTCAAGCAGAGGGACTGGAATGCTGATGACTCCTCAGTACGGAGGCATGAAACGTGAGAATGATTGAAGAATGCAATGCTGTTGAGTCGAGTCTGAGAATGGCAGAGAAGGAAAGCAGTCTGCCATGCGTCGGAGATCAGAATGCGCAGAGCCTGGCGGAAACGTGGCGCTTGTCGGTTCTTCGAGAAGGATGAAAGGTGGAACGTCGGCAAGATGTGGATAGTTGCAGCATGATACTCGTACAAGGAGGCCGAAAGCATGTACGAAAGAGAGACGGTAGGAAGTAGAGCCCAGAACACGGAGCACAGAGGGACTCGGCGTATGGAGTTTGAGAAAGGCTATGGGAGGGTGACAAATGATTGGTAGACGGACCCAGGGCAAGTTCAGGACGAAAATTGATTCCCATTTGAGGACGTTGGGCAAGTAGTAATATTTACTGGCTCAGAAGTAGAATGCGTTCATGAGCTTATGTAGAGATTCCAGCTGTTCTCTGTGACATTCCACAAATACACCGCAGACATACCATCTCACGAAACGCTTGTTGTTGCTGGTCGGGACCTTGGCGACAGCTGATGCGCAAGCAGTGTCACCTTTGACAGGACGGTGAAGTGAGCGGCTCGTGGTACAGCATGAAGGATGGTAAGGTGGGAGAAGTTAAGAGGTTCGAGTAGAACAAAGAAAGAGGACGAGGAGAACATATAAAGAGAACGAGGAGAACAATGAGAATGATGACGCGTCCACCTCAATTTTCGCTAAATGCTTCAGGAAAGAATCAACAAGTCTGGACTTCCCGTCAACCACAGATCAAGACGGGAGGGAGCACGTGCTCGCCATCTTTCTTGGTATCTATCAGATCATCTGGCAGACGACTGCTTACGTAAGCCCAAAGGCTCTGATTTCCGCCGTTCTGATGGTGGTGCAGCCGTTGAGGCTTATGTTGACATCCTGATGTGGGCACATTTCTTTGATACAGTCTAGTCTCGGTAAGACGATGTAATCTATCCCGTGTCAAGAAATCTGAACCACCATATCGATTATCCCTCTTGGCTTTAGCGACCTGTCACCTCAGGGTACAGTACAGTAGCATGAGGCGTGCCGTGCGCGCACAACAAGCTTTGAGAAGAAAAGTCTGGCCTGGTGAAATGTTGGTAGACCATCTATGATAGTCGTGATATCCACACGATCACCGTTATCCATCAGGGCCATCAGTCCTCGATAAACTCACAATAAGAGAGTCGTTCAGGAAGATCAAGAAGCTTCGAGTCTTGCTCTCAAACGCTTGCTGTTCGAGCTGTCGCTCTGCTCGGGCCATGCGTCACTACGGGACCGCAAGCCGCCCCTAATGTCAAACGGCAATCTCGCTTGTCAGACGCCGGCATGACCCTAGTACCCGATAGTATGCGTTGTTATTGGATGGCGTCGTTGAATAAGGAAAACTATGCAGGGCTGTAAATTAGAATGAGCGTTGATTGGAACCGGCGCTCGATATTGTGGAAATGTGCAGGGCACGTTGTTGGTGTGCCTGAGCTGTGCCTGAGCCGGGTAAAGAGAGATAGGGATAGAGAGAGAGAGAGAGATAGAGAGAGGCAGAGAGGCTTGTGCCGGAGATGGTCAGAGGAGCCGGATGACTTATGAATGGAACATCGGCGGTTAGGGGATTGAAATAGTAACTAGTGAGGATTGGAATAGTAACTAGCGAGTCCTGAGAGAGTTGGGAGTTGTCGCGAAAGAGTACCCGCACTCATAGTAAGGCCATATGAGCGTCAGCAAGCACTCTTTGACTCGTCCGTCGCGTCTCGGCGCAAATGATCTCTTCTTACACTTTTGACTTTTGGCAAGCATCTCGGACTACTAGTACTGATCAGCTCGTTTGATTGCCAATTTTGCTGCGATAGCCATGCGACACTCGATTGCGACCCTGAACGGGGATGGATGGGCGGGCCCCACCCCGGGGCCCGTCCTGCTCCCACCGCGCCGTTCCAAAAGCAGCAGGGTCCGCCTTGTCCGATCCTTGTCATCTTAAATTGCATGAACGAGACGTGGGATAAGGGTCTGATGGGTGGACTTCATGCAAATATTCACGAGAAAGTAAAGATTGAGGAGGGAGGAGGGAGGATAGAGGAGGTAGGATATAGGAGGGAGAAGACGAAGAAGACGACGAAGAAGAAGAAGAAGACGACGAAGAAGAAGAAGAAGACTTAATAAACTTAGAAAACAAAAAGAGAAACAAGTTGAGGGGTTGCAAAGATACTTATTTGATTGCATAAGCCCACTA
>RCNJ01000100.1_pt1 | contig 75805 bp, 66 predicted proteins | sample 2041171 | NCBI WGS metagenome assembly RCNJ01 (sample SAMN09708213, study PRJNA481090) | feces metagenome | biome: feces | host: Pygoscelis adeliae | place: Antarctica: Rookery Lake | collected 2010-03-01 | reverse complement strand
GCGCGAAAGCTGATGATCTTGCCCTCCTTGGCGGCACGGAGTTGGGAGCTGGTGTAGTGGACGGCGCCCGCGATGGAAGCAGCGTCGAAGACTCAACTCGAGGGAGCGGTCGCAGTTGGCGTCGGCAGCGGTGGTGCTGTTGATGGTGTGGTCGGTGCGAGCGCTGGAGAAGGAGAGGATGCTGGTGGCAGTTAGCTTAGGGATGACAACAGGAGGAGAGGAACGGCTGACCTGAAGCCACCAGAGAGGCTGAGGCCACGGATTATTGTAGACGCCGAAATCGAGGGCGAGAGAGTCCACGACGATCACGTAGACGGCGACGCGCCACTGCCGGAATCGCGCTCATAGTGAGATTGAGCTGTCTTTTCGTGGTGATGTCTCGCTGATGTATGCGATATGTGTCGCGACAAAAACAGGGCGTTTTCGTGTTATGGTTTGAGGTGGTAAGGTTGTGAAGTTGTGTTGTGAGGAGTTGGGAAGAGAGGTTGAAAAAATGGTCATGATCCACGAACGCGACGACGTGAACGTCGAAGCCAGAAAACGCAAAAACCGCTAGCACCGCACCACCCAAATCACTAGCAAAAGTGCTGAGCAAATTTTATACCTTAGGCAAAAGTGTCCATTCTTGTGCTAAAACTAAATCCTGTCTATTTTCCCATCCTCAATGTAGACTCCAGCACACCATCCGATGCTACTTAATAACCCTACTTCTCCTCTCCCCTAAAGTGCCCAGCAATCAAAAACGCCATCTCCAATGACTGCTTCTCATTCAATCTCGGGTCACAGAAAGACTCATATCTTCTCCCCAAATCACCCTCCTCCAACCCCTCTGAGCCACCCACGCACTCCGTAACGCCCTCGCCAGTCATCTCCAGATGCACGCCACCCAGGTAGCTCCCTTGCTCCTTATGAATCGCCAAAGTTTGTTGCAGCTCAGAGAATATATCACCGAAGCGGCGCGTCTTAACACCCGACGGCGTAGAGCGCGTGTTACCATGCATAGGATCACACTGCCACACCACGGTCTGCTTATACTCGCTCTCCTCCACAGCCTTGATATGCGCCGGCAGCAGGTCCTTCACCTTCGCAGCACCATAGCGCGTAATCAGCGTAATCTTACCAACCTCCTTCTCCGGGTTTAACGTCCTCAACAACGCCATGAGATCCGACACCGAAGTCGTAGGGCCAATTTTGACGCCTATCGGATTCGCGATGCCGCGGAAATACTCAATGTGCGCGCCGTCTATCTGGCGCGTGCGGTCGCCGATCCAGAGGAAGTGCGCGGAGGTGTTGTAGTATTTCTTGTCGTCTGCTGACTTCGAGGATGTTGTGGAGGTTGGCTCGCCTTTGCATTGTGGGACGGAGAGGAGACGGGTGAGTGATTGTTCGTATTCGAGGAGAAGGCCTTCGTGGGAGGTGTACATGTCAACAGTTTGCAGGTTGCCGGATGTGTCGGCGCCGACTGCGCGCATCATTCTGAGAGTGCTGGTGATCGACTCGACGATGCTAGTGTACTTTGCTTGGAGGGATGGCTCGGTAACATGACCCAGGCCCCACTCAAGTGGGCGATGCAAGTCCGCAAACCCCGAGGCAAGAGAAGAGCGCACGAAGTTCAGAGTAGCAGCGCTATGGAAGTAAGCCTGTCTCAACCTCTCTGGGTCCAGCTCTCTCTCGCTCTCGTCAAAGCCGTTCAGGATATCGCCTCTAAAACTGTTGATTTCACGGACGGTGCCGTCGGCGTCTTTGACTTTCTCTTTTGGCGATGAGCGGGGCTTAGCGTATTGACCTGCCATGCGCGCGATGCGGACAACTGGTTTATTGGATCCCCAGATGAGCACCAGGGACATCTGAAGAAGAAGCTTGATCTTGGACTCGATAGAGGTGCTGTGACAGTAGGAGAAGAGCTCTGCGCAGTCGCCTCCTTGTAACAGGAATGCCTTTCCGAGTGCGACATCTCTGAGCTTGGTCTTCAGGGTCTCAATTTCGAGAGGTGTGACGAGTGGTGGCAAATGTGTGAGAGACGTGAGGACGGATTCGACTTTTGAGCGGTCTTCGTAGACGGCGTCTTGCTTGATGGGCTTGCTGGTCCAGGATGATGGAATCCATTCTGAGGTTGACTTGGCATCGATCGGAGATTGGGTCTTGAGTGCTGCCGCAGCTTTGACGTCTGCGTTGGCAGTTGGTGCGCCTGGTGCTTGACGGTTCGTGATGTCTTCCATGATGACGTCTTTGATTCTGATTAGCCTCCTGTATACTCTCACTTATATGTCCATAAATACTCACTTTGAATGGTCAAGATAGAAATAATAATAGAGTTGCTCGATCCGAACCACGTGAAACTCTTTGTCCGGAAGCTAGTTACTAGACAGGATATCAATTGGTTGTCGAGTCACAGGTTCCTGCCAAGATCGGATCTAATCAGCCTGATCGCGCTTGGGCCAGCTGTACAGCCCCGCGCTTATCCTAAAGTGGCACTGTCAAAAAGCGGTGACAGCGGTGGGTCTTGATTCTGCCCCTATGTGTACCCCGCCATAACCTCGCGCTTATTCTTCTTGGTCGTTGACTTGGGCAATATGAGCAAATCAATCTCTGAAGCCTCGCCCTTCACCATTCACTAAATCAACAAGAGGCAAATAGTTGTTGATTATTGGAATAAAATCTAAAATTTACCCTTTCGCCATCGGTGTCCTCGGTACGTAAGACTTATACATCCGCCGAGTGCCCTCAACCATCCTCCTCAAAAGTCATGATATCATGCCCATCCTCCAGCGGTCGTGACACTGCGTAAGCGTATACCAAAGCTTCAACGAATCATATGGTATGTACGAGATTCTCATACGAAATCTTACACCTCGCCTTACAGGAGATCAAATCGGCCCACGACTTCCTCTCCATCATCATCCTACTCTCCTCCTTAATGGCAAACTTTGGCGCCCTCCTCTTCTCCACCAGATCTTTGCGAAGTTGTTCGACCTTCTCTACAAAGCTCTTCGGGTACTCGAAGTAGTACGGGGGGACGTGATCGCCATGCACGAATCGGTAGTTCTCCTCGACATATCTGATGTCAAACTTTAGCCCCCTTCCAACAGAAACAGCACCTAGTATCTGCGGGCTTTCCCCGGGGCCAGCCACGCAGCGTGGTAGCGGGGGATGAGTGGAAGAGATGTTCGCAGTCAAAGATCTTGATTGGAGCGCCCCAAGCCATGAGCCTGGCGTCTACAGTTCCTGGGTCGCTATATTTTTACGGCTTATGGTCCTCAGACATAAGTTCCCACATATCCTTCAAATGCTGTTTAACGCTGGTGCTATTTAGAGCTCTCAACTTAATCTAGACTTTGCGTCTGTTACGAGTTCTGCGATGGGAAAGGGACGATGGGGCCCAATGTTGGGCGATTCAGGATTCAAGCTTGAGTCCAGCTTTGATGAGTCTGGACCCTGAATCCTGGATTCACGTTGAGTCCAAGTCGTTTGGACTCGAGTCCTTGAGTCCATAATAGAGAAGTATGAGAACGTACCGTACGGCTTGATAGATTAGACAGTATGTACTAGACAATACTCGTAGTAGATAAAAATGCAATTAACGTGTGGCTGAAGGAGCTATATAATTATGAACTATGTGTGCATCAGCCCTTTAAGGGCCCTAGTCTTCTCTGCCTGCCTCGTCCCCACTCTCAAGCTCGACATAGATTCCCCAACTCGTTAAGCAAAGTAGCAATCTCGTCATCTCGGAGGCAAGGCGATTCCGCTTTTTGGTGATTATATCATCACCTAGCAGAAGTTGCTGGTATAACAGGGTGATTCCGAGCAATCATGGAAACAGTGCTGGAATCATAGTGCTTGGTTTTTCGCCAAGCTAACGGCTGTGTGTTCTTTCCATCGCCTGGCTCTTTGGGATAGCGATCCATCTCACTCTCACTCACTCTGTCACCATGAAAAAACAGCTCATCATCTGAATCCCTAGCGTCAGTTGCAGTACTAGCACTTCCTGCTGCTTCCTGCTCTTCTTCTCGCTCAACCTGCAGCAGATGCTCTTTCATGTAGCACCTATTAAACACCTCCCAGAACTTCTTTCTTGCATGCTGAATTCTGCGAGTCACACTTCCATGTGGCCATAGCTTCGCAAAAACGTGGGTAGTCAGTCGAGGGTCACATACTGTAGCCACGGTGCTGTGACAAGCATGCCTGTGTGGTTGCTTGAGTATAGTATGTTCCAGCTTCAACAGCGCTGCAGAGCAAGCCTGTTTTATAATTATGTCTCTGCTCTTTGCGCTTCTCATTTCTGATAGGTGGAGAGTCATCTTCAAATAGTTGGGTATGGCCATGTTGAGGAACGGGTATGTTGTTGTTTAGAAGTAGGTAGTTGGCTTCATGAAGATTTGAATGAAGTCTCGCAGTGACACTAGGACTAACCAGTCATCCTCGGTCAGCTGTATGTGCTTCATACTGGTGTCGAACCGCCGCACGGCACATACTCCTATAATAAGAATTTTGAGCTTGATAGCTGTGTCGAGCATCTTGTAGGTTGATCCCCACGGGCTGGCATATCAATAGCGAGCTGTCGAGCCAGTATACCTATTGAACGGGAGACTGCTCCCGCAGTCAAACGACAGTCCCGCACTCTCAGACACGACGGACGGGAGACAAACGCCAACGATGCCAACCGCCGCATACCGCCACCGTCGACGGGCAACCTTAGCGACGCCCACCATATAAGAGCAGATCGCGTACAATAAAGTCAGGCGGATGTGAATTAGTGCGGTTGTGGTCAACGGATGGTAGAGTTGATTTTATTTAACCACGCACAGCGATTTCACGGAGGGACAATGCTGGGCCAGGAAACTTGAGATTTAATGTTAAAGGGAACTTTTTGGGAAATAAACATGTTGGCAAAGTAGGATCTTGAATAAAAATCAGCCGTCTCTCACACGGCTAAGTTCTCAGCTAGGAAGGAAACATCGACTTTAATGTGTGAAAGACCTTTCTGGCAAGGAAACTGATCAACCAAGTAAGATGCCAACAACAAAACGGTTCGTGGCATGGGTTACCCACTTTGTAGTCGAGAAGAAAAGTCAGATCTCAATACGTAGAAGAACTTTATGGCAAAGAAACCGGTTGGCGCATTATGATTTTGAAACGTGGATGGCTCGAGACCAATACCGTCCACTTCCTCATCAAGAAGAGCACCCAGATTTATAAGTTTTGAGGAACTTTTTGTGGAGAGGAAGCCAATTAGGGCAGTAGGTTATTGCGAGGGTAAGTCTTCTTTTCCGCCGCCAAAGAGTTTCCTGGTCAGGAAGAGAATTCAGATCTCAGCCTATAGAAGAGCTTCCGGTTACGGAAATGGGTTAGCGCAGTGGAGTTTTGAGAAGGGAGTTTTGTCCAGAGCACTCTTAACTTCCCAGAGAGGGAGAGGACACAAATTGCAAAGTGTAGAAGATCTTTATAGGGTGGAACCCGGTTAGCTGAGTGTCCTGCGGAAGAGAATGCTTCGCGTCCAGCCCAGCTCCCCCAACTTCTAAAAGAGAAGAAAACACTTGAGTTCTATACGTAAACGAACCTTCAAACATGGAAACCGGGTGACGCTGTAGGAACTTGAGGAGATAACTGTCCGTCTTTGTCGCCAAAAACTTCTTGGCCAGGAAAGTACTTTGATTTCGATATGTGGAAAAACACATGGCTGCCAGTTCTGCCTCTCTAAGAAAACGACGAATCTCGAGCACCACCAATGCCCTGAGATGGAAGACGATGAAGATCTCAAGGTATAAACTGAGGCTTCAACATGGCCACCAGTCTGCTAGGCACCACATCGAGGCGGATGAGTATTGGGCGAGTACCAAAATCTCTCCCGCTAGAAAAAATGGCAAAGATCAATGCATAGAGGGATTTCTAGCTGCAGAAACCGGTTAACCAGCTCTTCTGACAAAATCAATTACTCAAAGCACTGCCAACTCAACAAAGAAAAAAGCGAGCATTTCGATTTCCAGATCAACTCCCAGCCAAGCGAACAAGTTGGCTGTGGTTTATGGCCATCCCGCAGCCTAACCCTCGAGCTTGCCGACCCCCGGATTAGTTGTGTACAGGCCCGGGTGACCATCATAGCTAAGCACTGGATTTCCTAGTTCATGGTAGGAACTGCAATGAGCTCAAGATCACAGACATTGGAAACCCGGCACAGCTTCGTCATCAATCTAGCTGAGCACCTTCGCAAGGCGGGAGAAGCCTGAACATCGTGCCAGCCATGAGCCTAGTAGACAGACCACCACGGCTACACATGTCACCTATGGTACTGTTGGGGCAGCAGTTGATTGCCTGCTAAGGTCAGACGGAGTCACAACAAGGCATCAGAAGGTATTGGATAGCAAGCTTTTGTAGTCCACGAGCGCGTGCATTACCGGTTCGATCACGTCTTGGCCGAGGCCTACGCTCCTTACCGACTTCAACAAACTTTCTTCCAAGTCACCTTCAGCGCCTTCGGCGCCATGGTCTCCACAACCTTCGCACCAGCTCTCGCCGTCTTCTCCTCCTCCATCCTCTCCCACTCAAAGGACTTCCATCACACGCCCTTCTTATATCATCCTTCTTCATCCTGCCATCCTCCGGCCAGAGAGGGATATAAGTAGCCACCCATTCAAAATACCCCCCGGCCCACTCAATCGGATCCATAATACCCAACTGGCCCTTCATATACTCCACAACCTACTCCTTACTTATACTCTGCTTATCCCCGCTTGCATACTTCTCAAAGATCTCTTCAAAATTCTGCGGCACGAACCTCCCCTCATTATTAAAAGTATCGCTATCTGACCCATGCTTATCCTTACGGATCCTCTCGACGTATATCGGAAACCTGAGATGCGGAATCCAATGAGTTAACCAAGTTCGTCCAGGTGGCAAAGTGAGATAGGAAAAGTTGGAATGAATGACCAACACGGCGATGATGTAGAGAAGCCAGTGGTAGCCGAGGCGGCGGAAGCCGGTGAATGTGTCACGGGGCCATATTATGCCAGGCGTGGTCCGCGTGAAGAAGGCGCAGTGCTGTTGCATTACATACTCGTGGCTGTGTTTGCGGGCGTAGACGCCCTTTTGTGGTTTCGTGGGGATGCTCGGTCGAGGCGGCGATGTTGGCTCTTGGCACGCTTTGAGGGTTGTTACTTGGGGTTTGAGGTAGGGTGGTCAGGAGTGGAGAGATTCGGACCAGGAGCAGATATCGTGACACGGAGTAAATATTGTGGCCAGGACTTACCGGCTTCACGAAGGCCGCCTTTGGTGCTTAGGCGGAAGGCTGGTCGTTCCATGGTTACTGGTACCGAGGGGATTGAGGAGACAATTTCATAGTTGTCGTTCTCGCTATTTTTGGTGAGTGCCATTCTGGCTCTGGGAACTGGGGTCGTTCGACATGTTCACAGTGCTCGAGCTTCGAGAGTGCAATTGCTCGTAGTAATGAATGTAGGGTTGGGATTTAGTTCCAGGTAACATTGCGGGAGCTCGAACAACTATATATGTGGTCCACCGACTGCTATAAAAATATCAAGCTTAAACACGTCTTCGTGACGTAGGGCTCCTACGGAGCTTATTCGGAGAGCTTGCATCGAAGCCGTTTGATCGTTCGATTACCTGCAGGTACGAAGATATGAGGCTGCATTCCACGCGAAGGGTAGGAGACAATTGCAAATTTTTGCCATCAATTGGCTGTCTTCGGCTGGGAGGCGCTAGCGTTCAAAGTTTCCCGTCGTTGGAATTCTTGTGACAGCGGCGATATGCATGTGAAAAGTATTAAGACACGGACAGCAAGTCTCTCGATTCGCGAGGGAGCCCCGGCTATTTAACACGGGTACTTGACAAAACAAGGCTGATACCAATGGCGCCATGCTGAATAAATGTAATGATGGATTAGGCGATAATGGCGATAATCACAGGTTAGCGTTTGTTTTTAGCGTTCTTGTGTGCTAGCTCCCGCGTGGCTTGAAGCTACCAAGGTACCTCATCCTCCGTACGAGGCTGGCACTTGGCTGGCAGCCTCGCGATAGCTCCCCGGTACATTGTGCTTGGCGCCGTATCATGCCAATGGACAGCGACGGCGTATCTCCATCTTAAGTTCATCAATCTAGACGACGACACCGAGGATTTGCCGCTTCAAAGTTCCGTTTTAGAAAAGTCGATGGAGGGGTCAGCTATCTCACCTTATACACTCTTTTAATTTCATACACTTTGTTTCTAAGCTCGATTGTTCATCCATTGCAGTGACTCGGAAAGGGGCCCATCACGACAGCTGTCCATAGATAAGCGCAGCAAACGTGCAAATAACAGAAACTCAACGATCGAAATGGCGGCTATGCTGGATATACTGCTGAAACTTGGGAGTCTCATACTGAGAACACTATACGAAGCGCCAATATCTCTTCTAATTGCTGGGGCGTTTACAATCATTCTTCTTGGGCTCGTCTTTGTATGTGCACCGTCCTCAGTCTCTCTTCCCAAAGCTATAGCTGTCCTCGAAACGGTCCTGTAATGTGGCTCAAAATAAACTGACCACTCCTAGTTATACCTCGCACTCTTTATAATCGCGCCCGTCCCGCGACCTGTCCATCCATCAGAGAAGAAGTACATCACCACAACACCAGGAGGCGGCGTTTCCTCACCACAACCACTATCTTGTTGGCACGACGACTGGCTGCATCATCGTACCGCAAATGAAAATGCAGGAGACTACACAGACAAGCACACTGGACACATTGACGATCCTGAGGTAGCACTCAGTGTCATAATCCCAGCATACAATGAAGAGGCGCGACTCGAAATAATGCTCGAGGAAGCAGTCGCATATCTCGATGCCACATACGGTCGTCCGACCGAGAATGACACGATTTCTATAGCTACTACGACAAATGTTGGCATTTCCAACAATGACTCCGAGCTCAAACAAAGAAACACATCCACCGGCATCACAAATCCATGCGGACCACATGGTTACGAGATCCTCCTAGTCGACGACGGCTCCAAAGACCGCACCGTCGAAGTCACCCTCGCCTTCTCCCACAAACGGAACCTCCACAACATACTCCGCATAATCTCCCTCTCCACAAACCGCGGCAAAGGCGGCGCCGTAGTGCAGGGGTTGCGCCATGCGCGCGGCCTACACGCCATATTCGCCGACGCCGATGGTGCATCACGCTTCAGTGACGTCGCTGCCTTAATTGCGGGGTGCAGCGCCGTAGCCGACGCCTCAGGTCGCGCTGTGGCTGTAGGGTCCCGCGCGCACTTGGTGGGGTCCGAGGCGGTGGTGAAGAGGAGTTGGCTGAGAAATTTTTTGATGCATAGTTTTCATTTGTTGTTAAGGATGTTGACGCCAAGGGAGACGAGCAGGGTGAGGGATACTCAATGCGGGTTTAAGGTTTTTACAAGGAGCGCGCTGCCGTTTGTGGTGCCGTATATGCATGCGGAGGGGTGGATCTTTGATGTTGAGATGTTGATGCTTGCTGAGTCGGCGCCAGCCTGCGTGGCAGTAGCGCAGGCTGAAGTGACTGTTTTGGAGGGAGAAGGCAAAATTGCCAAAGGCACGAAGGTTAGAGGACCTGGTATCAGAGTCGCAGAAGTGCCAATCCAGTGGAAGGAGGTGGGTGGGAGTAAGCTCAATGTGTTATGGGATAGTTTAGGAATGGCGTGGGGGTTGGCTGTGTTGAGGGCGAGTTGGATTATGGGGGTTTATAGACGGAGATAAATTTAGCCTTTGAGGCAATAATAGGATTCATAGTGCTTTATACTTAGCCTCGTGATTGGGGACTGTGACTTTTCTTGCTTGCGAAGCAATCCTGCGTATTAGGTATATATATGAGGTGGCTATGGCATTTGATCCCCCTCGAGATGGGGCCTCACAGGCTGTTCTGCGACCGGAAAGAGGCATATTGTTCACCGCGACGAGATGGCGCCACATTAACTAGCCGGCTAACTTTAAAAGTTTTATCCATACATTGTTCTGTGCTTCCTCTTTCCAGGTTGCGAGTGTGCAATATTTGGTAATGACATTCATGCCGAGATCGTGCTCAGCGAACTAGTTCGAGCGGACCCAAAATATTTTACGCATTGCCGTGCACATCCTGTAACATATACCATTTACTCTGCTAGCAACAAAACAGTTGCATCTCTTAAATTGAGCTAGCTAACTGGTAAACTCACTGACAATTTCATCTGTCTTAACAAAATGTGTCCCCTCCCGACAAGGAAGGTCCACAACCACAGTAACTACATCATCGTGCGAGACTACCACTTCACACATCATCTTATTCGTTGTAGCTGCCAGATTTACAGGTATGTTATTCTCTCGTCTAGGAATCTCACACCTCTCAATCCGAGTTGGCGCATTCGCGAGTTTCCGCGACTTCACTTTCGTGTCACCCAGTTCTGGATCTTACAGCTCCCAACTCAACAAGCTGACGCGCATATAGCCAGCCTTCATTTCCACACTCAAAATTTTCCTCCACACCAGGAAATAATCTCATAATAAGAAAACACGGAGCCAAAGAAGCCCAAGACGATCCGTACGTATATCCCGACTCCCTTGGTTTCTCTTCGTGCCATGATAGCTTGCTAATAGCTTGCTTCAGATGTAGTTGCCGAGACAAGCATCATCATCGGCCTCTCAACGGTCATTGCAATGACCGTCGCGAAGAATACTGCCTCTGCTCCAGCCAGCGAGACTGCTCCATACCGCGGGTGCCCGGGTCGCGTCCCTTTCTCGAGGGATGACCTCACTATCACCGAGCCGCAGAGTGGCAGCACTGTCGTCGTTGGCAGCAGAGGACCATCCCCACGTGCGTCTGTCGACTCGTGTGCCTTCATTTTGAAGGCCGAGGCTGATGTTGCGGTTGCTGAGAGGCCACTTCCAGCTCACTCAACCACCGACTCCGACCCAATAATCGTCGATGAGATGGCCACCGCTTTCATTACTAAAAATACCGGACGCACTGCTAAGCTCAAGGGTCTAAAGAAGCTCGGACTGAAGGCCAAAAAGGCTTTCGGCTCGAAGAACTAAATTCGAGGTAAGAATATCCTTGCTTTCTGTTATTTGTTGTTCGAAGCAGGCGCTAACATGCTACCCAGATCACCGATTCAGACCGAAGTGGGAAATGACTTCGAGTAATTGATAAGCATTTGATGAGTATACTGGGACTGGTTATTGGGTTCGGGATGTTATCAGAGGTTTTTGCAATGAGGGCGTTTCAAATAAGGATAAATTCCTCCTTTTCTTGAGCGAGTTCTGGGATGAGAACATCAATGGTACACTCACACTTCACATCACAGGTCCACCTTCTCTCCATCTCTCTCTCTCTCTCTCTCTCTCTCTCTCTCTCTGCTCACGGCGCTCCTCCTTCATCGTCATCGCTTCCCACGCCCTTCCTTGCAGTGACCTCAATCTCAATCCTCATCTCCTCCCTCATCAACCCAGCCTGTAACATTGTCGCCGCCGGCCTAACATCCCCAAACCACCTCCTCAACACCGGCCAACACCCTTCAAACTCCTTTGCGTCCGGCAGAATATATCTCACTCTCACAACATCGGCCATGCTGGCTCCTGCTTGTTGGAGCGCGACTTGGATGTTCTGAAGCGTTTGTTCTGTTTGTGCGGTGATGAAGGGAGAGATGGTACCGGTGGTGTAGTCATAGCTGCGTGGACGTAAGTGGAGGGAGTGATTTAGGGGTAAAGGGGTGAGGAGGGCGGGGAAAGGGAGGTAGATACCCGGTTGTGCCGGCGACGAAAATCCAGGAGCCTGTTACGACGGCGCGGGAGTAGCCTATTTGAGCCTCGAATGGAGAGCCGCTGCTGATGAGTCTCTTTTCGGACATGAGGGAGAGGATAAGTAAGTGAGAGTTAATTCGGGAGTCGTGGTGTAGAGTTCGGGCGTGGTGTTACTGTGCAGGTTACAGAGATATCAAGTGCCAGGTAGGTCAAGTTCGCGGCTCAATACTATATGGTGAAAATGAAAGCAAGTTAAAGAAAAAGACGAGAAAGCAGGAACACGTATATAAAGGTCATGAATGTGATTGGAACGGCGTCTGAGTCACTTGACTCGTCTTGTGAGCCACAGCTGCACTTGGGCAGATTTTGATCCAGTGGCTAGTGTAACACGCGGTGCGAAAGGAAAGTTTGATACTAGATTGAAAGGCTTTCCTCGCAATAGGTATCGAAATTTTAGTTGCGTCGCTCTAAAGTCGAAGTAGTGCTGGGTGGAGGCTGTTTTAAGGTCCTTGTCGACAGGACACAAATTCTTGTGTTTAAAGCCAAGCTTGGGAAAAGTTTGGTTATGGTTGGTACTGAGTTTTCTATGGTATTGTTTCAATCCAGCTATGAAAGAGGGAGAGTTACGGTTTAGGAGTACAAGCATGCTGTCGTCTGACTCTTCGCCGTATCCGAGTGGATTAATGTATCTCCGGGTGCAGGACAACTTTCCAGCATCGGACGACATTATGCAGCGACAAAGGCCGAATCACCATCGCAATTGATCGTACGAGGACGACACCGAAAGCACAGAACCTCGAAACTTCATCTTCCTATTATCACCTACAAAAGCCCAATCATAGTTATTGGCAGCAAGGATGCGGTGGTAATTGGGCCGATAGCATGTCGAATACATTACCCGTCCCATCGAAAAGCGCACTTCGAGCTCTCCGCCATCTCGCCCTCGGAACTTCATGCACGGTCGCCCTCAGCGCAGGACTTTTAACTGAAGATCGAAGGCGACGGATACACGCCGCTCGAGCGGTGCAGCAAAACGGCCAGCGCATCAAAGGCTCAAAGAATTACCATGGCGAGGCTGGAGCTGTGGCGATCGCGGCACTGGAGGAGCACGTCCTGAGCCCCGAATACTTCCACGAAGAAAGATATACTTTGCCACTGCCGGGAACATGGAAGTCCAATCCTATAGCAACACAATACGCGCCGGCGGAAGGTCCTGCAGTTGCTGACAAGGGCGAGAGCCTTGCAGGCCGGACCAGTCCCGCGCCTGATCGAACAGACACGGACGATATAGGCAACACGCCGCCGCCAACGACCTCCAATATATCAGTTTCATCGTCGAATATTCGATTACGCAAAATACCCGGCAGCGTATTAAGTGCATCACTATTGAAGGTCCCGCCCAGGGCCTTCCGGTACGAGATTTCTCTTGTTAAACCACCGAAGCTAGATACACGACCCAAGTTCTTGCAGCATGTTGAAAGTCTTCTGAAGCAGTACCCAGGACGAGAAGGAATCCAGAAGTGTGCCGAGGTGGTAATCGATACGATGCGAAACAGCTCAAACGTTGATAAGGCCGAACGTGCCACAGACACTCTCATTCAAGCATGCAAGGCAGTTGGGGACAGGGCGCATACCATCAAAGCATACGAACGATACGTACCTCTGCTGCGGGAAGTATTGCTTCGCGTCCCAGGAAACAGGGAGCTCTATGAGGATTTGCATGCGCCTGAAGCTGCTCTTGAATGTCTCACCATTGCAAAACACAAAAGCGAAGACGAAAAAGCGATTGAGGAAGCGTTGAAAGCAGCTGTTGATATATTCTGCTATAACTGTAGTGTTAGCACACTAAGCACACGTCCTGTGATACAGAAACTGGCTCGCAATTTGCCTGGCGTCCTTTATTGGGCTGGCATGTGGAAGGAGACGGTGCAGGTATGTAAAAGAGTCGAAAAATTGAAGCTCGCCGCAGTGAAGAGTAATACAGCCGCGTATGGTATAATGGCCGACCACAAGCTCGAAGATTACGGCCGCGTGCTTTATCGTTACTACAACAAATACGCGGAGGCTACCACTTATTTCCAGGACGTGGTTGTCATGGCGCTAGATTCTTCCTTGCGTCTAAGAACGGTCGACTCATCTGAGAATGTTTTGAAAAGAGCCGCAAAGTTGGCGGAGGAATCAAACGGAGCTCATAAGGTCAAAGTCGAGTGGGCGATGAGGTTGTTAACATTCCAATGGAGCACGACCCGCAATTTGGGCGAGACAAAAATTCTGTTCGATCGGTTGCTACGACTGTCTAGTGTCATTGATAGACCGGCAGAGTTGTATTATGCGATTGGGCAATACTGCATCGAAGCCGGCGAGGACGAAACAGCGCTACAATATCTTATCCGACTCAGTACGGATCTTGACATTGATCCTGGTCTTAAAGGCCGCGGTAACCTCGCCCTCGGCGCAGCGATGAAAGGTGATTGGGACGCCGTCGGTGCTTTCCTTCGCTCATTTCTCAAAGAGGCACGCCTTCATTTGCGTCTTCAAGACGGGGAAGCCGATACTTTTCGCAACACACTTTCAAAACTCTTTCCGCCCATCTTTAAGCTTTACGCGCGAGCTCATGATGTCCAAGAAACGAAATCTTATTTGCGCAGTCTCCTGCATGAAGGCTTGAAACTTCATCCTTATGCGTCCAATGTTATGATTCACAAGTTTGCCGAGGCACAAGACATGGACTCGATTGATCGCTGGCTCGAGTTTGTGAGGCCTATGGGCATTCAGGCAGATTCGGCGACCTTCAACTCTATTTTGACCAGCTTGCGCGATGAGGCACGGCTGCCATTCAACGATCTTTATGCCTTGGTCAAGAAGACAACGGCTCAGGCCAGCAGTTTTCCAGACTCCGTGACGTACAGTATTTTGAGAGAATCGGCACTTCGAATGACGAAGGGCCGTCCAATTGCCTTCTCCAGGCGGATGGCGGATATAAAAAGACTAGGTCTCCTCGGAGAGTCAGAGAAAAATCACGAGGATTACATGATGGCCATGCGTTACCAGTTGGCGCATGGAAACTACCGCCAAGTGCTTACTACTTACCATGATTTGGTTACGGAGCACCGATCGCATGTCACGCCGGAGTTGCTGGCCATGGCCGTGCAGGCATGTCTCAACATCAGTAGTGATCAGGCTCGCGACACAGCGATTGTTCTACTGTCAGAAGGCAAGAAGAATGGTATCGATATCGGCCAGGGGCTGGCACGTCTCTTGATCTGGGAGGCGGAGGATCCTTCCCTCGAGAACCACGACTACAAGAGTGTACTCCGCCAGAATGCAGCTCTATGCCACGAGCATGGCTTCCGCATGCCGATGTCTCTGATCAACCACATTTCCACGATCCTGATGAACCGCGGTAACAATCTACGAGCCCGCGCATTCTGGCAGTACTGGGTTGCCAAGAACAAGGTGTCGAGAGAAGACCTCACCATGGCGGACCTGAATGTCTTGGCCCGCATGCAGTTCCTCGAACACAATATGAAGGGAATTGAGGCGGTTATGGAGACGCTTTCTCTGAATAAGATCATGCCCGATACCAAGTTTTATCAAAACCTTGTCCGCGAGAGACAGTTCGCGAAGAGGGAGATGTACAAGGGTGTTCCGGCTATCGCTAAGGACCAATACTTTGCCTTCTTAGACAGTTGTTTGCACACTGTGAAGCGTCAGAGGGCGGCATTGAGGGAGAGGAGTCAGGCTGCTGGCGCGAAATTGTTGCAGATTGTTGGTGATGCTGCAGATGCAGAGACGGCTCTACCGGTGCAGCAACAGAGAGAATTCAAGAGTAGGCGCCCGCTTAGTTTGAACTCAAAGCTGAAAGATATCGTCAACGAGTCTTTTGATGACATTGACCGCGGGTTAGACGATGGGCCATTGGATTCTCCCTCGCCTCCAGTGATCACTGAGGAGAGCGTCAGGTCTCAGGTACCTGCAAAGGTTGGATATTATAATGGTTGAAAGAGCAGAGGTGTGCTCTCATGCAAACCTATCGCCCTGCAAATGACGCTTCATTTCTACGACCTTTAGGTCGTTTGAAGAAAAAGCTCACCATGGATGGCAACGGACTCAGTGCGTCAACACCAGAGTGTTATCAAGCACATCGGAGCACGACACATGCTGCTGATTGCCATAGCAAGAGAAAAGTAAGAGCTAGGTACCGTTCTGACACTTTTTAAAGCACTTGGCGTCAAATTTGACTACATTGTGCTTTTGAAGCGACTTTGGCAGGCGTCAACAACCATGCCCGGCGCCAAGAGGGTACAGAGTCCGCCAAAGGCGTGGCGAGGAAGAATGTACTATATACCACTATCAGATATTGTAGAAATAGATGTATAACAGTCACACCTTCCAACCTAGAACATTAATAACTAGCCCCGGTCCCCAACAACTGTTCTCTGCTCCATATCGGGATGATGTTTAAAAGGGGTCAAGGGTGTGGCAATAACCACCTCGGCCCCATGTCCCGCGTTCCAGGCCGTGGGGCGGCGTTTTCTAGGGGACACCAGCGGACCGACAAGCGCTCGTGCGCCCGCCAGATTCGCGGATGAACTCACGCCATGTTTCGATCGTACCTTTTTACCGGGCGCTATCGCATGTGCATTCAGCCGTCAAATAAATGGTGATCCGTACCATCAAGGTCACTTTGCTGCGCCTCTTGTGCTTTTTGTACTTTGTCTCGCTTCCAAATCACGACGCCGTAATTGATCTTCCTTCCAAATTGACGGGACTTCACAACCTGCGAATAATAGACTACCAGGCAGTCAAAGCGATAACTAGAGCTTAGAGCTGTCACTAGATTGCGAATACCCCTCGCTACATCACGAATCCATAACACATGGCAACAATGACACTCTCCGCCACCAAGTCGGCAACAGAAACCATGTCCGAGCGCCGCCACCTCCACCACGAAGCCGATGTCGTCGTAGTCGGCGCCGGCGTCTTCGGCTGCGCCATCGCCTTCGCCCTCGCCAGCCAGGGCCGCAGTGTCATCCTTTTGGAGCGCTGGATGAAAGAGCCCGACCGTATTGTCGGCGAACTGTTACAGCCCGGCGGCGTTGCGGCGCTGAGGAAGCTGGGCTTGGGAAAGTGCCTAGAGGGAATTGATGCGGTCAGGGTCGATGGGTATGATGTTATTTATTACGGCAAGGAGGTTATGATTCCATATCCTTACAGCGCAGACGAGAAGGCCAAAGCGAAGCAGGAGGAGAGAGAGAGGCAGAGGCCGAAGGGGTGGTCATTCCACCACGGCAGATTCATAAGGAAACTCAGAGAAGCTTGCGCTGCGGAACCAAATATCACGATTTTTGAAACGACGGTTAAGAATACTGTGAAGGGGGAGTTTGGCGACCAGGTTCTGGGCGTGGTGACGGAGACAGCGGATCAATATACGGGGCTGAAGAAAGCGGATTATTTCTTTGGCAGCCTTACGATCATTGCTGATGGCTACGCATCCATATTTCGCAAGGAGTACATCGGCAAGACGCCAATCGTAAAGTCAAAGTTCTACGGCCTCGAGCTTATTGACTGTGTTCTTCCGGCTCCGAACCACGGACACGTACTCCTCGGCGACGGCGCACCGGTCTTGTTGTACCAGATTGGCACGCATGAGACGAGAGCGCTTATCGATATCCCGGATAATCTTCCTACGGCGACTACGGCGATGGGTGGTGTGAAGGGGCACATTAAGAATGTTGTCATACCGTCCCTGCCAGAGAGTACAAGGCCGAGTTTTATTGAGGCGTTGGAGAATGGGAAGTTGAGGAGTATGCCGAATTCGTGGTTGCCGCCTACGACGCAGAAGATGAGTGGTGTGGTTGTGTTGGGTGATGCTATGAATATGCGCCATCCGTTGACTGGTGGAGGTATGACTGTGGCATTCAATGATGTTATTACGCTCTCTTCACTGCTTTCTCCTGAGAGGGTGCCGGATCTCAGTGATACTGTGAAGGTCAAGCAGGTGATGAAGGAGTTTCACTGGCAGCGCAAGAACTTGTCGAGTATCATCAACATCCTCGCTCAAGCACTCTATGCGCTGTTTGCGGCGAACGATGGGCAATTGAGGGCTCTTCAGAGAGGATGCTTTGAGTACTTCCTCAAGGGGGGTAACTGCGTCGATGGACCTGCTGGGTTGCTGGCTGGTATCATTCAGCAGCCATTTGTGCTGTTCTACCACTTCTTCAGTGTTGCGCTGTTAGCTATCTGGTTGGTGCTGAGCAGTACGATGGGTAGTATACTCGGGATCTGGAAGCTGCCGTATGCCATTATCCAGAGTATATTGGTGTTTTGGAAGGCTTGTGTGGTTATCTTCCCATATATCTTCTCCGAGATCAGACCATAAAGATGGATTAGGAGGGAGAAGACAAGAAGTATAGAAGAGAAAGTGTTTGCATATGGCGTAACGCGAGCATGTCTGTATGATAATGAGCAAGCGATCGGTCCTTTCATGGCGTTGGTGGCAATACAGGAAACTTCTTTAAGCATTAGATGGTGGACGAGCAGAATAATAATCGTAATCATTACTGAATCACATTTATAGCATCAATTTATTAGGCGACGAGATGTGCGAGCCAAACAACATTCTAAATTTTATTTCGAGATGATTTGTTGTCATCGTGGGCAATTTCGTCGCATGGCGACAGCTTGGCGAAGGATAGATGGATACTCAGAAAGTCAATCAGGGGTAAATGGATATTACGCCATATTTCTTCGGGCATAAGGATACTTTGCCTTTTTGCCCTTATCTTATAGGAGGTCTTGAAGTTCTTCGTTTCTGTCTCCATCCCTGGCACGAGACTAAGAGAGAAACATAGTGGCAAGCCAACAAGCCAACCAGTTCCTCAGGTCAACCATGCTTCTTCATTTCCAACTTGTCCGTGGCAAGTTGTCAGTGTCCAAACATCAATCGTTTGCGATGGCCTGATCGCCCGTAACGTTCTGCGTAAGATGATGAACATGATATTCTAGTTGCCACCCAACGTCCTGATTCGTCAGCATGAGATGGTGGCATCTGAAAGTGCTCCACCTCATACCTGACGAGGGTAGGGCAAGGCTGAGCAATATTGTCCTGAAAGCAACCAGCAAGGCGACGGCACCAACGACAGATTAACAACAATTTCGACGAAACGGCCTGCAACGCCAAAACTGTCGCCATCCATGAGTCCCTCTTGAGCTTACAAGCCCGACACAAAGACAGCCATGTTACGAACATAAACACGACAACCTCAAGCCGATTTCTAACCCTAATTAGCAATCATGGCGGACTCAACATCGGCAGCCTCGAGCACGCTCACCAGGAACAGGATCGCCTCATTCCTCGGTATTGCTGCAGTTCTTGCCTGGACGCTATACACCTTGAACAACACAAAGGAAGAAGGTGCCGGCGATCCACCATTACACCCCGTCGTAGCCCTTCATCGCAGCAACGCGCGCCGCCGTCCTCGCCGTCCAACCGCACACCCGCGAGGCACAAGAGCGCACGAAGTCCGGGCAGAAGCAGGAGATGGCGCCGCCGAGAACCCCGAGATCCACGACGTAGACGATACCTCTGACGATGAGCCCGACACTGTTGCCGCAACGATGGCGCGCGAGTTTGCAGACTTGGTAGCTCGCGACGTCGATCAGGATACGGATGTCAGCCAAATCAACAATTACCGCAACCCAACTCGCAACGGCCACTCGGTCGTTGCAATGATCTATGCTATATCCGAAGAACAGACTCTGAGGAACGCCTGTAAACACTATACACACCGCTGCGACAAGTGCGGAGAGTACCCTATCGAGGGAACGAGGTGGAAGTGCTCGACTTGCCCGGATTCGGATCTTTGTAACAAGTGCAAGAAGCGAGGGGATCATGATCATAGACGACACCACTTTATTGAAATTGAGGAGCCGGCTATGAATTATGAGCCTGGAGACCAGGTGCCGTTTTACCCTGGTGCCATGCTTACTGGCCATGTTTCGGATTCTGTCAGCCAGGAGGTCGCGAATAAATTGTCTAAGGAGACTACGCTTGATCAGCCTGAGATCCAGAGTCTGTGGAGACAGTGGACGTTCTATGCTGATGTTGATGTGCCGGATCATCCTGATGGGCTGAGAAGAGTTATGACACGGAATGTTTTTGAGCGGTTCTTTATACCTACGCATGGTGCGAGGGTTGCGCCGCCGAATCTTATACATGATCGTCTCTTTGCTTTCTATGACCAGGATAAGGACGGGAATATCTCTTTCCAGGAGTACCTTCAGGGCCTCACTTGGCGTAAGAGCAAGAATAAGCTGAAGCGCGTCTTTGAGGCTTATGATATCAACGAGGATGAATATGTGGAGAGAGGGGACTTTCTCCGCATGTTCAGAAGCTTCTATGTTTACTACAAGAATACCAGCAAAAGGATGCTTAGCATGATCGAGGATTCTGCCATGGACCCTGCGGAGCTCAGAGCGCTGGTTCATGGGAGACAGCCGTTGACTAGTATGTTCGCTCGTGATGGAGCGTTTGGCGAGAGTCAAGCTACTAGATATCGCCAAACGGGAAAGCGTGAGAACCACCTTGGAGAGACAGAAATTGTCGACGGCCAAGGTGTCATTAGCCAGGATGGAAATGATTATAACGTCGAGGTTCCCGTCACGCCTGCGCTCGGCGAGTTCTACCCCATGCCAGAAGCCAATATCGAAACCTACATCTCACTACTCAACGATCCACCAAAATCAGCGGAAGGTCTACAAAAAAGGGTCATGGAGTCTGCAAAAGCCAGAGCAGAGAGTAATGGTGGCTCCGCCCTTGCTTCTGGTTCTTCTGGGCCATTTCCGGAACGCACACACCAGGGAAACCAATTCGCACCCGACCCTCCTCTCTTAAGTAAAGAAAAAGGCACAGTTCGCCCCGAATTCTCTGAAGACGAAGACTTCGAATCTGACTTGGAGGTGCGTTCAATCTTCGCATCCAAGCGCACGCGCTCGGAATCCAAGGTTCGCTTCAAGGACGACATCGAAGGCGACGATTACGACACACGCTCAAACCCCTCAACATCATCCAGAAGTATACCTGAGCGCTGGGGAGGCTTCGAGATCAGTGACGCAGAGAGAGATGCGGGGAAAGAGGTTATGTACCAAGCTACCCGCGATGGGTTCATGGAGCTCCTCGACCCGTTGTTGAAGCACTTTGAGGATAAGGCTTTGGAATCGAAGAAGACGCGTGCGATGCGGGCGAAAAAGGCGCCGTTGTTTGGAAATAAGTATTTTCAGCGCTGGGCCAGGGCTGTGGAGGGTTTGACGGAGAAGCAGGATCCTTTCGCTGAGGATTCTGGGCCAGTGGCTATGCCGAGTGGTGGGAGGGGGATTAGGGAGGCGGAGGCACTGAATCGACATGTTGAAAGGCAGAGGGAGGTGTTGGAAGAGATACAGGGCCAGATTGATAGCTTCGGTGGTGAGGAGCAGGAGGTTGTGGAGCTGGATGATGCTAGGGAGTTGAGTATTGATGAGTTGTTGCAGATGAGTGGGTTTGCTGTTGAGGCTGAAGGTGCGGATAATAACGCAGCTGCTGATCAGCATTGCACGGAACGGGATGAGGAGAATGGGGAGGCACATGATCCACGCTCAAATATAATCGATGGAGCAAGCGATGACAGGATGCCGCCACTCGAGGAGGAAGAGGGCGAGGAGATGCCCCATCTTGAGGAAGGTGAAGAAGACGACAAACAAGAAGACACCACGGAACAAAAATTAGCCGAAGAAGCCGAGCAACGGGAGGCCGATATCCGGACTTTCATGGATCAAACAGGCGCAAATAGACAGATGGCAGAAAACTTCCTCCATACGCCGGCGCCGGAGAGATGCGTTCAGGACGATGCGGGTATCGGAGCCTTTATGGTCGAGACCGACACCGAGAGCAGAGAGGTTGCTGAAGAGTATCTTGAGAGGGCTGATGGCAGCCGGCAATTAGCTGTGCAGATGCGCAGTGATAAGACGGCGGAAGAGGAGGTTGGTGAGCAAGATCAGGAGGAAGGCCGGGAAGATCAGGATAATGCAGACACGTCGAGGGAGATTGATTTCAACCTGGATCCAGACGCTGTAGGTAACACCTTCGAAGGCGACGCAGATGACGAAGAGGAGCCATTTCTGGAACGAGAGCCATACCCAGAAGTCGACAACGATGATGGCGGTGCGGCTCGCAGAGAAGCATTTCGCGCTGCGGCAAGGAGAAGAGAAATTGCTGAAGCTGCAAGGAATGCCAGAGCTCGCGCGGGCATCATGGATATAGATCGTGACTCCGCCTCCGAGAAGTCTGAGAAGCCAGACAGTGAAGGCCCGAAGTCGGCGTTGGAAGAACTTCCTGAGGCTGCTGATACGCAGGCGAATGTTGTTGGGGTTGATGACGAGATGCCTGCTCTCGAACAAGCCGACTGCGAGGAGAACGAAACCGAAACATCACGGCAACCTTTTAACACAACAGTGGCCGTCCACGGAATGGCGGTGGAGTCTGATGCTTCATTGCCACAATTCAGGCCCAACGGCCATCTCGATGGAACTGTCCCACCAACTGTCCCAACACCACCACAGGCTGCGCCTACCGAGGCTGACGAATCTCTCTTCGTTGACCAAGGCGATGAGGACTCGGGGTATGTGGCGGACGTATCACATATCACTGGGCGTTCCTCGTCACAAAATCCGTCAGCGGACCAAAGGAATAAGAAGATCCCGTTGTCTGGGCTTAAGGAGGAATGTTTAGACGAAATGCGCGCAGACGCCGAGCTTCCGGTTAAGACGCAGAAAGCGCTCGAGGCCGCGGATTGGGTGGCATTACTGAGGTTGAGGGAATTACAACTGGTGGAAGAGGAGGCGGGGAGGAGGAAGGGCTGGGCGAGACTCAATTTTGAAGAGTTTGAGGGGATGTTGATTAGGAGGGGGAGGGTGTGGGAGGAAGTCAAGAAGGGGATTGTGGAGGAACATCTTAAGGTGAGAGGGGAGAGAGATGAGGGAGGTTGGGTTGGTGGAGATGTGGCGGTTGCGATGCAGAAGGTGGAGATGGTTGAGGGACAGTTGGGCGCGCTGGAGAGGTTTTTGGGGAGTTGGATGGATGAGTGTATCCGCTAGTGAACCAAAACGAGACGAAGACTGGGTGAAGGCTGAGCAAAATCCTGGCAAGTTTGGCTTGCTTAGCAACTGACACATTATCACACTTTCTTTCCAGTCACATAGACATAGCAAGCTTGTATGAATGGATACCACAATGAACAAATATTAACCGTACCTGACTCCCTTGTAGAGTCACTATCTAGACCAACTTCCTCACAAAAAGCTCCTTGGCTGCACCCAAGCCGCCCAGCATCTACCACTCCCAAACTTTCTCGTCTTACAAGCAACCAACCAACAGACAACATGTATACCTCCAATCTCACCAACAGTACGGGTAGTGCAGGTAGCCCCTACGACTCCGACTCCAGCCTCCTCCCCAGCCGCCCTGTGATCCCCCATTACACTCCAGACTCCGAACCGGTCCCGTTTCAGATCCGTCGTCGATTATCGTCAACGCCACAACTTACAGCTACAACGACAGTTGCTGTACCGGAGCAGGAGTTGTGTCAGATTCAGCGTGGCCAAAGTCCAGCAAGCTCTGCCTCGCAACGGTCGGCAATCTTGGAGCGGGAGGGGAGTGACAGGAGCTTGAGAGCTTCGAATCCGTTAACTTCGATACTGAGAACTACGTTTGATGACTTGGATAATGTTGGTGGCCCTGGAGGGGGAGTGGGTTAGATTTTTGTTTTGGTATCCGCTTTGTGGCTGGTGGAGGGGATTGAGATAGATGGTAACTTATCAGTACTTGAGAGTCTGGGACTTGGATGTTAATCATTTACATGGGTTGATGATTATGGGGAATTTGCGATTACAGTGCGACTTGGAACTTCAGAGGACATTCACAACTGTGGTCCGCGACGCTCTTATAATTTAGCTTGGTCTCGCTTGGTCTCGACGTCTGCTTGCAACCCGTATGTAACTTCTCAACCAGTTCGTCCTTTGTCGCCCATACTGTCCCAGCCTCAGTCGGCCTCCCGTTCGTCGCCGAATACTGTCCCGACCTAGACCCTGCTTTCCACCCTCCTCTCCTACCTCGGAGCAAACAAACAGAATGAACATTCCGTGCATTTCAACGCCTCAATACCATCCATCATCACTGGAGTCACTCATCACATCCCCTGCGGCGGTATCTCTCCGCAAAATTCCACATGACTCTCCCTCCGAAGTCAATTAACAACACCCCCTCCTACCTCGGACAGCATGACTGCCCGCGATATCGACCAGCCGACCTCCAATCCCACAACTGCTTCAAAAAAGGATACTACCGATCAGTCAAAGTCATTTCACGTGATCACACCATCTAATAAGCAGATCAAAACCACGACCGCGAACACGAGGAAGAAAGCCGAGGGCTCCAGGAAAGTAGATGAGTTAGATGTGGATGAGGAGGCAGCAAATTCAACGGCGGAAGTGGCGGGTGGTGGTGTTCTATGTTATTACTTTTGTTGTTCCAGATGTGGTAGGGAGTAAATGAGCTCAGGGAAAGGGCATGGGCTAGGCGGAGTGTGATGTTAGCAGAGAGCTGGCTGGGTTGTTGTCTTTATCAAATGGTAGTATGAGAGTGCGGAAAGTTTTGTGGCTAGGACGTGGGTGGGTATGAGGAAAAGATGCGTTGCTTTATCGACAGGGTGCTGTATTGCTTGTAGTATTTTGACAGTGGGAGCAGAAGAAGAAGTATAGCAGGTACATCTGTTTTGTAGATCGGAGGTTGAGCAGCAACTGGTTGAGATGTTCAGACATTCGTCGAGTGTGGCGTTTTCCAATCATGCTCTTATTCGAGGAGTTCACATTGACGTGAACGGAAGTGTTACACTGTGGAATGTAAACAAAGCCGTTGTCGCCTTCCTTAAATATCTATTACTCGACACACACAGGCTCTAGGTATGGTGCCTGCTATGTGGAAATCGCCTGTATATCCAATCATAACGCGCTCATATATACATCAAACATCAAGGAAAACACTCTAACTCGGCACCTTCGACCAGTCCTTACAACGCCCAAGGAACGTGCGGCACGCCTTCCCGATCTCAATCCCGACATCAACCTTTCTCCAACTCCCCTGCGCCTTATGCTGCAACCGCGCACTCTCATGTCCCACACTCTTACTCCCCATATTCCCATACTTTCCCCTCCCCGGGCTAAACGCCGTAATCGGCAGGATTATAGTCGATCCCACCGTCTTTGACCTCCCTTCCCTCCCGTATTCGTTGGCGTCTGGACGTCCTGAAACAGCATCCCAACGTAATCCACATGATTCGCTGAGTGATTGCTTCGCTGCCATCGTTATCGCTTCCGGACCGGTAAGAGCTAAAGGGTCTTCTTTCTTAAGCGCGCCTGCCCTAGCCGCCGCGGAGATACTACGATTGTAAGGCTCCGCGATCTCTTCCAACCTATCCTCAAAATTCTCCACAAACTTGTCTAACACAGGATGGTGCGCGGCGCCCGCTAACGCCCATTGAGTCAACTGCACGGGGTGGGTATAGCCCATGCGCCAATGGTTATCCGTCCCCGGCTTCGTGTCCGCCTCCAGTCCCAGTAGCAGTTTGGCAGGGCGCGCGAAGTCTGCTGGCGCGACGCCCGAAACTTGTTGTTCGGAGAATATAGAGTGTGTTTTGGCCGCAATAGGGTCGGTCCAAGGCTGGATATCAGAGGCGTCGAGCCAGGATGCTGGGTCGCGTAGGGGGTGCGTGTCGATGTCGCCGTAGATACCGCCAATTTCGTTGACTACGACGACGCGGAAGACATCTGACCGCATTACTGGTAGCGGTAGCGCTTTTATGTCCTCTTGTAGCTGCGGCCGGCGGGACGAGAAGAGGGAGTCGCAGCCGTCGTCGAGCCAGAGGAAGTAAGCCATGCTACCGTACCCCGGCCCGTTGGTCTGGGCGTAGCTCAGCCACTTCTCGACGCCTAAGGCGATGTCCAACGGCCACAGGTAGAGATGTGTGTCTTTCCATGTTTGGTGCACCAGCAGAGGGATTGTAGAAAACGGTATTGTGTGGTTCTGCTCCTGCGCTTTCTGCTGTGCCAACTCCGCCGCTTGAAGTATTGTCGTCGGCGCCGGCTCACTTGCATTCAGCCACGCCGGGGGTATATACCAGACGCCTCCTGCTTCTCTTACGCCTGGTGCCTGGCCCGCTTCGTAGATGTACTTGTAGGCTTTGGGGTAGTTGGATTTGTAGTACTGGAGGTCGTAGACGGGCTTGCTGCCGCGGGAAAAAGGTAGCGCGAGCCATAAATATATAAGGACCGATAGGATGCCGGCTATCAAAAGGAGACGCTGCCGCCGCCTGAATATCGACGCAATGCCCATTCCTCGTCGAGGCGACGATGGACGCGGTGGTTTGTAGTATGGTATGGTTGCGGTTGGCGGATTGCTCCGTCTTATGCCGTGGGTTTGTGTGATCGGTGGCCTTATTGCATCCCTTGTCCCCTATCTATCGTTGCATGTATCGTATCCCTTGGTATATGCAGAGTACCGCGTAAAGCTGTTTGAAGATGGCTTCGTAGTTTGAGTGAGGTTTGTAGGATGATGAGAATGATGAAGTTGTAGGATGAAGAATCAGAATTGAGTAAGTCGCATCAGTTCCACAGAGGGCTGAGTTTAAGAGCCAAGGATGTTACCCTGGTCTGCACACTAGCCAAGGTGGTGCCTTCAAGGCCTTGGCGTCGTGGACTTTGTGGAGACGGCTGGTGAGTGCAGGAAAAGGGGGTCCCTTGAAACTTCGAAGCCACAGTGAGATCTCAACGGTTGGCGATGAGATCCATGAATTGACGAATCAATTGCTTGGGTATGGCGACATGTCAGACTAGTTCCCGAGAACGTTTGATGGTGTTGACCGGGTCGCATCACTATTGAATAGCGAAAAACGCTAGCGACTAGGCTTTCACCTCCTTGATACAGCCAGGCAAGTGGGAAGGGATCTGCTGTTGTGTGGACCATGCTGTCGTCTAAAGTGGCCTTTGCAATGGGGTCCGACGTCGAACTGGGGGAAGCTTACTCGCAAGCACAATCGCCCAGGACTCACGTGCAACGGTGCCGGAGAAATCAGTTGTGGAGCCCGGAGTATGATGAATTTAGTTAATCCGCCGTTAAATCGCCAAGACTTATGGTTAATTAAAAGACCGACGCATTGACCTTTAATCGCGTCAAGCGCGTCAAGGTCGCGTCCAGCTCGCGTCAACCGAATGCTTGACATTGACTTGAGGACTTTTGTGAAACGCGCTTTCTCTGATATACCGAATTCTCGTTAGACCTCTTTAATATCCTTCCTAGCAGTGATACAACGCATAAGTCACTGTCTCAGCACATTGTACAACCTCCAGGATGCCTCCAAAGGCCAACAACGCAGACGCCAAAACTCCAGCCAAAACTCCAGCTCGTACTCCGGTCCTGAACAGAGGAGACAGCAGTGCTGGCAAGAATCAATCCTCGATCCTCGGCTTCTTCTCCAAGACACCAACCAATGGGCTGGCAGTCTTAAAGAAGGAGAATAGTAAGCCTGAAGACAGCACATCGACGTTGAACGAGGTCTCATCCTCAAAAACCAATGCCACTCCGAAACCACCACAATCCAGAGGCAAATCCTTTGCTGCCAAGATCGCAGATGATGCCACGCCGTTGCCAAGTAGCGATCTTCCTGATTTGAGGAGCTCGCAGGAGGAGAATAGAGCAGCAGAGCCACAGAGCGAGGCGAATACGGTCCCGTACAGCAGCCCGTCGAGGAGGACGAAGGCGAAGGCCATAAGCTATGCTGAGCCAAGCGACGACGATGATGATGAGCCTTTGGCTTCAGCTTCGACCAGAAAGATACGCAGAAAAATTGTGGATAGCGACGACAGTGATGACGATGCGTTCGCACCGTTGCCGGGAATGGATGGTGCGGCGGATGATGATGATGATGTGAGCATGGACGAATTTGTCGTAGACGACGACCCGGATGGAGCTTCGGGGACGAAGAAGAGGAAGAGACATGCTGCTCCGGCGTTGAGTAGGAAGAGGTCGAATATGCCGACTCCACCTGCCAGGGCTTCGAAACCACCATCAGATGTTGAGGAAGACTATGAGATGGGAGAGCACTCGACGGCACAGCAGTGGAAGTACGACCCCGAAGCATCTCAACCAGCACAGCGCAAGTCGGCTCCGGTTCAGAAGAAGTCCACACCAGCTGTAAGCGCGGCAAAAAGACAGGCACATAAGTCCGAACCAGAGGCCCGCTACTCCTGGCTCGCCAACCTCCAAGACATCGACCGCAACCCTGTCGGCCATCCCGACTACGACCCATGCACCGTCTACATCCCGCCCATGGCATGGACGAAATTCAGCCCTTTCGAGAAGCAATACTGGGAAATCAAGCAAAAGTGGTTCAACACTGTCGTCTTCTTCAAGAAGGGAAAGTTTTACGAATTGTATGAACACGATGCTACGATCGGCCATCAGCTGTTTAATTTGAAGTTGACGGATAGAGTGAACATGAGAATGGTTGGTGTCCCAGAGGCGAGTCTCGATCAGTGGGCGAACCAGTTTGTGGCGAAGGGGTATAAGATTGCGAGGGTGGATCAGATGGAGAGTGCGTTGGGGAAGGAGATGAGGGAGAGAGAGGATACCGGAGGGAAGAACAAGCCGAAGGTCATTAATCGTGAGCTTGCTTGTGTGTTGACGAAAGGCACCTTGGTTGAGGGCAGCATGTTGGAAGATGACAACGCTACTTACTGCGTTGCGATCAAGGAGACTATGGTGGATGATCTCCCCGTGTTCGGCATTGCGTTCGTCGACACTGCGACTGGCCAATTCTTCCTGTCCGAGTTCACGGATGATGTGGATCTCACCAAGTTTGAGACTTTTATTGCTCAAACCAGGCCACAAGAGCTGTTGCTCGAAAAGTCCCAGATCTCAGTAAAGGCCATGCGCATCATGAAGAACAACACCAGCCCAACCACGATCTGGAACTACCTCAAGGCATCCAAAGAATTCTGGACCGCAGATCAAACGCGGAGAGAGCTGGAGTGCAACGGCTACTTCATCACAAGCGAGGAATCCTCAGACGATGTCTGGCCAGAAGCCCTTGCACGGGCAACGGGCCAAGATACCGTCATTTCCGCCTTCGGAGCTCTCGTCCAGTACCTCCGCACCCTCAAAATTGAGCGCGACCTCCTCAGTCAAGGCAACTTCCAATGGTACAACCCAATCCAGAAGAATACCACGCTGGTCCTCGACGGCCAAACCCTTATCAACCTCGAAATCTTCAACAACACCTACGACGGCGCCTCCGAAGGCTCCTTATTCACCCTGCTCAACCGCTGTATCACGCCGTTTGGTAAACGCATGTTCAGGCAATGGGTCTGTCACCCGCTCGCTGATGCCGATAAGATTAACGAGCGTCTCGACGCCGTGGATACGCTGAATGCGGATCACGGTATTAGAGAGCAGTTCTCGGAGCAAATGACCAAGATGCCCGATCTCGAGCGGCTGATCTCACGTATCCATGCTGGCAGCTGCAGACCTGACGACTTTGTCCGTGTCCTCGAAGGTTTTGAGCAAATCGAGTACACCATGTCCCTCCTCAAAGCCTTCTCGGGCGGGGAGGGAACAATCGATCGCCTGATCAAGGGTATGCCTGACTTGTTGCCGCCGCTGGAGTACTGGAAGACGTCCTTCAACCGGAAGAGAGCTCGTGGAGAGAAACTACTTATCCCTGAAAGAGGTATTGAGGAGGACTTCGATGATAGCCAGGACAGAATCGAATCCATCGAAGTCGCCCTCAACCAACTCCGCGACGCCTGGGTGAAGAAGTTGAAATGCCGCGTGGTATTCAAAGATATCGGCAAAGAGATCTATCAACTCGAGGTCCCGAAATCGACACAAGTGCCCAAGGACTGGTCTATGATGTCGTCAACAGCAAAGGAGAAGAGATACTACACACCCGAACTCAAGTCCCTGATCCGCGAACTCCAAGAAGCGCAAGAGACACACGGGCAGATTGTCAAGGCCACGGCGAGCAGATTCTTCAAGCGCTTTGATCAGAATTACTCCACCTGGCTTGCGGCTGTGAAGACAATCGCGCATTTGGATTGCCTCATCTCCCTGGCCCGCGGCTCCTCCTCCCTCGGCTCTCCATCCTGCCGCCCTGTCTTCCTGGACCAGGAACGCTCAGTCTTAGAGTTTGAAGAGCTGCGCCATCCGTGTGTGTTGCCGAATGTCACGGATTTTATCCCCAACACCATCTCCCTCGGCGGCGCGCAGCCAAATCTCTCTCTCTTGACTGGCGCGAATGCAGCGGGTAAATCCACGATACTCAGGATGAGTTGTGTGGCGGTGATAATGGCACAGATAGGGTGCCACGTGCCCTGCACTTCCGCCCGCCTGACACCGGTCGACAGAATCATGTCCAGATTGGGGGCTAATGACAATATCTTCGCCGCACAATCAACCTTCTTCGTCGAGCTCTCCGAAACGAAGAAAATCCTCTCCGAAGCTACGAATCGCTCGTTGGTGATCCTGGATGAGTTGGGGAGGGGGACGAGTTCGTATGATGGTGTGGCGGTTGCTCAAGCCGTCTTGCACCACGTAGCGTCCCATATCGGCTGTGTAGGCTTCTTCGCCACTCACTACCACAGTCTCGCGTCTGAGTTTGCCGGGCACCCGGAGATCAAGCCGAGGAGGATGGCTATACATGTTGATCAGGAGGAGAAGAGGGTCACTTTCCTCTACCAGTTGGAAGATGGTGTGGCCGAAGGCTCTTTCGGTATGCACTGCGCGAGTATGTGTGGGATTCCGAGGGGTGTTATTGAGAGAGCCGAAGAGGCGGCGAAGGAATGGGAACATACTAGCAGGCTGAAGGAGAGTCTGGAGATGGCGAGGAAGGAGACGTATGTGCCGCTGGGCTTTCAGTCAGATGTGAGCTGGATGCTTAAGAAGAGCCTGGGAGAAGAAGGCGTTGATGAGAGAGGTATGGATGTGCTTATGAAGGCCATTTCTTCTATGTAGGGACCTGATGGGGATGTTTGGCGTTGGGAGGGTGCGAGGGGTATAGGGAGCGGGTGTGATGGGACAATGATAATTGTGAGACGGAACAAAATTTGCTGAAGACAAACACAAATACCTTGGTAGAGCTTTGCACAATACAATAAACATTTCTTCGGCCGCCTTCTCAATCAGACAGCTAAGCAGAGAGGCTAAGGTTAACCGACAGGGACGTTTACACCCTCCCGCATTTGACAGCCGTCAGATGCAGGAACGAATCATAGACATCAGCCCCTTCCATGATATCGATGAGGCCTGCATTAGCTCAAGGCTATGTCAGCTGCTCCCGAGCCCTACGTCGCTCGACGTCCTCCGTCCGAGGAGACGGAGGCGCATATGTCGTGCGAACAACCACAAAACTCCAGTATTGCTGGGTGGAAGCATTCTTTTGGATAAAAATTTCCGGCATTCCTACCGTGGTTATCCCGGTATATCTATCTTTACCAAGCACCAGGCACAAGCCGAAGGTGATCGATCCTTGATCTGAGACGCGTAGCTTCGCCATCAATAACGTCCTAGCTCCAGTTCTGGAACACATCACCACCTGTCAACACATCAGTCACTGAGACACCCGCTCCCGCGATCAACCAGTTCAACCGTTCCTGAAACAACTGCATAAAGCAGTGCTTCCTGCCTAGCATGAAGTCAACTACCTCGAGCGCCCGGCATGTATTGGTAACCGCCTGTTTTATAACAACGGCTGCCGCCATGCTCAAGGTGCCCATCATCAAGAATAGACAGGTAGAAGCGGAACAGCTTGCCAAGCGTGGCACCGTTGATGAACCGCTGGGAAATGCTAGGACTCAGGGGCTGTACTATGCGAATATCTCGATAGGGACACCGCCGCAGCATTTGAGCTTGCAGATTGATACTGGGAGTTCCGACGTCTGGGTTCCGTCTTCACAGTCAAGTTATTGCACATCCCGCTCCGGCCAAGGCTGCCCGGGGGGTTCGTTTAACAGCCAAAGAAGTAGTAATTACGAGGTGGTTGGGCAAAATGATTTCAATATCAGTTATGTCGACAACACGGGTGCGCTGGGGGATTACTTCACCGACCAGTTTATGATTGGCAACTCAACACTCGAGGGTTTCCAAATGGGCCTGGCAACCACAACCTCCATCGGCATAGGTATCATGGGGATAGGCTACTCCAACTCCGAAGCGAACATCTTCACCGGCAACGGAACCCAATACCCAAACTTGCCGCTGGCATTGGTGAACGCGGGACTGATTGAGTCGCCTGCTTACTCTTTGTGGCTCGACGACCTCCACTCCTCTACGGGGTCGATATTGTTCGGGGGGGTGGACAAGAGTAAATACACCGGGCATCTCAAATCCATCGAGGTCTATGCGAATCGGGCGAGGGGGAATACCACGAGTTTCACGGTTGCGTTTACCAGTCTCTCCGCCACCTCCTCCTCCGGCACCGACACCCTAACGCCCGCCGGTTTCGCCCAGCCAGCGATCTTGGATTCCGGGACTACTTTGACGCTCCTCCCCGACGCCATCGCTGAGCTCGTATTCGCGGAGCTAGGCGCAACGCCCGAACCCCGACTAGGCGCCACGTTGGTGCCGTGTAGTCTAGCCAACAACACGGGAACGCTCAACTACGGCTTCGGCGGCCCCGGTGGCCCGGAGATAAGGGTGCCGATGAGCGAGCTCGTGTTGCCGTTGAGTCTGACGAGTGGAAATCGTCCGGTCTTTGAAGACGGCACAGAGGCGTGTCAGTTGGGGATCCAGGCGCAGGGACAGTTGCCGACGTTGCTGGGGGATACGTTTCTGAGGAGTGCGTATGTGGTTTATGATTTGGAGAATAATAAGGTGGGGTTGGCGCAGACGGATTTTTCGAGCCACCTCAGGGCAGAAGACGTGGTGGAGTTTGGCTCAAGGGGTGCGGAGATACCCGGGGCGGTGAGTGCGACGGCCCAGGTGAGTGTTGTGCAGACGGAGAGTGGGCAGGCGAGGGGGACGGGGGAGGTTGGGCAGGAGACGGCCATTAGTTCAGGGGGGGCCGGAACACAAAGCGCCCCAACTCAAACAGGGTTGTCAGCGGCCTCGGGCTTCGCCGAAGGCGGAGGAAACCGAGTTCAGCCTTTCCAATGGGACTACGTGGTGGCTGGAGCATGCTGGACCTTGTTGATGGGGCTGGGTGGTGGGGTGTTTGTGTGGGCGTAAGAAGAGTGTGGAGATAGAGGGGAAACCCGGGGTTGGATATACCATAATGAATTTAACACTTGCCCACGCCTGAAACCGAGAGGGGGATGAGTTATGATACGTGAAGTATTGTGTGCTTGTGAATGGTTTGTAGGATATCCAACACATCGGCTGTCTGGCAGAGTGTTGTATCCAAGTATGCTAACTAGTCTTCCCCCTCGACACATGTGCCACTTTGCCCTGGGTGAAGGCCCAGTGTTTCCCTTGTGCCCTCAAAGCTTTGACTCCTTCTTCGGCATACCAGCGTCATGTTCCGGCCAAGCAGGTGGCCGCGCAATCATAGGTTTACTCAGCCAATCTATCATCCTTCTCACGCCCCGGATGGGGTTGAGTCCGTCGGCTGTGGGATGTCAGTCTGCTTTCTTTTTCCGTCCATGCCACCTCTCTTCCGAATCATATGTGGCTCCCCTCCGGTCATATGTGGTGCACGGCGGCTTGGCCGCGTCTTCTAATTCTTTCGGAAACTGAATTGATGTAGAGAGAATACAACGAAAGGTGATCAAGATTGGTAATGACATGGTGATCGAGAAATGGTAGCAGATGGGGTATACATGTGTGATCAGGAGATCTGAGGTGATGGTTTGAAGTGGAGATATGAGACGCGGACGGACCGTAGCCAATGAAAGGGCGATGAATCATGTACCCCATCATGTCAACAATATTCTTATCAATCTGTTCCAGTCGCCTTGGATCGACTGCCAATATCTGGTTCTCAATGGGCCGGATGTATGGCTGACAGTATTGCACAGTTAGGCTTCGTCGTGCTTTATTGGATCTGTTGGCGCCTGCGCCGTGCCAGGTGGTGCCGATGAAGTAGAGGACTGAGCCGGGTGGGCAGACCATCGGCCTCGCCTCCTCTTGCTTCGGCTTTCTACGATCCCACGTGTGGCTGCCGGGGATTAGGGTGGTGGCTCCATTCTCCTGTTGCTATCGTCAGTTACGTCTTCTCTCAAACATTGTTCCTCCTTTTGTCTCCGTTTCTCCTTTTCTGCCCTGCGAATCGTGGTCAAGTGAGAAACTGCTCATAACAAAGCGGATGTGAGGAGGTGAAAGGAGAGCCATACGGCGGTGAACTCGTCCAAGGCGACCATTATTGCGGTTCCCAAGGGTCCGCGCGGACGAGGAAAGTTGCAAAATATGTCATCGTGATGAAGTTCCTGGCCTTTTTCGCCGGGATTTACGGAGATGGTATGGAAAGATGTGAGTTGGTAGCCACCGTCGAGGAAATAGTCGTTTAGAGCGAGGACGCGCGGAATGATGGTGAAGGGGTCGAAGGTGCGGGATTTGTTGAGGAGGGAGTAGATCCTGTTTGTGTTTATTCCTGGGGGGGGTGGGTGTGTTAACTTTTGGACAGGGTTGAGCATGAGACGAGGGAGTAGCGAGGAAGGGTTTCGAGTTGTGAAAGAAAAGAAGGATTGGGTCTGGTATCAGTCTGCGAGAAGAATCGCAATTCGTGAGATCCGCTGAGTAGGTAAAGCGGACTCTCGACTGAGGGAAAGAGAAGGTCGAAACAGAGGCTGCTGTACCTTCGAAAGCGTTCCTCCCCACCTTTGCGCCATCCCCTGTCAGCCGATCCATCTCCTCCAGTGCTGAAGCAACCAGCTCGGGCTCCAGAAGTGAGGGAAAGAGGATGTATCCATGCTCCTCCACAAATTTGATATCCTCAATCGTCTGGTTGTCCTTTGGGAGCTTAAGGGCCGGCTTGTCGTAGACGGAGTATGGTGCCATGATGAATCGACCTTGCTATTAATATCAGATGAGGGGCAAGTGCTGCCTTGCTTGGAATATATCGTGATTGGGTAGCGAGGTGAGCAATGCAATATATACCGACCTAAGCTGGGGAAATTGGTGATACAGGTGAGAATGAGTAAGTAGAACCGCGATAGTGATGAAGCACGAGGAGATGAACAGATGAGAATGCTTACCTATATACCTACCTCGATCTCGCCCATAACGCACGCTCGATGCTGTACTGTCCGTTTGTTCTGACATGGCATGGATGAGGAGAAGATACAAAGGTACTTGTTGACATCTCCCCCGCACAAGGATTACCCCTCTGCTCGACAGCTGCCAACACTGCTGGGGGGCCGAGCGTGGCAAACTGCGAAATCAATTTGGTCGCTCCAGGAACTCAAAAATGGAGATCCATTTTGCGGCACCACATGATCAACCTTTTAGCTGTAAAGGCAATCCAATTAAAAGTGTATGTAGCTATATATCTAATTATGGTCTTAATTAAGCTATTTAGGCGATAAAATGGCCGCTGTTTGGGTCCCGAGGTACAGAGGTACAGGGGTACAAAAGTACATAAGTACCTTTGTACCCCTGTACCTTTGTACCTTTGTACCTTCGTACCTTTTGGACCTTTTGGACGACCATTTGACCGTTCAGACGACCTTTTGACCTTTTAGATCTTTTGGACGACCATTTGACCGTTCAGACGACCTTTTGACCTTTTAGATCTTTTGACCTTTTAGATCTTTTGACCTTTTAGATGGCTCACGGCCCAGTAGCCATCCATGTCTTCCTTGCACTCAACCCATCAAAATACCGAGGCAATTCTCATACGCTATTTTTGAGCTTAAAACAGGCCCAAAACAGGCTTAAAATGAAAATAATTTATCACAATGCTTGTATTATACATATAAATGATAGTTGTCGCAAATTTACTTAGTTAGCTTGGGAATCTGGTTTTGCTGGTACTACGCTTCATAACTACGCTTCATAACTACGCGTCCTAATTACGCTTCATAACCACGCTTCATAATTACGCCTCCTAATTACGCTTCATAACTACGCTTTCTAATTACGATTCCCAATTACGCTTCGTAGTGGCTGTTTGGCGATCGAAAACAGTCCTTGGACGGCTCTCGCGTGGCCATTCGCGGGGTTCGAGACGACACGGTGCACCAGCACATGCCCTCAAGGCAATCTTTCAAGCCCTGTTAATGATTTTTGTTTAATGTTTAAAACAATTCTTAAAACAATGCTTAAAACAACGCTTAAAACAATGCTTAAAACAATGAACAATGCTTAAAACAATTCTTAAAACAATGCTTAAAACAATGAACAATGCTTAAAACAATTCTTAAAACAATTGTGGCACCTTAACTGGCCCTATACACTAACACTAATTGAGCTCTTTTTAAATATTAAATATATGTCGTGGTTAATATTGAAACACTTGAAATGTTGACCTGAGATCCCGAGTCGCCAAAATCGATTTGTCATTTTGCAACGGTTCGTCCTCCCTCTTAGCAACGGCTCGTCCCCAATCTTAAGCAACGGTTCGTTCCCCCGTCTTATGCAACGGTCCGTCCCCCTCCTTAAGAAACGGTTCGTCCCCCGTCTTAACACCCCATCGTCATGCACAACAGCGGGTTTGTTATTGTCCTGCGCTGCACCCCAAGAATTCGCTAAATTCGCTAGTCCCGTCCCCCCTCACTTCCCAACTTTACAAATCCTCAGCAGTGTCCATATCCAACACTCGTGACCACGCGTCACGCACTCGGTCGCATCGAGGTTGGCGATATAATATCTAAATGTCAGGGCCACCAAGCGATAAAGAGAAGTTTGAGGGCCCGGCGTCGCCAAAGACAGCGGCTGGGGATGCGACACCGAGAGCTGCCACTCCTGACGCCGCCACCACGCCTGTGACAGCTGAAGTTGTTGTCGCGACCCAAAACATTGCGCCGGCTGTTGCGGCCGTTGCGCCTATGGCTATACCTCTCGCGATGGGACAGAATGTTATTCCAGCCGGGATGTTTCCCTGCTATATCGGTACCTTCCTCTTCCATTATAGTTTAGAGGCCGGTTTAGATGAGCGCGGCGCATATGAGACTGGGGGGAAGACTGACATGCGCTTAGAAGTCGAACACACGCATGGCATCTACTCACCCGTCAACCCATCGCACATCTCGCCCACATTCCATAACAATGGTTTCACCGGCGCACCGGGAACAATCAGTACAGTTATTCGAGCCGCTCATGATGTAGCAAGAGCTCGGAGTGCCCCCCCGCCCGCGCCCGCGTCACCGAATAATGATTTTCCTATCAACACTATAGTCCGTGCCCCGAGCGCCTATCCGCCAAGTGCTATTAATGGGAGCCCGGCTCCGCTGCTTATCAACATAACGCCTAGGATTTATGAAATGGAGAGGGAAAGGGAGAGGGAAAAGGAGAGGGAAACAGAGAGGGTAAGACAGCAGAGTCCGGCGATGGCAGAGATGGCGAGTCGGAATGTGAATGGGAGGTTGCCGCCGCATAGTATTGGGTTTTATGTCCAGCCTGTGCAGCCTCAGCCGCCGCCTCCTCGCCGTGGTCTTGACCTTCCTCAACACCAGAATGAAACAGCGAATCACCCGCCTATAAATACCATCGTTCGAGCTCCCGGTGCTCCTCAGGCTTTAGCACCAGCACCAAGTCAACCTCTCAACCAAGAGACAGGTATAAATACCATCGTTCGAGCTCCCGGTGCTCCTCAGGCTTTAGCACCAAGACCAGGTCAACCTCTCAACCAAGAGACGGGTATAAATACCATGTTTCGAGCTCCCGGTGCTCCTCAGGCTTTAGCACCAGCACCAAGTCAGCCCCTCAACCAAGAGACAGGTACTCAAACCCACACTCTTCCTCCACCAGGTCCTCTCATCAACCACGCTCCGCCAGGGCAATACTTAAGTCCCTTCCCACCACGCACGGAGTCACCACATCTACCGCCTATCACCATTTCACCCGCCCCCTCGGCAGCTTTAGCAATCGCTCCAAAAAAAACGATACCCTTGCCTCGGATACCAGCAGTCCTCTCCTCCGCCCCACTAGCATTCGCAAGTTATCGTAACGCCTTCCAAGCATCTGCTCGCTCAACTTCCGCCCTATCCTCCGCCGCGATCCTCAACTCCAAACCTGCATCACCTGCGAGTTTGGCCCAGCCACCAAAACCCAAACCAAAGTCTACCACCTCCACCTCAACCAACAAATCTCGCGCCGATCTAGCAGACCTAAACGCCGCCAAGGTCGCTCTGCCAAAAGACCCAAATGCGAAGGAGGCAACACCAAAGTTCAAAGAAAAACCACACACCTGCTCCATCTGCTCCCGCTCCTTCGCCCGAACCGAACACCTCCAACGGCACGGGTTATCACATACCAAAGAAAAGCCGTTTGAGTGTAAAGAGTGCGGGCGCAGCTTTGCGAGGAGGGATTTGCTGGTTAGACATGCTGGCAAGTTGCATAATGGGGAGGTGAGCAAGAGGATTCAAGGGAGATATCTTGGGCTTGGAAACAGATACTCGGGGAATGAGGGGAGTAGGGCGACTAGTCTAAGTGTTGGGGGGGGAAGTGAGGTGGGGAGCGGCGCCAATACGCCAGGTGGCGAGACCAGGCCTCTGGTGGGCATATATTACGGACTAAGCAATAGCCCTGGTCCTGGTCCTGATTCTGGTAGGGGTCCAAACCGTGATGCCATGGCTTGGGATGAGCCGAGATCTTTAGATTCTGGGCCAGGAATCCTGCAAGAGGCAGGGAGGGATCCGCCACAGCCGCGACCACAAAGGCCATTGACGGCCGCGGAACAGTATTTGGCGCAGTCATATGGCACGAATTATGTTCCTCGACCTTCTAGTCCGGAAATACCGTCATCACCAGACATTGCCAGGGAAAGAAGGGAGTTTGTGCCAGGAATGCGGAAGCTGAAGAAGAAGGAAAAGGATGCCACTACTCAGTCTGGTCCGGAGCGAGGAAAGCCACCATCGCCGACGGTGCAGAAAAGGAATGTACAGAAGAGGCCGCCTCTTAGCGATGAGGTTGTGGGTGACTCTGATGACGCCGCTGCGTATGAGCAGGTTCAACAGCCCATGGGTGCGTCTGTGGCCAACATGGGACTGAGCATTCCTTCTCGCCAAGGATTTCCGACACCAGGTGTGAGGCGCGTGAGTGATGCGGACCAATACTACATGAAACAACCAGTCATCTCGGTACCGAAGCCTACGGCCAACAACAACGGTGGTAGTGCGATTGACGAAGATGAAGGAGATGAAGGCGTGAGGCCGACGGCACAACTCCTTAGAGAGGCCGATCAAGCGTCACCGAATGTGAAAGACCACATTCCAACAGCAGAGGAGGAGGCGAGGAAGGCCCCGCGGAAGCGCAAGCGCTCCTCGAAACTGATCGATAATGAGAACGATGCGGAAGGTGCTCAGATGGAAGATATAAGGTCTCCGCCACCGAAAAGACAGCGCAAGTCGCCAAAGAAAGCTGCGTCTGCGAAGCCGAATATCAGAATGGTGAAGAAAAGAAGCGCCGCCACCACCAAAACCAAGTCCCCTGCCCGTTCTGATATGGAGCCTCCTCCAGTCGCGAATTCGACAACCAAACGACATGGTCTACCACACCGAAGAACATCCTCGAATTCTGGTGCTGGAGTCATACAAATGGCACTTAGCCCAGCAGCTGCAGCTCTCGAAGCTTTCGCCCGTTCAGGCGCCAAGCGTCCTCCTAAGTCAATCCGTGACCTTATAGATTTCAATGCTCCACCTGTGAGCACTCGGCGTAGTGGAGCTGGTAATGTTATTGAGAATAGGCCTGTTGTGCCGAGGGAGGCGAGTCATATTATCGCTGTTCGCGAGGGCAGAGGGCCCTGGAGCCAGAGCCGTAGTCCTGAACAAGCTAAGGATAAGGATAGGAGGAAGAGCAAACATTCTTTTGAGATGGTGGAAGTCGACTCCTCAGACGAAAAGAGTCAAAGCCATGACGATGAGATCGTTGAAGGTGCAGGGAGAGGTGGGAAGACGCAAAATTTGCTGGTTGACAAGGCAATCGGAAAAATTGAGAATAATAAGGGTGGGAAAGGACATGAGAGGAAACTCAGCTTGCCGAAAGCACTAAGGGATGTCATGGATTTCAATGCAGCTCCAGTCGGTAGATTTGAACAGCGGGCTTGGGAAAGGAGGGCACGGAAGGCGACAACTAAAGTGCTTGAGAATGCCACCATGGCAGCGATGGAAGGTCCAAAACGTCGTGGAAGGCCGGCAAACCCGCCACCTAGCGAGCCACAGCAAGGAGTTGAGGGAGAGGAGGAAGTAGGCGAGAAAGGATCTCCTTTCCCAGCACCACCAAAACGCCGTGGCCGTCCGCCAAAGCAATCTCATCTTTCACCTTCATCCTCACGTCCACCTGCTCCGGGAACCAAGGAAAGTCCTCGGGATAAACGTGAAGGCGAAGAATCGCTCTCTGTTCCGTTCTTAGTCTCCGCACCTCTTGGACGCCTACACAGAGGTGTACAGAAGCATAGGGATGCGAGGGAAACTAAGAAGCTGCGAGCCATCGAGAATGGGCATGCGAGAAAGACTCGAGGCGGTGCCAGAGCTGGTTCTGTGCGAAAGGCGAAGAAGCAACAAGAGGCTCCGGAGGAAGTTGAGGGATTGTTCGAATCTCAAGAACCTGGCCCTGCGCTGAGACCGATGAAGAGGAGAGGTAGACCGCCTAAGAAGCAACAAGAGGCGCAGGAAGAAGTTGAGGATGTGTTCGAGTTTGACGAACCTGAGCCTGCGCCGAGACCGATGAAGAGGAGAGGTAGACCGCCTAAGAAGCAACAAGAGGCGCAGGAGGAAGTTGAGGATGTGTCCGAGTTTGAAGAACCCGAGCCTGCGCCGAAACCGATGAAGAGGAGAGGTAGGCCGCCTAAGAAGCAACAAGAGGCTCAGGAGGAAGTTGAGGGATTGTTCGCGTCTCAAAAACCTGGCCCTGCGCCGAGACCGATGAAGAGGAGAGGCAGGCCGCCTAAGAAGCAACAAGAGGCGCAGGAGGCGCAGGAGGAAGTTGAGGGATTGTTCGAGTCTCAAGAACCTGGCCCTGCGCCGAGACCGATGAAGAGGAGAGGTAGACCGCCTAAGAAGCAACAAGAGGCGCAGGACGCGCAGGAGGAAGTTGAGGATGTGTTCGAGTTTGACGAACCTGAGCCTGCGCCGAGACCGATGAAGAGGAGAGGCAGACCGCCTAAGGTCATTGAGGAGCAAGTGGAGGTGAGGGAGATTGGGTCTGAGCCCGCAGCTTGGCCGGCGAAAAGGAGAGGGAGGCCACCTAAGCAGAAGGTTGAGGTTGTCATCGAGCATAGGAAAGAAGCGAAGAGGGCGAAGTGTGGTGATGACGCCGAGGAAGATGAGTAATGCTGCGGAAGCCCCAGCCGACCTTGAGAAGCCGGTTACGAGGGGTGCTGTTAGGGACGTCGGTGATGTTTGGGCTTGAGCTCTCAACCGCTCAATACGATGTGTGCGAGAGATTTGGTGGGGACAAGCGATGAAGGAGGGGAAGTGTGCGATATGAAAGAAGTAAAGAGAAGGACTTAATAATGGATACGATGCAACGGAGCGATACTTGCAAGACGAGGCAAGGAAGGATAGATAGAGCTGTTTTTGAGCGATGTTTACTGATGATACCGTCTCATTTCACTGTTACACCATAGCTACTTTTGCCTACCACTATATTCCTTTATATCATTGTCATGTTTCTTAACATCTTGCTTGGCTATCATTCGTCCGTACTGAACAGTGGCGCCACTGTCCTTGTAGTGTCGTGGTGTTGTGTTCCAAGAAGGCTTGACGTTTACGGCCCGGCACGACGTACGACCGAGAACACCAAAACCACGCGCTGAGGAGGAAAGCAACAACATCAGAAGAATGCTGACAGGGTGTACTGAGGTTGCGGGCGGACTGCCGGACCGTAGATTTGAGTGCAGATTTTGAGGTTCGCCATGTGACGTGGGTCGTGGGCCTTGGTTTGACAGCCGAAGCCACACCAGGCAAGACACAACACGAAGCATGGCATCACTAAGCCGACGAAGCCAAGTTTTTGGATTCTCTGGCAAGTTCAATTCGCACACATTTCGAACTCGTTTCGAGCACAATGCGATAATAAATTGTTAATTCTTTTCTCTTTCATTATGCCTATGTACAATCTAAACTTCCGCGTCTGAAACCACTGTGCCGGGCGGCTGGATTAAAAGCATGATGGAACAAAGCCAACTTTTACACCATCTATCGCGCAAAAACCAAAGTACGGGTCGACATTTGAATATACAACCAATAGTATTTTTGAGATTATTTAATGGATTTTACTATATCTATCAAGTCCTTCCTTAATATATCTGCTACCCACCTTTCGCATCTCCTCCCTTGTATCTAATAAAACCCCGTATACTAATTAAGGGCCGGAAGGAGGATCCAGAGCGGGCGCGGCGCGGAAGCGACTTGGACTATGTGCACCTCGAGGAGAAGGTGACGTTTACTCGTCATCCGAGTCGACATTATCAGACTTGGCGCGGATGGCCCAGGCATTCGACTTGGAGTCGTGCTCGACCGCGATCTTGGACAAGTGCGAGATAATGTTCTCGATGGCTGTGTCCTGGACTGAGCGCTTCTTGCGTCCGAGGTTGTCGAGCCAACTCCAGTTGGAGAGCATGTAGTATACAATGGCAATGACAACAATCATGGCAAACGAGATCAACCAGACGCAGACAACGGTGATGATATCGGTATGTCCATTACCACCGAAGATGCCCTCTTTGCCAACAGAATGGACAGAATCCTCAACTGGACCTGACAACCATCCGAAGACACAGAAGAGGGTGGCAAGGACATCAACACCGAAGATAGCTAAGATCAACTGCCACGATGGGAAAGTCTCGAAACCACGGGTGATAAAGATAAGCCAATTCTCGGTGAGAGAGACCTGGAGGAACAGAATCCCTTGGACGTTACCGTAGAGCTGGATAAAGGCACCGTTTGGAAGGAAGAGAGCACCACGGACGACCCAAGTACCCATAGCGAGGAGAGTACCAAGGACGACGGAGATAACCCAGATCTTTGGCAACTGCCACTCAACCGGACGCTTCTCGAAGTGAGCGTTGTCGTAGGCGACGGCGATGGTGGCCAAATCAGCGAAGAGGGCAATGAAGACGATTAGCTCGGAGCGTATCGTCTCGTTGATGATGATCATGGAAGTGACCAGGTAAATCTCCAAATGCAAGCAAAGGGCGATACGGTACTGGATGTAAGCCTTCATGCGCTGGAAAATTTGGCGAGAGATCTTAATAGCGGAGACGATGGTGGAGAGACCTGGAGCGAGGAAGACAATATCGGCTGCTGCCTGGGCAGCTTCGGTGGCACCTTCGACGGCGATACCACAGTCAGACTTCTTGAGAGATGGGGCGTCGTTGACACCATCACCAGTCATGGCAGTCAAATGACCACGCTGCTGCAACATCTCGACGACCTGGTACTTATGCTCTGGGAAAACCTCAGCGAATCCATCAGCCTTCTCGCAAAGATCGTGCATGGTAGAACCCGTGAGACCACCATTAACAAGTTTATCGGAATCGTAAACCTTAGATCCAAGAGCCAACATGCGGCACGTCTCCTTAGCGATGGCAAGAGCATCACCAGTCAACATCTTAACCTGGAGACCGAGAACCTGGGCATCGGCAATGGTCTGGGCGGTATCCTCACGTGGTGGATCGAAGAGAGACAGCATACCAAGAAGCTGCCACTCACCCTCACCCTCCTTAACAGCAACACCGAGGGAGCGGAAACCACGGTGGGCAAACTCAAGAGCCTTAGCACGGTACTCGTCTGCGACGACCTTGGTACAGTTGGACATGGCAAGGATAGCCTTTGGAGCTCCCTTGGCGCAGGTGTAGATGACGCCATTCTTCTCGCAGACGGTGGTAATACGCTTGGAAACTGGGTCGAATGGGGTGAAAGAGTGGGTAGTCCATCCGCGCATAAGCATCTCCTTGGCTCTTGGATAACGCTTGAGAGTCAAGATGGTGACTTTGTCAATTGGATCCAGGTGCTTGGTGTTGTGGGAGGAAGCGAGAGCGGCGACGGCCATCATCCAGTCGATGTCAACACCTTCAGCGACATATGGCTCACGGATGGAAAGCTGGTTGGCGGTGAGGGTACCAGTCTTGTCAGAGCAGAGAATGTCGACACCAGCAAGAGACTCAATGGCAGTGAGCTTCTGGACGATAGCCTTTTCCTCGGCGAGGTAGGCAGCTCCGACAGCCAAAGTGGTGGTGGTGACGACTGGGAGACCGACTGGGACACCGATAATGAGGAGAATAAGGGCGTAGTGGAGCAGGTTGTTGGAGGAATCCTCTGGGGTGGCAATTCTCAAGTGTCTGTAGAAACCACCGATCCAGGCGGCAAGGATGAAGAACATGACAAGGACCAACAAGGTGGTAGCGATATTGTTCATAATAGCCTTGAAATGTCCGGAATCCTGGGCGCCCTGGACGAGGGAAGCAGTCTTTCCGACGAAGGAACCCTTGGCGGAAGCAACGACAACGGCGTAAGCCTTGCCACGCTTGCAGCCGGTGGTGTAATAACAGACATCGGTGACATACTTCTCGACGGCGAGAGATTCTCCAGTCATCGACGACTGATCAACAGCGACGAGAGCATGACCTCCGTGTGGGAGACCTTCCTCCTCATCATCGGAGTTGGCAGTAACCTTGCCGCCGGCAAGACCCTGGGCACGCATCTCAGCCTGGTAATCGGCGAAACCGTTCTCCCTGTTGTCGTAAGCGCAGATAAGACGGCATTCACCTGGAACAACCGTTCCGTGGCCACCACCCTCAAGAATAACCTGGTATAGTTGTTAGCATCTGATCGTGTGGTTGACTGCGGGAGCCATGTAAAACTTACAATGTCTCCTGGAACAATCTCGCGGGCAAGAATCTCTTGCTCGAGACCGTCACGAACAACGGTAGCCTTCATAGCGATATCTCCCTTAAGCGAGGCAACGACGTCGGCGGCCTGCTTTTCTTGATACCATCCGACGACGGCGTTAAGCAAAAGAATACCAATGATGACACCGAAATCAATCCAAGCACGCAGACCTGCGGCGAGGAGAACAGCGATCTCCATGACTGTGAAACCATATTAGTACGCACACTTGATGATATTTATGGACGTCGATTGAAGGCTTACCATAGAGGACAGGGCCACGGAAGAAACCAATGAACTTGAGAAACAGGTTCTCTTTGATATCGGCCAACTCGTTGAAACCAGCCTTGCGGCGACGCTTCTCGACTTCGTCCGAGGTAAGACCTCTGTTGATGTCGGTCTCTAACCACTCAGCTGGGATGTTGATGGCACCCGCTGGTCCCTTCTCCTTTCTCCAGAAGGCGTACCATGGGCGCTGCGAATCATCGTAATCTTCTTCCTCATCGTCGACGACAGCTACAGCTGTCTTGTCGCGGTAGGTGGAGATGTATCTGACGAGGTTGCTGTACTCGTCCAACTCTTGCTCTTTCTCGTTGTTTGCCATGCTGTTTCTCAATGCTTGCTCCTCAGCGGCCTGGTTGCCAATTTCTAAATCGCCCGCCATTGCTAACACTTCTAACTTATTATCGTAGATGGTGATTTCGCCGGTGGACGAAGAAGAAAGAGACTTAACGACGGGGGGGATTTCATTCATATATCCCGCGCCGGAATCCCTCAGGCTCGAGTGGGCGGGTAAGTCGGTGCGGGATCAGTCAGGGCACGGCGGTGGGGTGGCAGCTGGTGCCGCCCGCGAGTAAGAGTGGCAATCGGGGCACATCAGTTCTAGATGGTAGCGCCAGGACCGCACCTGCCGCGGAGCCGAGTCTGTCAGAGGTGAAGAAGCGAGCGTGCACAAGTCATGCCATTGGCTAGTCACGGAGCGGCGTGGGCAAGATGTGCACTTCGGCTGTACCAGGAAATTGCCAAAACCAGTGATGGGCAGGCGTGCATAATTTAGTGCAAGAGGTGAACTAATTTTCTGCATTTCTGCTATGAGAGATTTTCTGGGTCTGAGCCGGCGCGACTAACACTTAATAACGGTTGGATGGAAGCAGAAACGGGAGGGAGGCACTTTTGGTCGAGGACGGTGACAGGCCCTACACACAATTAGGTACACAGATTCCAAAGCCCTCTGGTTGAGCCACGTCTGGCACAGAGGAGGTGGACGAGTGAGAGTGGTTGCTATGACGTACGGATAACGATCAGGCGAGCGATGAGACTTCATTTGTCAATGGTCATTCCTTACTGGTCCCCCAAACTCGGCAAACATTACTCGCCGTCACGAAATACAATTCATCTTAAACAAGTTCTTCTTAGCGAAATTAGATATCTTTAAGGATGAGTTAGAACGTCAATAGGCTCTGTTTACTACCACATCCAGGCCGTAATGCAGTCAACGATAACATAAAGCGCGCTTTTTTTCCCTGCTTTGATTAGGGTGCCGAGCATCCAGGGCCGCTTTGCCGAGGACAGGACCCATGTTTGCTCAAGTCTTCACTCGGCACTGACTAAGCTCTTTCTAGAAGGGATTAGCACACCAATCGTGCATAACGAATAGCGCAAGCGGAATGGGCGGATCGAGGGAATCTTCATGAGGTGTGCCCTGACTAGCGGCCTAAACGAGCACAAGTGTAAACACGCTTCTCGAACTCCCCCGTCTTTGTGTGGCACGACAGGACTTAAAAGGTCGCACTAACTCAAATTACGCCGGATGAAGCACGTGAGGTGGGCCACATTCCCATCTTTTCATCGAATTTCACTGCTCCATCTAAGGAATCTTGGTCCCCACCAGTATTCTATAATGACCATTCTGCCCCCCCACGTCAACGTCTATCGGGAGCTCGTTTTGCCCAATCTTGATAATCGCCTACCTCGGTCGCCGTCTCGCGTGTTTGACGCTGTCATGTTTTTGCGCCTTTTTTTGACCACTGACAGCACGACGGAGACGGCGATGCGCCAGTGCGCCAATTCTCGACACACACACGGCGCACTTCCTTCCGTTACTCCAACGCGTTCACCTCCTTCGGCGGCCAAGCTCCGGCCGAGAGGATCGAGGCAGTTGAAGGGGAGAATCCCATGAATAGTAGCCGCTCAATAACGAGAGAGGATGCGCTTGAGGTGTTGGTTGGAGGCCGTTGTCTTCTTTTACGACCTTGGAAGGATTCACTTTCGTGCTTCTAACCAAGTTCGTGTATCGATATACAGTACGGCTCTTGGAATGTGCTTCTCCGTCAACAATGGAAGCTACTGCTGATGTTGACAGTATGTGATGACCAGCTCCAAGGCGACAAGAAGTTGTCAGGCTTGCCAATTCTCTTGGTAGGACCGCTTTTGAGTCTCGATATCTGGTTGATGGCCAGATGCTTCGTATCGAGCAGGTGCTCATGTTGTCGCCCAACCCGAGACGTTTTGATATGCTTCGCCGTGAGAGATGCAACATTGTCGTGACACACGGCCAAGAGTACCCAGACCTGGAGTGCATAATCGTGTTCCGGATCGTCAACACCACTGGACGCTTTCAATCTCTTTAGTAAAGCGGTGAGGCCTGCCTTTGCTCTGTCATCCCACTCTGCCTTACAGTTTGCATCGTGTAAACTCATCCATCCGTCTCTTCTTCGCCCAGAGCACACGACATGAAGTCCAAAATGGCTCAGTCCGTGCCTTCCATCCCCCCCGACGCAGCTGTGATGCAATGCGATGCACGCTGAAAATATCCTGGGTAGGCTGCATAGTGCACCTCCAAGCTCGTCCGAGTCTCAACCGTTTCGTGATGGGCGGCGGCCGCTCCCCCACCTCGGCTCTGCACGATGAACTGATGCTTCCCTACGGCTAAAGCCTACGCCGGAGTCTCAATCGCTTACAGCACTTCCTCTTGTGGCCTGGTACGGCCTTCTAGAGGCTCTTGTACCAGGATCTAGAACCCAGAAGAGGCAAGTCAACGCGCCGCTTGGAACGGGTTTTAAATCGCTCATAGTAAAATCGCATCGAGCTGGCCAAAATTAGTTAGTGAGTCGCCTATACTCGTAGCGTTGGCGAGGTCCTTGAATAGCGACGGCCCCAGATATTGAGATTGGACTACCGGATATCGTACTGCATGTGTGGCTTTACGAGGTATTTGAGCCAATAGCGATGCTGCTTAACACGGCTTTCTCCACAGCAGCCACAAGGTAGCCACAGTTAAGAGATGAGATGAGGAGTGAGGTGCCAGGGTTGGGCGCATAGGTCGTGCATTAGCAGACGATCATGGAAAGAACCTGCTGCTGCACGTCCAAGGAGGGATATCTCCTTCGGGCTCTCTATCAACAACTGCTCCCCGCGTTGCAATTCCGCGGAGTTCAAATTTATCTTCTGTAAGCTCTCTCGTTTGAGATCAACTCAACTCGAGCTCCGGAGTCAGCGTCTGTTATACCACTCCACGTGATCTGCCGCAGAGAAGGATATGCACATCCCTCACAGATGCTTCTTTGCATAGTCTTCCCTGTCACATCAGGTTCATGCACGAAAATCGATGCGTCGGGCTCCCAGCGCCATCCCGTTATCTTAACGAGTAGGGAATGCACGGCCTTTAAATTCGCTCAGCGCCGTTGACATAACTTTTACGGGCCGCGATGGACATTGGCTGCCACCCATCGCCGACACCAAATCTGACTTTCTGTGCTCGGCAGCGGCACAGTCCACGGAGAATGCCAACTTTGGCTATTGCACCATTCCTTACCAACTCCAGCGATGATGATACAACGCATCCCGTGGCTTGCCGCAAAGCCGCCAAAGCCCGATGGCGATTACTCACCGAGCTTCTAAACCTGTGGTCGGCCAAACCACGATGCTATCCAGGATTCAAATACGTCATCTCACCACGGCAACCCTCGCCGTCGCCCAATGCCCAATGCGCTCCATCCTCGCCTCTCCACTAATTCTCCGTGTTCTCTCCAGAGTCCAAGCTGCATCGCGCAACAGATGCGCAGGGTCGCGCCAGGTCACACGAAGTCGGTGAGCGCGCCCGAGACTGCGAGCGCCCAGGAGAGCGGCAATCAATCCAAATCATGCGGATGAGGCATATTCGGGCACGCCGTCTCTTCCTGGTGCTAGCTCTGCCGCCGATTATTGAGTGGGAGCAGGACTAGGACTAAGACAGCCAGGAGGGTTCGCCATGACAGGTCGGCCGCCAAAAGCCGTGCTCTCCGTACACCCAGCTTGGCAGCGATTCTCACCTCATTGTCGCAGGTTATGCGCTGTCATACCTCGACGCCGAAGATGGAGGGCTGCAACCTGGGAATTCCGGAAGTGTCAATTGGTGACTGTCTCCTCGGACCGCCATCATAGTTGATGCCTCAGTCCCACATCCTTCAAGCACGTTTCGGCCTATTTTCCGAGGCCCAGAGAAAACTTCAGAAAATTTCTTCTCCCGCTGGCAGATCAGTTTGACACTGACATGCTCAGCACCTCGGGATACCTCCAGCAATCCAGGGTCTCCAGCGCTTCCAGCAAGGCAGAAAATACACACGAAACTCCCATCAGCTGTTCCAGCGTCACCATGTTACGATGCCCATTTCCCTCCATCTTGCATTTACGTGCTCCTCATTTCCTCTTCAACTTAGCACCACATCCCCATGGGAACCCCTTTGAGCCGCATCGCAAGCTCTCCCACTGGTTGCGCTGCGACCTACTCTATTTGCCCTATCTGGCGCCTGCACCCACATTTCACAACTCCAGTGGGCCCTCCCGTATCGGGGTCGTCGTCGCAGATCCAGTTGCCGCTGTGCCGTGGCCGCTCGCGGCCTTACTACCGGACGCCAGAGCCGCCAGAACCAGAATACAAAACGGGAAAGAACAAGTGGTGGAACGTTCCATGTTGATAGGCCCGCCGGGACCCCATGTAGGAGCCTACAATTTGCCGACCAGCACTTGGAGTGTGTGCCGACCCGATTTTCAGAGCGGCCTCGGCTGCGAGAGGACGGGAGTTGTCGCTTTGACGCTGCCTGCCGCCGAGAGAGCTTGACGCAGATCTCAAGGATCTCGGCTTTCTGCGGTGGCTGATGGCAGACGTTTCATTGGAGCGCTTAGCATAGCCTAACGTTTGTGCAGATACTGATTATAGTGGGTTTCGGGGTAAAGTGAAGCTTCTTTTGCCTCGCTTGGCGGAATCCTTTTCTCAAGGACATGAATGTTCCTTCTCTCTTACTCATTTATTACTCCTTGGACCTGCTTGTTGACACACAGTTTACTTAATGCCGCCGTCGGCGAGCTTGGCTTTACGCTCGACAACCACAAGGGAACCAAAGGGACCACTCGACGACCCTTATGCACTACTCTGCCAGAGCGCGGTGACAAACAACAACCGCCCTCATCTCTTCACTCGGCCAAGAGACCGAGGGCACCAGGCCAAGTGGTAAGCTTCCACGTTTTCTACACCCTCTCCCGCAACACAAAGCTTTGGATGATGAGCAATCTTTTTAACCCCGAGGTCAAACGATGAAGACCTAAAACAACAACTCTAATTTTTTCCTGACTCAAAGCCACAACTTACTCGCTACTATTGATGAACGTTCATGGTACATCCAGCTAACTTGTGTAAGAACTATAGATACACAACTGCCTGGAGCGTGGCGTAGATACCCTCGCAGCATCTGTTATGGATAGCGAATATACACTTTACAATTGACCTCCCCCTCTCATAGCGCATTTGTGACACATACTTGGCCGCTTGGCAACGCATAGGCAAGCCACATAATACGCTGGATGCCATGCTACCAAGTGAATACAACCCTGGGATGAGGACGTTGCGGAAAACTATAGTCGGGCGACATCTCTGCCCGTTTGTGGTTTTATTGCATCGAGCAACTTCAAACCAGTTGACCTGCCAACCACCTCTGTGCCATCTCATTCCTCAACCTCGTGAAACTCATGCCAGGTCTCCGTATCTGAAACATTGTCGTGCCGAATTCCATAGCCCCAAATTGCAGCTCCGGGACTTTCCCAAGCTCATTGGCCACACGCCTATCTGGCATTTTCCATGGCCTACGAAGCATGACCGGTTGGAAACATTGATCAACGGAGCAATCTCCCTGCCTTGATCTCTGTACTGTAGCGCCTCTCGCATGACCAGAACACATGGGATAGACGATGGAACGTTTATCAAGGGTGATCTGTCTGTCAATCGATAGTTCGTGGGTGGTGCATCACGGACCGTGTGGTCGTATGGCTGCCTACTGTTTGATCGCTGGGGAAAAGATTGGAGAGGAGGGAAATGATGCCATGACCTACTGACTCGATCAACGAAGCCTTTTACTATCATGATACGAGTATATACGTGCAATCCTTCAAATGTGAAGGTTCTCTAGCACACTGAACATTCTGATTGGGTTGCATTGAAACCGCGGCGACTTCGTGGGGAAAAGATGGAGAAAAGCTCGAAAACAGTATTATTGAAGTGGTATGAAGCTTTTAATTCAATTTAATTCATTGCTTTAAAAATCGCGAACTATTTATCTACAGAAATGCCTTTTTGGTGCTTCTATTTTGGATTGACACACCATTTATCTATATTTCGTGGCCCATTAAAAATAGAATAAAAATAAATTATTGCACCCCAATAGCGTGAAAATAAAGATACCCCGCCCAACCATGATCATTCAGCCCAGAACACCATATCTTTCCAAGAAATGAAATGGAAATCTACAACCAGGGCGAGGAATTGGTTGGCAGTGCAATGATTGAACGTCGAAGAAATGCCATGTATTCATGAAGCGAACACCTTCCCCCTTAACAGCTCCTAACATAACAACCGATTGGTATATGGCGCCCAGAACTCCTCGCTCAAAAGTACAGATCTCGTCTCAACTCAACTCCGTTCCACTCTCATTCAACCTTGTTTAGCGAACCAATTCTCGCCCTCTCCCTCTAGACTTCGAGACCGCTTCCACAACTCATCGTGGTCTCGTCATCAAACCTCTCCTCCAACCCCTCAAATCCCATCCTCTTAGCGAATCCTCTGAGCTTGCGAACGATATCCCTGTGGTTGTTGATAATGGTAGCATGGTCATCTTGTGCGCCTGGCGAGACGTGCCTTCACAAGCCCTCGAGGTTTTGAAGTCGATCGGTGTGGGTGGCGATACTCCCGTCGAATGCTTCTTTGCCGTTTATTCTGACATCAAACCTGTACTTTAATAACCCCCTGGCAGTCTCCTCGAACTCGATGATCTTGTGCTGGAGTGCGAAGATAGTGTTCTGGTCTGCGATGGCGACGGTGTGGTGGGGTTTCGAGTGTCTCCTTCGTCTTCTCGTCCTCCCCCTCCTGCCCCTCAACCTTGCCCCGGAGTCCAGTGATATCCTCTCTGTCCACAGCAGCGGCGTTCTAAAGCTCGATGATTCTCTTGTTGAGTGCAGTGATCGTAGTAGCGTCTATAACGGCGGGGTCCTCCAACTCCCCAACCGTGCCATAGTATCCAGCTCTCGCCTCAGCCTCCACCTCGACATCTTTCTCAAGCCCAAGACCTTGTTCTGGAGCGCAGCGATAGCCCTCATAGCCACAATCTCAGATGTGACGAGGTGGCAGGTGGGTGCAAGGCTATACTTATATGTGGTGATGTGGTGAAGTTGGGATGAAAGTCGGTGGTTGACTGGTAAGTGGCGAGACAGTCGCCATACGAAATGACCAGATCCGCCGCGCCAGGCGCCAGTCAACACAAGATCACGATAAGAAAACGACGTGCCTGGTATGATGAGACTTAATTGAGTTGTGGTTGTACATAGTCCGCTATTCCTACCCCGAGTCCGATTACTATGTCCTTTAACGCCTTTCCGCAATGTTAACTACAATTCATCACTTTCGCTCCTCCACAGGCGGGTCAGAGTCGTCTACTTTCTGCTAGTGACGAGCTCCTTCACTGACTCCAGTGTCGACTTCGTCTCCTTCACCTCCGGCTTAAAAGCACTCGGCACCCCATTCTCGAGATCCTCACCACCAGCCTCCTTTCCCTTCTCCTCAAGCACCGGATTCTTCGCCTCCGTCCTCTTAATCTCATCCTCCATCGACTCCCTACCATGCAGCCTCTGAAACCTCCTCTCCTTGTCAGCCTTAATCTGCTTCTCCTCCGCATCTCTCGCCTCCAACTCCTTAATCCACAAATCCCTCTTCTCCATCGCATGTCTCTCCTTAACCGCCCCATCAAACTCTTTGCGCTTCTGACGGTCGGACTTCCAGTATATGGAGCCGGCGAGCATGGCCACGAGGGTGAAGCCTTGAGCAGCGATACGGGCGCGGAACATGCGGTTGGTTTTGTTGTGGTCGCCGGAGCGCATGCTGCGTTGGGCGGCTATGAGGGCCCAGACTGTGAGTCCCATGCCTGCGGGTTGTTAGCTCGAGGTTCAGGTGAGGTGTATAAGGTGCGATAAGTACCGAATGGGATCAAGGGCTCCTCCTTGAGACGGCGTGAGATACGCTGCCATGGGTTCTCTTCTGCGAATCTGTATGGCTTGTTAGTTCTGTGCTCTCAATGATTTCGGATGAAGCGCATGCTACATACTCATCGCCATCGAAACTCGACGGTAAATTGCCGCCGGACATTATGTATAATTTGTTGTCTATTAGGAGAGTCCAAAACGCTGAAGTATAACTTTCTCATATATCCACTCCATCACGGCCGCCGCCACACGTACCACAAGTCATGATGCGGTAATCGCGGATCGACGATAATCCTTGCCCGAAGTTCTTATCAACACGATTAGATGCAATCTATCACTTTTTGGGCGATAAGATCCGATAAGGCCTCCGGTGACGGTCATGTCGCCATTATCCATCCATTGCTTCTTGTTCTCAATTTCGAGGTGAATAGCTTCGACAACACCACGAAACCAAAAAAGAAATGGCGACTCCGGTGACACCGAGTGAGTTCAATGGCGCCATGAATGGCAGCAGAACCCCGAGTTTGTCTGGACTGAGTTTGACGGAGTATACTGCGAACCCTACACCGCCGCAGGAGGGTGAGAAGCATGGGAAGGAGAGGGTGAATGATGTTGTGCCGGCGGATTTTATACTCCCAACTGGTTATCCTGATGTACGTGGTCGCCGAGTTTTAGACTATATGCCCCAGTAGTATGCTAACCAGTTTCATAGTACCTGCGCCTAATCCTCACCTCTCGAGTCTACGAAGTAGTCAACGAAACACCATTGACTCATGCAGTCAACCTCTCAAACAGACTCGACTGCAAGGTCCTACTGAAGCGCGAGGACCTGCAGCCAGTCTTCTCCTTCAAGCTGAGAGGGGCGTACAATAAGATGGCACACCTGGACCCAGCAACATCATGGAAGGGCGTCGTCGCATGCTCTGCAGGTATGGTAACCTTCCACACATCTTGGCTTGCACTTGGCAAGCTCACCAGATCTCATCTCTAACTCTATGCTGCAGGAAACCATGCACAAGGCGTTGCATACTCGGCGCGCAAACTGAAGATTCCGGCGACTATTGTCATGCCATCAGGAACACCCTCCATCAAGCACCTAAACGTAACCCGTATGGGTGGCGCCGTCGTGCTGCACGGCCAAGATTTCGACGCTGCAAAGGAGGAGTGCCATCGTATTGAGAAGCTGCATGGATTGACAAACATCTCTCCATTTGACGACCCATACATTATTGCCGGACAAGGCACTATCGGCATGGAGCTCCTCCGTCAAACCAACCTTTCGAAACTGAAAGCCATCTTCTGTTGTGTCGGCGGCGGAGGACTTATCGCTGGTGTGGGTGTCTATGTTAAGCGCATAGCGCCGCATGTCAAAATCATCGGTGTTGAGGCTTACGACGCAAACGCCATGGTTCAATCACTCGAGAAGGGCGAGAGAGTCCTGCTCAAGGATGTAGGCCTCTTTGCAGATGGAGCGGCAGTCAAGACCGTAGGCGAGGAGACATTCCGTCTTTGCCAAGAAGTTGTGGATGAAATGATCCAGGTCACCACCGACGAGACATGTGCAGCTATCAAGGATGTATTTGAGGATACCAGATCCATCGTTGAGCCCGCCGGTGCGCTCGCATTGGCCGGATTGAAGAAGTGGGTTGCTGCCAACCCAGATGAAGACACTTCAAGAGAGTTGGTCGCTATTGCATCAGGGGCAAACATGAATTTTGACAGACTGAGATTTGTGGCTGAGAGAGCGGCGCTGGGTGAGGGGAAAGAGGCGCTGCTTAGTGTTTCGATCCCTGAGATGCCGGGCGCTTTCTCCGAGCTTATCAAGGCTGTTATGCCGCATTCGGTTACGGAGTTTAGCTACAGGTATGCGACGGAGGCGGTTGCGAATGTGCTGCTTGGTATCTCGCTTGCTTGCCCGGCTAGTCAGAGACAGAAGGAGCTTGCGGACCTGTTGCAACGCATTGCCGATTCTGGCATGATCGCCAAGGACCTGTCCGGTGACGAGCTGGCTAAGTCGCATGTGCGTTACCTCGTTGGCGGCAGAAGCAATGTCGCCGATGAGAGGCTGTTCATGTTTAACTTCCCGGAGCGTCCAGGAGCTTTGGAGAGGTTCTTGGCTAAGCTTAGACCAAACTATAATATCTCGTTGTTCCAGTATAGGAATGCTGGAAGCGATATTGGAAAGGTGTTGACGGGTATTCAGTGTCCGGAGTGTGATGTGCATAAGTTGCATACGTTCTTGAATGAGATTGGGTATCCGTGGGAGGATTGCACGGATAGTGAGGTGTTTAATACGTTCTTAAGAGAGTAGAGTGACGTAGAGCAACGATGGAGGATGGATATGTATGATACAGCGGGCGTTGTTTGGCCGTTGAGCATTGGAGCGGGCGTTTGCTTTTGCTGATAGGCATTCGCTTTAGATTTCGGTGCCTAGATTTGAAATGATACTTCATCTAGTGATGCCATGCTATCTCTGGTAGAAAGTGCGCTTCATGCTTGAGAGGTCGTGATACAGAGCCCATGCCCACCTCGACAATGCCTTTACCTGGTAACTGCAATCGGGGAAAGCACGATGCTGGGAAATAGGTCATCGGCGGACCGAATCAAGTTTCCACAGTCACACCGAGTACGACAAACGGCACTCGCACTCGCTGAATCATAACGGGAGATATACAGAGCCTAAATCAACACCGCCTCTGGGTCCGAATCTAGCCACTAAACCTGGCCGCTAGACGAGGCCCGAGCACGAGAACTGGAAGGTTTATAATCACGGATCAACATTTTTGTCCATAAACCCAAATGTTCAGGATCTAAGAAAGGGTATTCTCAATATTCTGGTGATGTCTTCGCAAGTTAACTGGTTGGAAGGGCTGAAGCCAATATGTTGCCACCAGTAACAACACCTCTCGACTAGCACCTGCCACACCTGCTCATCACGATCCTTCATTTATACTTACTTTAGCTAAAGCAATATCTCTTTGACGGCACCAAAATCCGCAGCTGCTTTCGTCGCTTCACAATTTATGTGGTACTGGACTCTAGGACTCTAGACGTAGACCGCTGCAAGGTTGCTCTTGGCGCTCCTCGATATCATGAATCGTCAGCCAGCCGTGTCTCAGAGACCACAATCTCGGGGTCCGGCACCAAGCGTTTCAAAGTCCAGAAAACTTTCTCCCATGAGCCGAATCCCATTGGAGAACACACTTAAGAGCCTCTGCAGGGCAGCTAATAAGCTGGGAGCAGCAGGAAGCCACAACATTATCACATTTGGGTCACGGTGGCAAGGTACTTGGGTCGACGACACAGAAATCCACTCCATGCAAGCGATATCGATCCCGAAACCGCAATTCCCAAGCTTTGACGCTTTCCTGCATAAGAGCTCGTAAGGTCCCAAAGACTAGAACTTCGGCAGTGCGACGCTCCGGCTCCAGGTTCCTGGTACCTTGCTTCTGTCATACGCCCACTGTCTCGGTCCCATCTCAACCCTCGGCAGGCTTCCAATGAGAAGTACCCTCGAGGGTTGCGTCAAACGGACCGAGTGCCTGGACCCTCTTGGTCAAACTTAATCTAAACAGTTTATCCAACGAAGTGCTCCTGAGAACCTTCTCACCTCTGCAACCACGGGTAGGATATCAGATGCTGGGCTGAGGACATGAGAAGCTATCATGAGGGCTATATGATGGCTATGATGGCGACACCCCTGAGATTATGATGGAAGCGACGATATATGGTAGGTTGGAGAAGTATATGACCTCCTGTGTCAACAGTATGTCAAGAGCAACCCGGGAGCCCTTTCCAATAGCTACAGGAAGGTTAACTATGTCAATGTTTACCAGCAGGGCTAAAGTAGGCTGCTACCACGGATGGAGTGGCAGAGTGATGGCGCTAGCTCAGTCGCTGGAACGATCGCGGTGCATTCACCTCAGTACATATTTATCACTTATTAGACATCTCGACATGCGATGTAAATTGATTCGTTGTTCTCCAGAGCTCGTAGTACACCCAACACCTGCTGTGGACTTTTCCTACATCGGAATCTTCGCGCGTCGGCCCCATTGTAACAGTAAATTCATCAGAGGCGATGCTCTACCAGAGAGAAGGAAATCCGTCTATCTCGAATATGAACTGTGATGCAGAAGCAACATAGGAGGTGATGCCAAAGGCGGAATGGTGCGGAAAATCATGTGACATTTCTATTCTTGGCATGCAGATGGGCTCGGCCCCAGCATGACATCGGAAAGTAACCCGGATTTGTTCCCTTGTTGGATTGAGTCAACTCCTCGTCGCTCATCTAGAACCCTGGCTATTGCAACTGTGAATATTGTCAAATTTACCGGAAATGGCTACCAAGATAAGGACAGCACAGCTCAACTCCTGCTTGAGGGTAGCTGGCAGAATCACGAGAAGTCATCAGCAGAGATGTCTCTCTGCGACTGCGAGATATCAGACGGATGGCGTTTATAAGGAGTTGACTGCGATGAGGACGAAGACGCCTTTCATTGAGGCTTTTAAGGAGGAACAGCTAAGGAATGAGGGCAAACTTGCTCCAAAAGCTGAAGAATCTGAATCGAAAACACTGGTGGATACGAAGCCAAAACGCATGTCCGAATCTTTTCACAAAGTCGTAAGTAGTTCTCTCAACTTTCGAGAATCAGTTCTGATATAACATAAGTTACTGCCATTAGCACGTGATCCGTGGCTGCTAGACAGCTACATCAACTCCTCCGGTCATATCAGATTAGGAACGATCTTCATGGATCTTGATGCCTTGGCTGGTATTGTTGCTTACAAGCACACCGGTGACTCAGTTATGACAGTCACCGCCGCCGTCGATAGAATTACGTTGAAACGCCCTCTGACTTCCATTTGTGACCTGGAGTTCAGTGGCCAGGTCACCTTCGCAACTGGTCGTTCCTCCATGGAAATCTCGTTACAAGTTGCTAAAGCTCCAGTCGAAGGCGAGACCGTGAAGGAAGAGGATGTGCTGCTTACTTGCGCATTCACCATGGTCAGCCTTGATCCAAAGACTAAGAGGCCGATGAACATTGCGCCGTTGTTCTTGGAGACGGCCGAGGACCATAGGATTTATGCGAATGGACAAACCAACTACAATATCAAAAAGCGTCTCGCCAAGACCGCTCTCAGAAAGCAAACACCCAACGACGAAGAGTCCGATGTCATTCACGCTTTGTGGCTTCAGCAACAGAAATTCGATGATAAGAGTTTGACGAAGAAGCCAGAAAATGCTCTTTTCATGGAGGAGTCGAGGATTCAGAGTGTGCAGATCATGCAGCCACAATATCGCAACCGCCACAACTTTATGATTTTTGGTGGCTTCCTCCTAAAGTCGACGTTTGAGTTGGCGTTTACCTGTGCGGCGGCATTGAGCCACGTTAGACCGACGTTCGTAGCACTCGACCCATCGACGTTTGAAAATCCTGTTCCTGTAGGATCGGTGCTGTATATGACAGCCGTGGTAGCATACACAGATTTACCGCTTGAACAAGTTGGCAAGGGAAATGGAGAAGCCAAGACCAGGATCCAGATCCGCGTGGACTCGCATGTGAGGAGTGTTGAGCATGGGGAGATGCAGCCAACTGGGCAGTTCAACTACACCTTTGAGGTCAAGAAGGAAGTGGCTATCATTCCACAAACTTACAGCCAGTTTATGGTCTTCCTCGATGCTAGGCGACGTGCTCAACAGGTTGTGGGTGTTCTGGAGGAAGCGAAGAACAATGACGATGTTCAGGAGGGTGTTATGAGCTAGAGGCTGCCAGAGGCGTAGAGTGATGCCTGGTCTGGCACGGGATATGGTGTGCCAGCGCCAAGCTTAGCTTGTTAGCATGAAGCATTGTAGGATATAGAGCGCTCAAGGTTAGTGAACTACTAATCGAAGGGTCACTTCGTCGATGGCCACTGTTGCTCTACGATGGGGGGACGAAAAATCACCTGATTCGGTGAAATTTCCGAGATGTTTGGAGCCTATGGCTCGAAGGCGCACTATCGTAACTTTTCTTCGCTCGCTCAATTCACCTATGCATGATCAAATTATCAGTTCTCGCAACGAGCCTCAGATGGCCCAATCAGCTCGACTCATCATCATCAACCCTGAACTGGCAAAGGCGGTCCCAGAGTGCCTTATTGTACTTCTGGTCGTTTTTGTGTCATCTGTAATACTTGTGGCTCTCCAAGATGGTGTCACTGAAATCCTGACGCACAGCACGTTTCAATCCTTCATAGAACTCGGCCTCTGTTCTCAAACTGACCTCCTTCGCACGAGAGGCCCACTGATGATAGCTCGGAAGAATGTTTTTCTCGATGTCCAGATCCGCCCATCCTGATAACCGGCCTAGCTCTCTTTGGCCTCCTGTATTTTCCGTTTTCATTTCCTTCAGGAGAAGATCTTAATAAGGGAAAAGACCATGGTCTCCTGGAAATAGGGATTCTGGTGGCTCATGCCAAAACCTACGTCTGAAATCGAAAGGTCGAATGCAATCATTGAGCAGGCCACACTACCAACAAGTTACACCATGTTAACGCATGCAGGACACATCCCTGGAAGCCTGCAACAGGTCCACGCGAGGCGGCCGCGCAATTCACCTTCACAAAGTTCACAAAAGACGATGCAGGCACCTCGCTTAAAACCTCAAGATGTGTCTGAACTTTCAATCCAAGCTAGTCTCATTCTACCTCGAACTCCATCGCATGCTCCCACAAAGGCCAAAATGTAAACCGGCCCTCGTCGCCAAACTTACTTGCTCTCTACATGACAAGCTTGTGCCCTCTATACTTATAAGGTCTCTCAACCCTCTTAATCTTCAACTCCTCCGCCTTGCTCATTTTCCTTTTTGGGAAGCCATCAAAGCTCTTAGCATACACAGCCACCGAGTGAGCAATAAGCTTCGTATTGACCTCCCAAGCCGTCATATTAACGTTGGTGAGATCGTCGCACAACTGGTGATAGCAGGGGTCGTACCAGACACCAGCCTTGCCACCGAACCGGATGGCTTCCGGTTCAGTCTTGACACCTTCAGCGCCTGTAGCAATACCACCACCCGGAATACCATTCTCAATGAAGCCCACATAATCTGAGCGGCCATCGAACGGGATATATGAGAAGTTGTATCCATGCTCCAAATACCAGTTCGTGTATAAATCCTTAAGCTCCTGGCTACCAGTTGGGTTCGCGGAGTTAGACGCGTTGTAGACTTGGTATGCGTAGTTGGGCGAAGCCATCATGTCGTAATCCATGAAAAGGCGGATTTTCTGGTTCTCAGCATCTGAGAGTTGAGAAACGTAGTAGTTACTCCCCAACAACCCCTCCTCCTCACCCGCCCACCACGCAAAGCGTACACAGTTATTAACCCTAAACTTCGTCAACTGCGCAGCAACCTCGAGAAGGGAGAGCGAGCCGGTGCCGTCGTCGTTGATGCCTGGTCCTTCGGCGACAGAGTCGGAGTGTCCCCCCAACATAACACAGTTGCTTGGATCGCCACCGACTGTTTGAGCGATGATGTTGGTGGTTGTGATCTTCTCGATCACGGCGTCGATGTGTGCGATCGCATCGACGTATTTGCCGTCCTTGAGGTCACGGAGGTATGGCTGTGCGTCCTCGAGGGAGATCCCGAAAGTAGCGACTTGTTCCGGAGTCGGCTCACCCATCGTGCCGCTCACATCTCCAGCCTCATTGTTATAGATAATAGCAGCTGAGGCGCCGGCACGTCCAGCATTGGCGCTCTTATCACCGAAAGCGCACTTGCCACGCTCGATCAGAGCGATCCATGGTTTGCTGATATTTTGGGGGAAGTCGGAGACTGCGCAGCCGAGGTTGGAGTGCAGGACTTTGCCGTAGACTGGTTGGCGGTTCTTGGTTGGCGGCGTGTTGCCCATTGGGCGGGCGGTCTTGATTACAGAGTCGCCGAGGACAAGTTTGGAGGCGAAGACGTTGCCGTTTATGGCTGTGAAATTCTGAGTGCTATAGGTGTAGTAGGCAGAGTGAGACTCGATGGTGGATTTTATGTAGTCGAGGGTTCCTGCATGGCCTGTAGAGGCTGTTAGTAGTTGTCCAAGCACAAGCAGGATGGTAAGCGTGGAAGCATACCCTTCGAACCAATAACTCTCGTCGGATGTCCATACTGCTGCTCCCCAAGCTTCGCAATCTCATACAGCGTCTCAGCACGCTTATACAGATTGTCGGCATGAATGAGCTTCTGCAGCGCCTCCGTATCAATAGTCGGCTTGCTCGCGTCCACAACTGGTTGCGCGAGTCCGTAGCCGGCGGTGTCCTTCTGCTGGCCGAGTCCAAGCTGGTCGCCCAGCTGCGACGGGAAGAAGGGAATCTGCAAAGCGGAAACAGTGCTTGCTGCCAACGCAGCAGTATAGAGAGAAAGAGGCGCCATCTTGAATGGCCCGGAGAACGAGAGGAGAAGGGTTGTGGTAGATATGGAAGAGAGATAGGAAGACGAGGCGGCACAGCCTTGGTTCTTGACTCAACTGAGCTCCGGCGGACTTACCCCAATGCGGGGAAAGTGGGTGGCCGCTTGGGACGGGTGTCTGGTGACCTACCTTGATTTTTTTTTGGATCCGCATGTTAGATCTGGTGTGAGAAATATATTACGATTTGACCTGAAGATAGGTAAATATGGAAAGGATTTCACGTGAAGTTTGATGGCATTGCTGTGATGAAGCTGACAGTATCCGTACCTGGCGCTAACCACACCTGGCGTCCGAGATGGGAGGATGGATCTTGGCATGGCGTAACCTTGGTGGCTACCAAGTTCACATCGTCAACAACATCAACTCTCGCTTAACTTTACTATTTTATAATCCTCCATCAATCGAGGAAGTCAAGGATATGCCACAATCTCGCAACTCTTTCGGTCTGCGGAAAGAGCAAACGATGGCGATTCCTCACACACAACTCGCGATGCGCAAACACAAACCAGTTTGCAGCAGGTTGATGGTGAAACAGTCGCCAGAAAGGAAGCCTGCCCATCTATAATCCGCGAGAAGACTGTTTGCGTTGAATGCTCCCCAGAAGCACAGCCACCACCCAAACGCAGGCAAATTGGCTGGGCTCGCTCTGCCGACATGTCATAAAATAAGGAGGACGTGTATCTACACTTGTTAGTGATGTGCGTGAATATCGTGTTGCCATTCCTCGTAACCAGATGTCATGGAGAGGATATGGTTCCCAGAGGATGTGCGCAGACACGCGTTATAGTGCAGATTCCGTAGCTAAACCGAACTCCGGATACAGTTCTTTGCTGGTATCTTTTGCTTGGAAGTATATATAGCTTTGGCGGGCAGATTATTTGCTTGAAATATCGACTCAGCTCGTAGATCTACTTGATTGCTACCTAGGTAGTGGAAATCAGCACTAAAACTTATCTTTGGGGCATCCAACTTAAGAAATGCCTTCTAAATTAAATGATCACTTACAAATAACAGCATTTAACTACTGACCAATACCCAGGTACGGGGTTAATTGATATATAAGGCTGTATCGTATATAAGACCGTAGCCACCGATAGTACCGTGTTCGTTTTCAAGGTAAGGTATTTTTTTTAATTGAGCTACATTACCCCGTACTCTAGCAGAAGTCGTCTGTCTCGCCGCCGGAATCCGTCGTCACATCATCTTCGCTTTCCTCGGCCGCTTCCGTGGCCTTGACGGCTTGGTCGTCAACAGCAATTGCTGCAGCTTCACGCGGCCTCGCGCTACTCCAACGCAACTTTACACAACTTTACGCCTCTATGCTGCCTGTTCCCCCTTCTTATTCGTCTTCTCCTTTCTTTGCTTTTTGGCATCAAGATATTCTATGAGCCTGGGTACTGCGTCTTCCGCTTGCATCTCCTGAGACGCGAACGCCTCATCACCCAACCTCCAATTCCCAACCACCACATCCTCATGGCCGCGAAGGTGGATCTCGCCGATTTCTAAGCCATCGGCATTGGGGCTTAGTCCCGCGCCGCAGAAAGCCTTGAGGATGGTATCGTTATGCCGAGTATTGAGGGTATGTATCCCAAGCCTCGGCCACCAAGAAGGTGAGTAGTACACTACGATCACTAACTTTTGACCATTTTCCCGCCTCCCACTCTTCTTCAAGCAGATCATAGTGGGGATTTGCTGCTCAAGCATTTGTGATACACTTTGTCCTTCGCAATCGCCCCTTTTCCAATCTCTTTGCCATGGAAGATAAGGTGTGGCTTACAGCGCTGAATACCATCCGCAAAAACGCACACCTGATGTAAGGTACAGAGTTATGGCAACACAACGACTCCACCAAGACACCTTTTATTAGTATCGCCAGATTCTCCTGAACTCATATCAGCTCTCAGCATGGTCCTAGCACTCTTTGTTTGGGACTTGGCACCAGTGAGTCTTGTTCAGCAGAACACCGTTGCAGACACAGATCACTGTCGGGCCAGGCGTTACCTGCTCAACTGTCAGAAGACTGGTCTCTATGCTAGCTCGTGCCCAGCACCGAAGAGGCCAGAGGGACTGCGCAAACTGTCTACTCCGTCCCAGCACAGAAGGAACAAGTGCGAGTGACTCGTGGAGACGAGGCCGCAGGATGAACATAACCCAGTAGATATATCCGTTTCCAGCAATAATCCAAAGCGTCAAATCAACATTACTCTTGAACTTAAAACAGATGCTGGATGGTTTACTGTGCCTGCCCTCATCGCCTCTGGAGCAGATGTCTCCACCATTGATCTTCGCTCCGGGCTTACATAAATGAGACCTTATCTGGTAACGTTGATGTGACCTGCGTGGTCTCTCCTGATGAAATTCTCATGTACTGCCGCAGTAAAGCAGCGCATGGCAAGCACGTCAAGTTGGTACTGGATCGCCTCCGCCCCAACGGCCCCTATATCAAACTGTTAAGGTGTGAGTTCCACACTGGCACTATTGACTTCCTGGATATGTTGTATCCAGTGGAGGCATTGCTATGAAGAAGGACCGTATCAGTACTGTTAAACAATGACCTGCGCCTACAACCTTCGGGAACTCCAAGTATCTCCTGGGATCGCCAACTTCTATCGCCGCTTTGTAGCAGGCTACGACAGAATTGTCGAGCCCCTGATCCGACTGATTAAAAGGAGTAAGAAGCGTAAAACAGGTTGACGCTTTCAGCTGGGTGACGGACCAGCAAGAGGCATTTGATACCCTGAACACGACGTTCACCACTGAACCAGTGGTGCAGTATTCTGATCCTCGGCACCCTATTCGAGTTGAGACTGACGCCTCCGGATTTGCCATTTCAGCAATTCTATCCCAGTCGCTCCCTGCCGGGATAGTCCCCGAGCATGAGGACTGGAGACCCATCGCTTACTGCAGCAAGAATATGGAACCAGCAGAGCTAAACTATGAAGCTCATGACGCAGAACTACTTGCCATAGTTAAGGAATTATTTGGAAGGAAGCCATCACCCTGTCGAGGTCCTGTTGGACCACAACAACCTGAAATATTTCATGGAAACGACAATTCTCAGCAGGACACAGGCCCGCTGGGCGCAAGCACTGTCGGCACATGACTTTGTTCTTACGTATACGCCAGGTAAAGTAAACCCTGCTGACGGTCCCTCAAGAAGACCTGACCATGAGTTAGGTGCTGGCGAGCAGAGTATCATGCTGCTGACGCTCCAGAATAAGCTGAGAACAGCTATTGAGCGGGACAGTTGTATGCCTCTGCTCCGCAAAGTATTAGGTCAGTCTCGAGATGCTGGTGATGGGGCTCAATGGCAACTTATTACCAACAGCATCTGGCAGACCTACTGTGCTGGAATTCCCCAGGAGTCTGATCAACTCGTTGGATGCCGGGTGCCTCAAGACGAGGTTCGTGCCGAAGCTTGTGGTCGGTTGAGTGACAGTATCCCTCCCAAACGCTGTGAGATCGTGAGCGCTTCTTCCCAAGAAGATTCGTATGGGAATTGCCTACCCCCAAGAAACTGCCGCTTCCTGGAGCAAGACTCGGAAGTACCACGAATGGCTTCGTAGCCGCGGTTGAAGCATTAGTGCAGGAAGGAACTTTGGTTAGTCCAAGAAAACATTGTCTTTGGCTTCCGGCTTACAAGCGGGTAACGACCTCGCCAGGAGATTCAGGGTGTTGGGACTCAGGATTTCAGAAGAGTTGACTGGTCCAGAGATGCTACAAGTCTCCTGCGATACCGTGGAACGGTACATGTACCAGAAAGCCATGATGTTCGTGTTGAGATCCTGAAGATCTGCCACGAAGTCTACTCGCAGGTCATTTCGAAATGAAGAAGACCATTGAGCTAGTACCAAGAAAGTACTGGTGGCCGAGCCCGGCCAAAGATGTTTGCGAGTAAATAAAGGGCTGCGGAATGTGCCAGAAGGCAAAGACTGTCAGGCACAAGCCCTTTGGCGAGATGCAGGCACTGCCATTGCCAAGCACGCCATTTGAACCTATATCAATCGATTTCATCACCGACCGTCCTCCAAGTATGGGAGTGGACTCAAGTAAAGCATCGGACTCTATCCTTATCATAGGGGATAGATACACCAAGGTCGTGAGGTATATTGCGTGCACTAAGAAAGTCAAAGTACCAGAGCTGGCTCGACTGTTCATGAGGTACCGGGTCAAGGGCCAAGGCATTCCCAAGGTTATCATCTTGGACAGAGGTCTGTAGTTTGACCAAGTTTGGTCAGCGTTCTGTTTCGAATTAAAGATAAACCGGAAGATTTCTACGGCATTTTATCCTCAGTCGGATGGGCAGGCAGAACGACAGAATCAGGGAATAGGAGGCTACGTCCGCATATACTGTAATCAGCACCAGGACAACTGGGTTGAGTTGTTGCATTCTGCTGAGTTTAACTATAACAGTTTGTACCAGGAGTCTATGGGAATGGTTGCCAATCAAGCACGCTACGGTTTCATCCTAAAGATGCGTCAAGGAGTCGAGGCCGACCCCTTAAGCGGAGAGATACTGGCCGCAAACGCCCGCGCAATACAACTTCTGGAACTTCGCCACGAGCTTGAGAAGACCTGGAAGAAGACTAAACAGGTTCAAACAAAGTACTACGATAAACGGCATCGACCAAACCAGTATAGTGTTGGAGAATTGGTCTGGCTTCCATTAAAGCACCTCAGGATTACGCAACCGTGTAGGAAACTGTCCTATAAATACTTCGGACCCTTCGCTATCCTTGAGAAGATAGGCAACCAGGCCAACAGACTAGACCTACCAAAGAAACGGTACCGGTCAATGCACAACGTCTTCCGTGCAACCCTGCCGGAGAGACACCACAAAGGCCAGAACGAGCACTATGACGAGCGCGGCCCGGACATCATAGATGGAGACGAGACGTGAGAAATCGAGGAAGTTTTGAACCACCGATATGCATATCTAGGTGGTAAGCAGACTGATGAATGGCTTGTGCGCTGGAAAGGTTGGTCACCTGCGCATGATAGCTGGCAAAGAGAAGACGACTTTGCTTCATTCGACTGCATACACGTATACCATGCAAAGTATCCCAAGGCAGACATTCCAACTCGGAAATCTTCTCACAAGCGGAAGCGTCGATCATGGGAGACACTCTTTTTCCTTTACTGGTCTTTCCCCACTGGGTTTTACCACAAGGTTTTTATCGAGGCTCTCACCGTTTCATGAAGCTGCAATCTCCTAAGTTGGACCTTGGGCCTGAAGAACGTTGTGTCCAAAGCAAAGCTGGTGCCCAGGCCTAACTGTTGTTATCGAAAGACTTTCCCCTCACTGCAACGTACATATGGGATTGCGTTATGGTTTAAACAAGTCTCGAGGACGAGCCTTATAGGAGGGAAGATAATTGTAGGTACAGAGTTCTCTGCCGTCTGTTGTTTTACATCCAGGCCTGAATCTTCCGTCTCATGTCCTCCGGCGCTTTCTGCGCATGCTTGGTCTTGCACTTGTTGCCAACATCATAACGGCGCGTGAAGCCTGCGAATCAATTAGTTGAGAACTTGAACTCAAGGTACCTCCACTGCCCCCCAACATGCTGTATACAGCGCTCTGAATGCAAAACACGATGCAAGCGTCCAGCTTGTCTTAGAAACCAGCGACGCCCACATGCGCTCCTTCGCTTGCGTGCCAGCACAAACGCATCAAACAGCTCCCGCTCCATCTCTGGCTCCTTCCCCACAAACGTCCTAGGATCCCGAGCGCGGCTAGAGCCAACTGGTTGGCTGGAGATGCATTGGTGCTGCTTCTGCCATTGTCTCAGCTGAGATTCGCTTGACTGCACGGTAGTTGGAAATGCGCTTAGCGCTTGTGGTGGCCGTTCCGAGAATCCAGACATTTTCAGATGGCCATGAGCTCCTCCTCCCCTGTGTACGATTTTCGGTGCTCGGGCCCATCATCATCAACATCATCTGCCCTAACCAGCAAGGCACGCCGATTCGTTGGGCGTTGGTGAGCAGCATTGAGCATTCTTAAGTGCTTCAAGCTCATTCACACCTACAATGGAGGCTCCGTGAGGCACAGTAACAACTGGTACTGGTGCTGGTGCTGGTGCTGGCCTGACGGGTTGGTAGATTGTTCCCCCAAACCCAATCGTCTCCTGGCCTCGCTCTGTACGGCCGATCATAGCTGGGGTAATGCGAGGAATCATAGTGATAAGTGTAAGCCGGATATATTCGATGCTGCAAGTTGTATCGATGGTCACAAACAGTCGCCAAACGCCCTAGTCAAGTTTGAAGGTTTCAGATTCCAAGTCTCCATATTTCTCCATACCACCCGACCTCCCGTATAAGACCAGGTCCCTCAGCCGTCCCAACCGTCATGTTGACTCACAGCACCCCGTACTTTATATCAATTAACATGATATTCCATTCCAGTCTCGGTGCTTACAGAAGTCTGCCGAGTAAAGTATTCCACAAATCAGAAAATACTACTCCTTTGTTACTCTTTACAACACTGGTCGCCCCTCGTAGCAATGGTCCGCTTCCCGTCCTCAACCAACTCCATCTTCTCACGTACTGCATCACATTGTTTTCTCCGAAGTGAGGACGACCGCAAGCTCTCGGGCTCTGCATGCTGCCCACCTCGAGCATCTGGAGTATGGCGAGGATGCTTACCCGAGCTGGCAGTCTGCATGTCGACATTCCCAGATCTCCGTTGAGCCGTGAGACATCTCTCGCGAGGTCCAAATCTCTGTTCAGATTTCAGTTGAGCCCAGATGAGGCCCAGCAGCGCGGTATGCAGACTTTCTGTGGACTTGCGCGATTTCGCAACGCATCGAAGATGGAGAGTTAGTGAAGTACCAACACCGTGCTTCATGAACCAAGATCCCAGGTGAGCGGTCTAATTCAATCCAAACTTGGCCTATGCTCCAAATGCTAATTTATATGTACAACCAACACAGTGGTACCAAAAACAAAATGCAAGAAGTCTCTCGACGTCACAACTATATAGCCAAGCCCACCCATGGTTACGGAATACGAGGAAACAAGTTCCCACAGAAGTCCCTCGACATCAATACACCGTTTCATATGCCCATTTATCCAGCCAGGTTGGCGTATCCGATTCGTATATTACTGTCCAAGTCTCATGTTAAAAGGTATCCCTCCACTCTCAAACCCCTCTCAAACCAGTCTCCTAGCGGTCGAGAGCAAACAGGACCCTCCGCCACAGAGTAAGATCTTGATGTATGTGTTGTTTTTTCTACCGAATCTGTTGCGCCAACCAGCCGTCCCAAATACCCATCGCAAGAAGTCTCTCGACATCAATAAACTAAGTCCCTCGACGTCAAATGTTGTATATCACGAGCGCCTGGTCACCTACGCAGTAGGCAGTGCCACTCTTCCCCTTTCCTCTTCTCCAAAGTTCGCTTATTCAAACAGAAACTTGGGATGCCTCCACTCTCTCTGACCACTAGTATGGGATAACCAAAATACTATGGTCTCCGAAATATCTCAGGTAATCCTCCGTCTTGGTCGTCTAACCAACCCAAGCCCAAAACTTCCCCCAAGCCGTAGTCGGCACATCCGCCTCCCAAATCGTATCATCCAAATCCGTACACCCGGTACTAATGTCCGCCTCACTCGACTTAACAAAATGCGTCTTCATAATAATCTTATGCCCCACAAACAGCACCGCCCACAAGATCAGAGAAATATACGCAATAAAAAACTCCTGCACGCTCCACGGCATGAACGCTGTAAATCCCTGGGTCAAGGTAATCAGAATGCACCAGAACACGCCCCAGTAGCTGAACCACGGCTGCCACATCGCCTTGTATGGCAGGACGTCGCGGGAGACGTTGCGGTACTTCAACGCGCGCATGAATCCGATGTGGGAGAGGTTGAGGTTGGTCCAGGTGATAAATCCTGCTACGGCGCTGATGTTGAGCAGCCAGTCAAACACGGTAGCAGCGCTAGCGGACAAGTTGAGGAAAGCGAGGAAGCCGAAGGCGGCGGTGAATGCGACGGCGAAATACGGGACGCCTTTTGAGGACGTGCGTTTGAAGAGAGCGGGGGCGGAGCCGTCGTCTGCGAGGCCGACGAGGATGCGGGAGCCGGAGTAGACGTTTGAGTTTGCGGCGGAGAGGACGACGAAGAGGAGGACGGCGTTGATAATGCCTGGCAAATGTGGAACACCAGCGCGCTGCACTGCAATGACGAATGGCGAGGCGGTGGCATCGGACTTGTCGGAGAGGAGGCGCTCGTCATCGTATGGGATGAGAATGCCGATGAAGAAGACTGTGAAGACGAAGAAGAAGAGAATGCGCCAGAAAGTCTTCTTGATCGCTGATGGGACGTTCTTGCGTGGGTTCTCGGTCTCTCCCGCTGCGATACCTACCAGCTCGGTTCCTTGGTAGGAGAATCCGGCTTGGATCATGACCGCCCAGAAACCAACGAATTTCGCGACGGGCTCGGACTTGACGTGGTCCAACAGATGTGGTGCGAATGCGCCCGGGTTGTTCCAGTATCGGAAGCCGATGTAGCCTTCCTGCCCTGCGCCGGCGTTCATGCAGATGCCAAAGATGAGGAAACCGCAGACGGTGACGACCTTGACCATCGAGAACCAGAACTCGAATTCGCCATAGAACGAGACGGGCATGCAGTTGCAGGCTGTGATGAAGACCCAGAACACTCCAATAAAGATGCCGATATTTAGTGACGGATCCCAATATTGGACGAGCAGGCCGGTGATGGTCAGTTCGAGCGCGAAGGTTATGGCCCAGGAGAACCAGTAGACCCAGCCCATAGCGAAACCGAGGGATGGGTCGACGAAGCGGGAGGCGTAAGTGGTGAATGCGCCGGAAATCGGAATGTAGGTAGCCATCTCTCCGAGCGCAACCATAACAGATAACACAACGGAGCCAACAAAGACATATGCGATGAGGGCGCCTGCTGGACCGGACTTGGCGAGCGCAGAGCCGGAACCGATAAAGAGACCTGTGCCTATAGTTCCACCTTGAAGCTGTTAGATGCGTACTGTCCTCAGCTGGTTAATATAGACATACCAATTGCAATCATCTGCAAATGCCTGGACTTCAGCCTCCTCTGCAGCTTGGGTTCTCCACCGACAATATCATCAATCTGATCTTGCTTCTCATGGTCGCTGCTAGCACTGTCGCTCTTGACCTTGGTATCCGACCCAGTCTTGACGGCCTCGACCTTCTCCGAGATCTCAAATACTGAGTGTGCCATCTTGGTGTTGTCCATGGCATGTGCCAATAGATGGTTGTGATGACGCGCGTGAGGTCCAATAGCAACTGAACTGCAATACCCCGCGTCTTGTATGTGATATAGATTTCAAAGTAGATATTATATATTGCCACGGTGTCGATGCTCTTTCGGGACGGAGCGACGTTGGCAGTGATGTATGGTGAGTCAAGGTTGCCTTCTGTCAGGCGATGAGGAGCGTCCAGTTAAAGCACGCCGGTACGGGTTGCCAAAATCCGGTACGAAAGAATTTTGCCCTCGGAAAAGCTGGGGAAGAGACTAGGGGTGAAGGAAGAGTGGCGGATGGCATGACGAGCCACAGAGAAGCCTCTGAGGTAATGAGACTGTCAACCTACCCCACACGGATTGGCAGTAATGATTGGCTGCAGCTGAAGAGACCTTCCGCAGTCTGGCCACTTTGGTCTTGGCCCTCTAAAGACTGGGGACGGGCAATGGCGAGTATCAGAGCTAATATAATATATAGTAGAGAGATAGAGATAAAGAGTTGACAGCTACATATTGGGAGGGGGGCGGTGAAGTGAGGAGTGAGAGATAAGTGTGTAAAAGTTGTTCCTGCCTGCCAAGACAAAGCGACGACGGCAGATCAGATAAGGATTCAGCAGGGCAGCCTTAAAAAGCTTGACTGCGCCTCTCCCACAAGCCACTGCCATCATCTCACCTTATCTCCTTGCATGAAATCTCGTTGAACCTACAGCTGTAAACTCGCTCTGTATCGCCTCTTTCATTGATGTTGTCTGGTGTCGCAAACTGGCCGCTGTCCCGTTGACACCGCGTGATCGTCCGCAATCTCCACACGCCTGGGCATTTGTAATGGCCGTCGTGGCGGCCACTCGGGATCCTTCTAATTCGCTGAAGTCTTTCGTTTATCGGGTCATGATTTCCTGCTGGCCGGCATATCCACCCGCGTGTTCCCAGCCGTGCCTCAATCCACTTAAACCGTCGCCGAATCACGTCGAAATCGTGAGATCAAGGCCGACTTGGCGTCGACCTTGTTGGACGTGGCCATCAGTTGGGGAGTGAGCTTTCGGTAAATCCACGACCTCGGTGGCGGATTTGTGTGTGGCTGCAGTGCCGAAGATAGAGATGAAGATAAGGAGAGCTGGAGAAATGTATATTAACTTACCGATGGTGTTCCGACGACATAGTCGAGAGCCTTGTGAATTGGCACGAAAAGGTGCGGTTGGATGTAAGTGGTTTGTTGTTGTTGCCAGGTTGGGAGAAGCGATGCCGACATGGAGATGAAGCGAGAAGTTGGCAACATCAGGCCGGAATCTCGTATCCTCTCGAAAGATCTCGTCGTTCGGCCCTGCTTTCGCTACTGAAGATCTCTGAAGTTAATCGATCGATGAGCCACGTCGCAGATGTCGCCTCAGTCTCCGAAGCGACACTGCAACGTGCCAACATTGCTGGATGTTAGGGGAAAGGAGATCCTGTTCATCTGCCGCCCTCGGACATCTATAACGTGGCAAAACCACCGTCCCCAAGAGCCGGCATCCCTCGGTGCAACGTCGGTAGGGAGCCCGTATCGCCCACGTCGTCGCAGAACCATTACCAAGGTGCGACGACAGCGTCTTCACCATTAGCTGTCCATAAACATCTGGAAGCGTCGAAGAAATTTACGAGAATGGTTGTGAAAGAGGATCTTCAAGTCCAAAAGTTGGTGAGGGTGGTCAGACGCTGTGGGATGCGAGATTGAAGATCTTTTCAACGTGGTGTGATTGAGATTCTTAATCATCAGGGCTGTGGAATCACCGAAGCATGAACTGAGGAACGAACATGGAGCAAACGGTTTGGTGAGACGTGAGCTATCAGATTGATTTTATCACAATATCACAATAACATCAGGGCTATTAGGTTTCGGCGAAATCGTCGTTTTGAGGCACACGAGGAGGGCCAAGAAGGTTGCGCAGGAGGAGGCACAAAAGAGACGCAGTCAGGCACGACGGGCAGTGGGATGAAAGGCGGAAGAGGCGACTCTTATTGGTCCGTAAGATCTTGGGTGAGGCAGATACCAACCAACACACAGGACGACTAAGAGATGCCGACGCGGTTTGTTGGTGATGAGATGGATCTTGTGCAGATACACTATTTATCTCCGTGTGGGAGATTCGACTACGAGTCGGGATCTTTGGATGCAACATTGAAGGAGCATTCTCACTTTCGGTTAGTTTGAAGCAAAGACATTGAGTAACTTAACTCGCGAGGGACGATACTGGAGACGCGGGCGCCTGTTTCCTCCTTCCTCTTTGCTCGGATCTGTTTACTTCACATGCTTCCCCGCGTCTTCAAAACCTCAACCTCTGTACTCTGGCCTAATCGGGGGTCTCCAAATGACAGTCGGTCAGTACATCGTGATATGCTGGAGGGCTTCCCTGCCATCACTCCCTACCGTGCAGGAAGCACGCGCCCAGGAAGCACGCGCCCTGTTCGAACACGTCATCACCACCATCATCTCTTTACCGCCTCAATTGCAGCACTTCTGCAGCGCTTCCGCACACCCAGACACTCTTTTGCTTATCTTTCCTTAATCTCTCTGCTCCATACGCATTTTTGTTAGCGCTTCAGGACATTTGAAAGTGACCCTCTCCATGCATTGCGTCCGTGGTAGCTGGCATTATCAGCGTTGTGCTGCCCTAATGATGTCTCGGTCGCACTTTTCAAGCGTGGTTGAAGTTGACGATCTCAAGCTTTGGCGAGGACCCTGTCGAGGACCTTCCTTTTGTGTTCTGGACTCTGATTGCCGACCGCTGCATTAAGTCCCTGTCCCTTAAACTTCCTTACCGTTAATGAAGTGCTCCGTGCCCGTCACTTTGCGGCACGCTGCAAGGGGGTCTCAGCGATCCGAGTGGTCAGAACTTTAATTAAGCCGCCCGCTCCTAGGCGCCGCAAGCCGTCCAGGCACACCACTCAGCATTCAGTTACGCGAACGGTCATGCAGGGCACTCGTGCACATCGTGGAGGAAGCCCCAATCCGGCCGTCCCCCAATCATCACCACCCTGGTTGGCCAGGCGTTTCATGACTTGCATGAATCCTCCAAACATAACCTTGAAATAGCCATGCTAGCCAGCCCTGAATGGACAAGGAGATCGGCACTTCGCAGATCGCGTAAACAACGAGCACACCACTACGATCCACCGCGATCCACTCCACGCTTGTACGCATTGTCAACAGTAGCCGCAGGTACAATAACCACACCAGATGTAGGTTAAGCTATGATCGTTGCAGTGTCAAAGACTCTTGACGACGAGACACTGTTCGGAGAAGGAGGCTGAAAGAAGAAGGTAAGTTTGCCGCCTTATCTATCATGCGCATCTTTTGCTGTTTGGGGCGACAGACTGCGATATCTGCCGGAGGTTGGTGAGGACTAAGGCAGATGAATCTCCTTAGCTTGGGGTCCGTTGCGCTGAAGGAGAGTCAGAGGACGGTGCCACTGCAATAACATATAGAGCAGAAGCACAGACTCGGTTGAGGCCGTTGAAACGAGGAGTCGCGCCTCACTGCTTCAGATCAGTACTGAGTCCGTCGCTTCGGCGGGAAGTGACACGCGGCATCGGCCTTGAACTAGGGTTGGAAATTATACGTCTTTTTTCGAAAAGACATGACAATTGATGTAAAGTAGTGTCCAACCTCTTGACCGTGACAGTGACATGTCATTTCCAAATGCCCTTTACAGCACTAATTTTGGTTCAATTTGGCTTAGCGGGTAGGGTTAGTAGGGTTGGGCACAAGCAAGCACACTATGCCCAATCTGGCTCTCTCGCCTCAACAACAAGGCTGCTTTTGTGTATTCTGGCTTTCCAAAAATAAATTTACAGACATCTGTCATATATCATTGTATACTTACATATCTTAAACAATTGCCAACCATACATAGAACAAATTACTTTGTTGGCTGCAAGTTGACAATTGGCATAAGAAACAGTGTTGGGGTTAAGTAGCCAATTACTCAAGAAGGTGCGTGTTGATGGACAGAGAACCACAACTTTGCGGAGTTGGCAACTTGACTGTGGTTTGGCTGTGAGTTGGGCGTGTTAACCAGAAGGCGCTGGCAAAGGCTCACAAGTAACTACTCCTTATGTTCCACAAGTTAATCTCTGCACCCTCCTACGAAATATGCAGTCCAACTATATACATCAGTTGGCTGGCTTGCCCCGCCTAGGGCGTCAACTCTTTATTCAATTCTAATTGGTCCCGACCTCACACCTTAGTGAGAAGTGGCTTAGCGACCCCGCGCTGCTTCTCAACACGGCGGCTCGACTTCTGTTGACTTTCTAAATTTGATTCACGTTGTTAGATTTGACTAGACAGGAAACCACTACTCTGAACCAGTGACAACTCAGCCACTTGTTGGCTCCTCCTCGGGGGTTATCAGTGTCAATTGACTACGCGACATGGGTTTGTGGCTGCAGCATGCAGGTCCCAAGAAGATAATCAAGCGATGTGGCCTGGGGCTGGAATACAAGTCTGTAGTAATCACCGCTGTATTCTTCAAACCAATCTTTACCCCCTCGATAAGAGGGTCCAGGCTTTAACTATATCCAACGAGACAATATGTGGTACTCGCCAGTCTTATTAGCCCTCTCGTCACCCGTGACTTTAGAGCGCGTCGTTGACTTGCGGCGGCTTGGCGCCCACCTCATGCAGGGGCACACGCTCTTTCACAAGCCTATCCGTGACATATGGGATATCACGGCGCTGAGCCGTGTGCAGCAGTTGCTTGGGTAGATAATGTTGAGTCTAGGCGTCTTTACCGTACTCAAACACGTCTTGTTCTGTTGTCAGAACATGTCTCGCTGCTGTTCTAACAGCTCGAC
>RCNJ01000099.1_pt1 | contig 75988 bp, 54 predicted proteins | sample 2041171 | NCBI WGS metagenome assembly RCNJ01 (sample SAMN09708213, study PRJNA481090) | feces metagenome | biome: feces | host: Pygoscelis adeliae | place: Antarctica: Rookery Lake | collected 2010-03-01 | reverse complement strand
TATCATGCTCTACCTTTGAGCTATAAAGGCCTTATATTATTAATCTTGGCTTCGCTCCATAATTTCACCTTTCACAGTGAAAACTTAAAGTTTATTTGAGAGGTGTGTGGGGTCAAAGCTCCGTTTCATAAGTCGCTTCTGGTCAGACGGACAGATCGTGGCCTGTAGGAATATTTCCGTCACAATCACATTTTATCGATTGGCTTCCAGTGACTGGGATCCTTTCTAGAATATTTCGGAGGTTCCGAATGAGCAGTTGGTCTTGTGCGTTCACCTTGATAGCGGTGCATTGAGTCGGAGTAGCGGTCTGGGTGTAAACGTACCTGCATTGTTATATCGTTGTGAGAGTGCAACTTGAGTATTTTCTCATCAGGTGGTTTAAAGTACCCACCTCGTCTGCCTAATTTTCCTGAAACTCTTCACACCCGATCTCCACTAGCTTGAGAGGTCTGCTATATATAATCAGACTCGCCATCAACCAATGTTAGACCTTTGACACCTCGACACACTTCGCCTGGCTGCCAACAAGCTTGGGATTAGTCGCCCTTGCTATTACATTCTTTTTCTAGGCGGCCACTCTTCATCCAATTGTTTAGAAAGAAAGTATTATTCGCTTTTATTCATTCCTTACGTCTTACAATGGGCTCGCCATTTAGATTCGCTGCCGCCAGTCCCAGTTCCATCCCTCGGAAAAGAAGATCCTTGGCTCTTAATCAAGACAACTGCAACGTTCCTACCGCCCACACATCCGGCTTCACTCATTTGAACCAACGACAGAGCGACTCGGAGGGTGTTGACAATATCCCTCGCCACTTACCTGATGCCGCATTCCTACCTGCGGCACAAACTTCACAAACACACATCGACATCGAGTACTGGAACTCTGATGACTTTCCTGGCTCCAACAGCCATGGCGACTCTGCACCTGCCTTCGCGGCCTCACTTCAAACTCGAAGACGCCAATCTTCAGACAATGGCAACTCCCATTCAGCGGGCAAGGACTGTTTACCATCCTAGCCCAAACTATGTCCGCCCAGCGCACCTTCATGTTCCGTTCCTCAGCAACGCGGAGGGGAACAGAACTCCATTTCAAATGCTACACACAAAATTTGAGCCGAGCCCACCTTCATGCTATGAAGGCTTGGGTGTACCTGCAAACATACAACATGAGCATGGCAACCGGTTTGAGGGAGCCTAATTTGGACTGCCCAGTGACTATTTGGGGCCTGATGCATATCCAATGGCAGCCAATCCGTCAATCAACCATGACCCTCCACGCATGGTAGTTGTGGCCCCCATACCAGCCATGTCTCAAATGGTTTAACATTTCCTCCATTGCGGCACATGCAACCAACTGCAATGGCAATGATTGGCTCCACCCTGCTGAAGAACAACAATATGTCTCTTCTCTATCTCATAGGCTGACTGTTGTACACTCTTTGACATCCACCCCCACAGTATCCATGCTGTTGCCAGCCCAGCTCCCCAGCCTATTGAGACAGGTGTGATGCCAGCTCAGCTCGGTGAGCAACAGGAGGTGCTTTCAAGCTTTTACTGCCCTCTTCGCAACTGTGGCAGATCAAAAGGCAAAGACCACCCCTTCCGCAGAAAGGACAACGCGAGACACTATATTGACAACGTACACTACAAGGACAGGGCTCACCTTGGCTCGTCTCGGGGTGGGGGGAGGAGTTTTGTGGGACGACTTGAGCCTGAGAAGGTTTGAGCATAACGAGAACGAAGCACGGGGAATGAGAGAACGAAGCGATGTCACTTTTTAGCTTATTACTTTCACGATGAAATGAACATTTAATGGATAACGGATATATGGGGCATGACAGGGAAATTTGAGCGAGGAGTCGGCAAGGGGGTACGATATCGCACACACTTTGTACCGTATATCGTACTGGATTGGCATTACGGGTTCGGGTTCACCTGGTTTCGATACGGGCGGGTGCTGAGAATGTTTCATTCTTGGTGGTAGTGCTTGGAAGTATTCAGATTGTCATCGAGTTCGCTATTTCGGACTCCTCCACTCTTCTCCTCCGTTAATAACTTGCGGTACAAGTGTGTCTTTTGCTGCCTTTGCACCCTCTTCATCACCACTCAACGCTCTCGCCAGCTCATCGGGGTCCGCCATTCTAGCGTTCTCCGGAATTGGATTCTCATCCCTCTCTGCCGCCAGGATGTCATCATCTGCCGACACACTGATGCCTCTCTTACCCCACCCCATCGACCTCCCTCTTCCTGCCAGCCCACCTGCCGCAGTCCTTGTTTCATAGTCATCATCCTCGCCGTCCACCGCAGCATACCCTCTTCCAGCAACCTCCTCATCAGCGTCAAATTGCACATCCGTACTCCTCCTTCCTAGCACTCTGGACAACACCCACGACTTTCCCAAATCATCACCATCTATCACATGTCCACCTCTCAGCTTGACACGTTGGCGCGTGTAGTACACATAGGCGAAGTCGACGTAGAACAGCGTTTGGATAACACCAAAGATAACCGGCACAGCCTCAGGCTTCACGGGATCAGATGATGCCCACCGAGTGATCCAGTTGCATATATACAGCGCCCTGTATCCTCCCAACGCCACGAGGTAGTACGAGTCGATGACCGTCGGCACCTTCGTCTGTCTCAGCAGCAGCAATTGCGGGAGGATGCAGAAAGCTTCCAGCGCCAGACTGAATACCACGAGTGCAGCGGAGAAGTCAGGGAACCACTGTTTCTTCGCGATGCTGGTAATCGGCCAGGCGGCGAGCAGACAGCCGAGAAGCGAGAGGCCACCTAGACGCCAGCCGCGCTCGAGTTCGCGGGAGCGGGGATAGAGGCGGAGGAGCAGAATGATGTAAAAGGAGGTGGTAATGTAGAAGATTTTAAATATGAAGTTCCAGAGGTTGGACATGGGGTTTCTCCATAAGAGGTCGAGATAACGGGTGAGGAAGACGAACGCGTAGAGGGATTGGGTTATGAAGGATACACCTGAGGAGTGTCAGTTGTGCTACTGAGACTGAGGCTGAATACTGGCTAAGCGAACGAAATATGAGAGAACGAAACGGGCAAAAGTAAAAGCATTTAGTTACCTTCAGCACTTCGATTTCGATGAATTGCGAAGATGAGGATGCATTTTGAGAATGCGTGGATGCAGTCTGCGAGGATGCGAAAGATGTTCATGTAGGCCATGGCCTCGAAGCCATTTCCAACATTCGGCATCTTTACTGGTGTGATTTTCTCTCCGGTGGATGTATTGAGGTCGTATCCAAGGAGATATGATCGTGATGTGAAGCTTGGTGTTGACGATGCCGTTGCTGCGACGAGGCTACCACCTCCTATCAGCGCCCGGCTGTCTTGGGAGTCGTATAATCTGCCAAACGATACCGCAGGTGTCACGATAACGTCCAGATGCAGAAAGCGGACTGAATTAAAAGCGAGAAAATTGTTTCGAAGTGGTTGGCGATGGGTATGTCTGTCCTCGCGGAGCTGTAGGTGGAAAGTCCGGGGTGGTGTCGAGACAGCATCGGCCGCGTGTGGCGCTGGTGAGCCAGCAAGGCTACAGCTTACATAATGCCTCCATACTGTCCTCACTAACTTAACTTACTTTGTATGAGCATGTAGTAACGACAGCAACAAATCGACTAATACATTCACAGCCACAAAGACAGGCACTGTCACCAGGCTTCCTTTTGCGCGATTTGGCATTCTTATTTACGTTCTTCATCATTTTCTTGGAAGGTGTATCTGAAAATCCTTCATTTCTTGTCAGGGATAGATCCTCTGCCTTCTGGGCCGTAGCTCTGAAATCTTTTGAGGTAAAACCTCAACCTCGAAGGTAGTGCTGCGCTGCTGCAACTTCCTGGGTAACATCCATCTGCCCTCTAACTTCTAGCGAAACGTACATAGACCGCCACGCATCTCCAATACCCGATAACGCCTACAATGTTTCGCTGACGCTTTTCCCAGATCCGAACGCCGAAAAGCAAAGGCCGCCGACGCGGCTCTAATCTTTGGGCTTCTTGCTCCACCTCTTCTTCGAATCGCTCTTTGGGGTATCTGAACTCCCACATCCCCTCGCCAACTTCTCCAAGCGCTTCCGGTCCTTGCGCTGCTCCTTCGTCTCTTCACCAGCAGCTGCGCGCTCAATCTTCAACAAAGCTTTAGCAGCTTTTTCTGCCTTCTTAACTCGCTTCGCATCCTTTCTAGCTTTGCGTTCGGCCTTCGATTCAATTCTCTCTTCCGATGATGAAGAATTCGACGAGCCTTTCTTTGCCTCGTTCTTAGCAGCCCTCTCAGCCTTCTTTGCGGCCCTCGCAGCGCTCTTCATTCTCTTCTCTATTTTCCTCCACCTTCTCTCCTCCTTGGGTTCCATCTCTCTCTTTCTCTTCTTCTCCACGTTGACCTCGGTCTCATTGACGATCATCTTATTTCCTTCCTTCAGCAGCCTAAATTCCTCCACGCTGCCAACGAGAGTCTCGCCCTTGACGAAGCAACTGTATAAGCCTCCCTTTCCAGCCCATTTGCTTCCACCCTTCGCGACCATATCCAATGCGCCAGAGGTGATAGTCTGCACAACCGTTCCCTCCTTCGTGGTATCCAGCCCCTTCAACGACTTATCGAAGGCGTTCATCCACCACATATCAGACGTGCGATGTTGTTTCTTTCCGACACCGAGGACATTTTGTTTTTGCGACACCAGGATTGGCCTTGAGAGACCGATAGCGTCGGAGGAGGCATGAAGGGAGTGTCCGCTTCCGCGCCAGCCTTGTGAGGTGAGGTAGGCGTGTGCGTCCATCGTGAGTATTTGTCGCAGAATCGATCGGGAGGAGGGTTGGTCGTTGATCGTTCAACTGGACGATGGTTTGACGTTGGGGATTGAATGCGCGAGGCTGTGGTCGCACGTCGAGGTTGTCACGATAAGCAAAATAAAAATGTCAGGGCCGAGCGGATATCAGTGGCAGTCCCACCATGGCGGAACGCAACCAGCCGTCGCCAAGACTTCCACGACAAAATGCGAAAGAGCTTGATTTGACCAAGGATCGACCACAGCGTTGATGAAAAAGGATTTATATCTTTTCAGTTATTGCCCTTTTTCAGAATGTGTTAACCGCATCTCTTAACTACCTCGAAATGTTTTGACAGCGGATATAAGTCTGTTCTTGCGACTCTAACGCGATCATGGGCTACCTCCCATACGAAGAGCCAGGTATCGTCACGCTTTTGTCCTTGTCCTCCTTCCTCATCGTCCTCAATGCCATCCACCTCATCTTCGACAAGCTCTTATACTGCGGTCTCATTGGCCAGATACTTATAGGCATTGTATGGGGCATACCTGTCGGCGGTACCTCGTGGCTTAATGAGGGAACACAACATGCCATCCAGCAACTTGGCTACCTCGGCCTCATTCTCCTCGTTTTCGAAGGTGGCCTATCCACAGATCTGGTGCAGTTTAGAAAGACCATACTTGTCTCGGCGGGTGTGGCGACTGTAGGGCTGCTGCTTCCAATCGCCTTATCGTTCATCATGCTGGCCATTCCATTCGATGGAGGTGTTTACCCCAGCCCACTGGCAGCATTCTCTGCTGGCGCAGCGCTGTGTTCGACAAGTCTCGGTACGATTTTTGCAATTTTGAGTTCGGCAGGTCTGCGGAAAACCAGGACTGGCACGATTCTCGTGGGAGCCGCTATGATGGACGACGTGGTTGGTCTCGTGATGGTAAACATCGTTGCGACTCTCGGCAACGGTGATACATCAGGCTGGCTCATCGCTCGCCCCATAGTCGGATGTTTCGGAATGCTCCTTGTCACCTTGGTGGTTGCGCCGCTGGTACTGAAGCCTGTTTGGCTGATGATGGTAGGCTTGTATCGAGGTACGAGTAGGAGCGCAGAACGTGAGAACGGAAAGACTGAGCTGAAAATGGCCAGTCTTCTTCATAAAGTTCCACATATCAGTTTCGTGATGAGCACGCTTGTGCTCATTACGTTTGTCACGATTGCAGGTTTTATCCACGCTTCTGTACTCTTCGCTGCTTTCATTGCTGGTGGTATAGTCACTTACTTGTGGACTGCTGCCTCGACCTCCTCTGAGAACGTGGTGAAAACTGGGCCAGCACTGATGTATGAAGGTTACTTTCTGCCAGTCACTCAATGTGTGCTGGCTCCCTTCTTCTTCGTAAGTTCTTCGACCAAAGTCCGGGTGACTTGCGTAAACTGACGAGTGAGCAGGCATCTATCGGATTCTCAATACCTATCACCAGCATGTTCCGTGGCTCGATAGTCTGGAAAGGCATCGTCTATGCCATTCTGATGGCTTTCGCAAAGGTCGCGGTGTCAGGCGTTATTTACTTCGACTGGTTCATCCGACGGCATTTTTCGAATCACGCGCAACAATCTTCTCAGTTACCTGACGAGGCCGATACAAACGGCGCTCCGCATCGCCAGGCACTCATAGTAGCGTGTGCCATGGTGGCCCGAGGCGAAATTGGGTACCTGATTGCTTCATTGTCTCAAAGCTCTGGAACGTTGGAGCTACAGGCACGTGGAGCGAGAGGAGACAAGGTGCAGAATGAGGACATCTTTCTCGTGATTATTTGGGCTGTTACGCTTTGCACCATCGGAGGACCTGTTGCAGTCGGAACACTGGTTAGGAAGATGAAGGCTGCAATCTAGAGCCTGTAGATTTGCCAATACTGGAAGCAGCGAGGCGAGGGAGAACAAACAGAGCTCTCTGTTTAAACCTGCCTCCGTAGATGATAGCTCTTTTAAGGCCGCCTTCGCATTGTGTTCTTGTTCCAAACTTGCCAATATTTTCTTGGTTCCCAACTTGGTTCCCAACTTGGTTCAATTAGCCCCAGAACCGGGTGATTGGACGTTATCGTGGCTAAGAATAATTGATCTGCTGTATCGCAACGCCTTAATCGCAAAGTCGTCGTCGACTCAAACACGACCGCGGATCCTCCCCGCCAGATGTAGGCGAAATGTCAGCCTTGGCGGATTAACCCCACGTCAGAGATTCGAGTGGGCGGCCGAACCATTTTTTTACGTAACTCCTGAATCCGGTTCTGTCGAGCTACATTTCTTCATATCTGGTAGCCAGGCCATAACATACCTATTGCTATGGATGCTTCCATACATACCGTCGGCATACGAACCGAGGAGGTGTTGTTTTAGATCACATTGCCGGACAGGATTCTGACAATCCGTTAATGATGGGCAAGTTTCGCCTTAAATAGCTTGGCAAACTTACGGCCAAAGAGACTCACATGTGAGGCGTAATGCTCAGACGATTGAGAGTCCCGTATAGTTCGGGAAAACCGTCGTGTCTGGATATTGTTCCAGAACGGAGATTGCATTGTGGACCGGCTTCCCAGCGTCACCACGTACGGAGTATAGCCGTCGAAAATGACGACAGAAGGCCCACATGCCGCCAGTTCGCGGTTTTTATGTACAGTACTTGGTAGCCAAGCTTTTGAAGTAGCTCGCCTGACGCAGATTTTAGCTGCGTTAGTGGAAACTACAGCTTTGACCGGGTCCGGAGTGAAGTGATCATTTCCCATCTCGCAATATCCTTGCCCAACGGGTACAGGCGATCACGACCATTGGTCGGATGTGTCAAAATATGAATTTTTCGCCCGTGAAGCTTACTACACCTTGCTATTCTGAAGGGTGCCGAGTCTCGAGTTCCTAGGTTGTAAGCAAGTGTCTCGACTTTGGAGTGCGGATTGTCCAAAAGCCTGGGGGACACAACTCTGACAACACCACTAACGTTATAAGTATTTTCCATAAGAGCGCGGTTGTCGTTCCTTTCAGACCCACAAGACCATAGCCGCTCGCTTGAAGCAGTTTAGGCTTTGTGGCAGGTACGGGCTGAGCCAGGTGAGCCCTTACTTCGTGCCTTCTCCAGAATGAATACGTCAACGGCGGGCTAGGTCCAGACTCCACTTGCCCTGTCGCATTTCTCGGGACCTATCCTTTTCTCCTCTCTTTGTTATCATCAAGTTAATCATCTTAAAAGGTTCATCGGTTCTCTTGGTTATACCTGTTCTTATATGTTTCACTAGCAACATTAATTGGAGCGTCTTGAGGTAATTGCGCATAATGGCGCGAGTCTCACTTCGCCTGGTGCTCATCGCCATCCCGTTAATCGCCATCTTTTTCACAGCACTACACCTTAATCTGAGCGGTGGTGGTTTTCCAGCAGTTATTCGCGAACATCTTGGCCCTCCGCTGCCCCCAATCCCGCTCCCACGACATCCCATCTTCAAGGAAGACCTCGATGAAGGCATTCATCCTCCTGTCGTCGAGAACTTCCCCTTGGCTCAAGCAGCACATTCCGCCGCCGACCTGCCTTCTATTGCGCCATGGAACCGTCCGCCGAACCCACACGTCAACGAGTCGACGCCACTTATGATCGCATTCACAAGAAACTGGAGGATCCTGCAGCAAGCTGTCGTTGGATACATCACCGCTGGCTGGCCGCCGGAGGACATCTATGTCATTGAGAATACGGGAACGATGGATGCGAACGAGCGCGGGCAGCTCACACTGCAGAATTCATTCTTCTTGAACCATACTCGCCTACACATGCTTGGAATCAACGTTGTTACGACTCCGACACTCCTCACTTTCGCTCAGTTGCAGAACTTCATGATCCATGAGGCGCTGCAACATAAATGGAAGCATTATTTTTGGTCGCACATGGATGTTGCTGTTCTCTCCGAAGAAAACCATGATCCATTTGTCTCGCTTTATATGGGTGCTATCGAGGCGTTGAGAAAGACAAAGGAGCCAGATTATCCAAAATGGGCACAGGTCCTCTTTGCATACGACCGGCTGGCATTGGTCAATACCGAGTCATACGTAGATGTTGGAGGATGGGATAATCAGATCCCCTACTACATGACGGATTGCGATATGCATGAGCGTCTCGACATGGCTGGTTGGGACCGCCGCGAGATGAGAATTGGGCAAATCAGTGATATCGGCAGTTCGGTGGACGACCTCTTGGTGTATTACAGGAAAGCAAATGGCCCACCGCCGACATTTCTAAATCCAAATGATCCACCAATGCTGGCGAACGAGACGATTGCCATTGCTGAGAAGCAGGCGGCAGAGGCTGCGGAACTCATCAAGAAGCTTCACGCGTCGAGGGAGCAGAAAGCACGTCGAGCGGAGGTGGAAGGCAGAGATGCCGTGCACCTCTGGAACCCAACCGATGATGATGCTTTCTGGCCATTGGTTGAGCTTAATTCCGACTCCTATGCACCATTGATTCACACGCTTGAGCACATGGACGCCGCAAAGAACAACCCCGATGTTGCCAGGAACGGTTGGCAGCACAGACAGACTGGTGGAATGGGAGAGCCATATTTCAAGGATGCCCGTGGTTTCGAGAAGGCACTTTGGATGTGGGTTGAGGCGGGTAGGGATGTGTTTGCACAGAAGTGGGGACATAAGGATTGTGATCTCAGGAAGGTCGGCTTGCGGCCCGAGCATGCATGGAAGGTGCAGAACGATTGGGAGATTTTGCAGCAGATGTATAAGGAGAGGCAAGGGAAGTGGAAGGGGATCGGGAAGAAGGAGGAGGTTGGGCAGACGCATTAGGATGCTACGACAGAGCTTTTTGTATAAATAATGATAGACGGGCAAACGATGGAGGTGGTTTATGTGTATACGTGGGTAGATGGTATGTAATGATACACCCGTTATCCTTGGAAAAGCCTCCTTGACTTCATGGAAGAGTTGAGCTGGCATGCTGCTAGTCGTGGGAGCCTAGCGGCAGGTCCGCTGCAAAAGCTGCGTATCAATGTAAAACATGACGATGATGTGTCGTCGTTTGAGCGGTGGCTTGCTCATTGGTTTTTCCACTTGCTTATGAATCAATTATAAAGCCCGCAATATTCCGAGTCGTCATGTCAGTCGATTTCTCGCAAAAGAAATTGAGCCAATCATGATGTGGATATCATTTACAGCTGTCTTACTGACTGATTTTCTCATTAGAGAATTTCACTTCGAATCAATTATGATCTTGAAGCGCTAACCAATTAAGTAGCATGTAATATGTAGTCTCGACTCAAACGAACCTCCTCGACTTACACTTGTCCCGCTGCTGTCATATCATCAAAGACACTCTCGATGGCGTTCTTAAGCCTCTGCACGATCATCACTATATCCTCCTTCGTGACGTTGTACATCGGAGCCACAATCAAGTGGTCGCCCTTCTGACCATCCATCGTTCCTTGGCCATGATAAAAGGTTATGTTCTCCTTCAGGAGGGCTCTTTCCCTGATTCTGCCAGAGACATTCAGAGTAATCTCAAATGGCTCTTTGGTCTCCTTGTTTTGCACGAGTTCAAGTCCCCAGAATAGTCCTTTACCTCTGATATCGCCTATATATTGGTGGTCTTTCAGCTCTTTCTTGAGCTCTTGCTCGAGGTATGAACCCATTTCGTGCACGTTCTCAATGAGATTCTCACGACGAATGATCTTCTGAACCGCTAGTCCTGCGGCACAGCTGAGTGGTAGCGCTTGGTAAGTCTGCAACAATTAACACTCTGCTCCCATGTCAACCAGTTCGACGTTTTGTCGGCAAACTCACCTGTCCATGCATGAACGTTCCGCCGCCTCTCTTTCCTCTGCTCAAAACATCAACGATCTCCTTCCCAACGATAGTGCCAGCAATAGCTGCATAGCCACCACCAAGTCCCTTGCCAACCATCTGCAGATCCGGAACACAATCTCTCCCCGGATTGCCCTCCTCGTGCTCACCCTGCCAGGCATGTATCGTGCCACTCCTTCCCATTCCAGACATAACCTCGTCTAGCACGAATAGGGCTCCATACTTCTTGCAAACTATCTTCATAGAAGACAAGTAGCCTGGCACGTAGGGAACACATCCCAAGCTTGCTCCTGATACCGGCTCGGCCACAAACGCACACACAGTTTCTGGACCAACACGTTGGAATTCGTCATCGAGCTCTTTCACCTTTCTAGCCACAAATTCTGAGTCTGATTCAGAATTTAGGCGTTGGCGGTAAGCGTTGCAAGCTGGTACCCAAGACACATTCGTGGATAACAGTGGCTGATAGAGTGCACGACGAACCACATGGCCAGATAGAGATAGTGCACCAAGTGTGTTGCCGTGATAGCTGTGCTCCCGAGCAATGAACTTGGTACGTAGCGGCTGTGGGGTTTCGAGCTCGAGGAAATACTGTCTCGCAAACTTCAACATAGCCTCAGTCGCCTCTGAGCCAGAACAGCAAAAGTACACACGGCTCATTAAATTGCCGGTACTCTCGACCACAAGATCCGCTAACTCACCGCAAACATGAGAACTGAAAAGCATGCTGTTGCAGTAGCTGTTGATGCCTAACTGCTTAATGATAGCTTCTTTGACTTCGACGTTGCCGTGGCCAATACAAGCTACTGCTGCGCCGCCGGTGGCATCGTAGACTGTTTGGCCATTGGAGAGGGTGAGGAGGTTACCGGAGGAAGATACCACGTCGAACGGGAGCTCGGCGAAGGAACGGTCGACTAGGCGACGCTCTGTGGCTGCCTTGGTGGTGATTGGGGTATCGTCGACGGTGACAATTGGTGTCATGGCGGTGGTGATGATTGCTACTCGGCGATGACAGTTGAGTTCCCTATTTAGGATATCGTGTCTGGCGCAGATCGATTCCAGTTGCAGATCGGGATTTGTAAAATGAAATTGACCTTAGTGCAGATGGCGCGGATGTGCGCAGTAAACAGTTCAGTAAGTTCTTATACCCTGTGATAAATCTCTAGTTAAGAAGCGAGATAGTGGGCAGAAGGTAACGAGAAGGTAACGAGCTAAAGAACGAAGACAATATATTCAGATGAGGAACCAACCGGTTCTTATAGATAACCCTTGGCCAGTTCCGTTCCGCTTTTCGTATTCGACAAGCTTTGTCTTCCTCATATGTCACTCCAGATGTGGATGGAGGTCCATTCTGGAATGATTGAATGTGTAGTCAGAGAATGCTTAAAAAGGGCTCTTGTGATACACGAGCACCACTATTAGATAACATCTAGCCTATGAGCAGTGACTGAAAGGCGAGCAAATGGCCTTGCGCGGGGTAGATCTGGCGTTATCAGCGGGATGGTGTTGTCGTTCGGGTTCGGGTGGTGTCTTGCAGCCCACATGCCGTGACGCCTATCCACTTCCCGATCGGTTGCGAAAGGAGGTTCAAGATGTAGCCGGCGCCCCTCAAAACTAAACACATTCCAGCTGTTTGCACCATAGACAGTGAGAAGAACGCGCTCTCGCTAGAACGATTAGAGAGCCTGATCGTGGTCCCTGGCCCAGCGTGTCCGTTATGGTGGTTGCAGCAGCGTCCTATGGCATTGCTACTTCCTTCAAGTCCAGTCCAATCCAATACGAACAGGTGTCATGTATCAATGCCTCTGCAACGCATAGCAGATCAGATCTGAAGATAAGGATAGAACGGCATGATGGTACTCTTAAGTAAGTATTCGCAGAAACTGTACGCTGAGACGACGGAAGGCTTCCGCTCGAAGTGCCAGTTGACGAGGTTGGCGGCGCACACCACATTAACCTCACTTGGCCTAGAAGGTGACTTTATACCTACGACACTTGTAATGAGGTACAGGTTCTACAGAAGGGAGGTTCATGGAAGACGTGCAGATTGCAAGGTTGAAGTGACCGATGTTGTGTTGGCAGCTTCTCTACGATAGAGGATCCTCGGCGATCGGGCCGTGCTAAGCAAGCGGCATGCCGAAACAACAACTCTGAGCCGAGTTCCCTTTCCCGACCAGGACATTTCCTTTTTCCCCAATGCTCTACGGTATCCCAATTTCGCATATGCCATGCCGATCTTCTCGCTTATGGCGTGCCATCTTGCTCAGGAGGCACTCTCTGTTATGGATGGCAAGACAATTGAGTTTCAAATTCATGACGATTATATCCAATCGGTCAACAGCTCCAACTCAACATGCAATGCACGACATGACGATTAAGATTAAATTACCTTATACCTCAACTTTTCTCGAGAGCAACCTGTTAGCACGACTAAAAACTCCTTGTCGAGTTTATAATTAAATTGAATTTGAAAGATATTGCCCACAACTTGTTGGCATAGTAAAAGTTGAGAAACAATATATCCCACCAGTTAGCATGAACGATGGGACTAAAGTGACCGATTGTGGCAGTAATTGAAGGCAAACTATGGACGAAGTACTTGCCACCAATTGGCAAACCAAACAAAGGTCCTTTTGTCGCTGGATAGGCATATAACAGAGAACTCTAGGATTCATAATCAACTCCATAATCAACTTTGTGAAGGAGATTTGGGTTAACAGAACTACTCGGGCTAGTCTCGACCGTCTCAAACTTCATAGTTAACTCGATTAAGACCTTGTTGGTGGTGAAATCAGTTAACAGAGGTATTCGTCCTCTCTCATTCGTCCCAACCTTCGCCGGACTTGGAGACGCTTCCATGCACATTGTCTACCTTAAGATATTTCTCTGTAGGTTTCAAATTTCTCACTGTGTATCTGGCGGCATCTCGCCTAATCCAGCCACGACTGTTGTCCTCATCTTTCCCTTCACTTTTCTGTGTGGATGGGCTGTTACACTCGACCGAGCTCCAACAAATCTCAACACCCATTCTCGAACTCTCCTGGTTTTCGCCAACTGAGTATTATCCACATCTCCAGCATTGATCAACTCGTCAACGTTATAACATCCCTTCCTATCCAACCTATCAATTCTTTTTCTGAACATCAAATCGACCTTAGTCATCTCCTTTCTCAGGCTCTGTCCATAAACCTGTCCTTTGAAGCTGCTCAATGCCATGTTCCTTATCATGATAATGTCCTGCGGCCTCAGATCCCGAAGAGCCTCCCTCAGTGCACTCTTGGCACTTCCCTTGGGAGCGGACAGCCAGAAATTGATGCCAAAGCCGGATTTAGTCTCATCTCCCATAAGTGTCTCGACAATGTCAACGGTACCGCCATGGCGAGTTTTGATGGAGCGAGGCGATGAGATAGAGATTATACCACAGATAATATTTACGGACATAGTTTGCGGCTCGATGGCCGTCAGGTAGCCAGCATTAGGGAGGCGGTTCAGAGACGTGATCTGACCTACTTGTGGGGCAACTTTCACTTCTGTGATGCTAGCCACAGATTCGTCTTGCGTAGAGAGGTAGGTGGACGTTCCATATCCTGTGCTTTCATCGCCTTGCTGTGACTGAGACTGAAAAGAGGCAATGGGAGCCACCTGCGACGTTGGAAGGTCATCATGCAGTGCCAAGGAACGCTCATAGAATTGACTTGTGGCACCGTTGAAACCTGATCCGCTTTGCTGAGAGGGAGAGTATTGGGTCTCGGATTTCCCCTCTGCAGTCAAGAAAGTCGAATCTTCAGCTGCGAACCATGCAGCATTGCCCGTATACTCCTCTGTCCAAGCTCTCAATTGGCTAAAGCCAGTCGGTAAGTGCTCGCCCGTAAGAGGCAGGGAGTGCCATGGTGCGTGGGCCTGCACAGCCGATGCAGGCGGAGGTAAAGCATGTTGAGTGGCTAAACCTGCGAAGCGAGCAATGCGGTCTGAGAACGTAGTGATCAGATCATCCATTTTTGAGGTTAGGTCCTGCGGGAGCGGCGCGCCAGTGAACAAAATGATCTTCGTTCGGGGACCAGAGTGAGACATGCCATGTACGGTACTGGGCTGTCAACGGCTAAAGCTGCTGTTCATGATTGTGGTCTGGCCTTCTAAGTTGCGGATTCTGACGACGCCGTCGATGTTGGTGGTGAACAACTGTCTGCCATATTGGTTAGTGGTTATCTTCACACTGACACTGTCGTCCCAGAGATGACGAATATCTATTTTAAGGCTGCCTAACCGTTTACCCACTAACCACAATGCATCGAGGCAATGGTTCTTCAGACTGAAGGTCGGCCTACGGGCATAAACGGAAGTCCGAGGCGCGGGCTCTCTCCATGATGAAAAATGCTTCCCTTCTTCAAGCAAGAAAAGGTCTCACCGTCTTTCTAAGCCCCCTATTTCCCCGCACACTTTTCCCAGCCCCTTCGATAGAACCCGTTGAAATCGCGTCCAAGTGCCGCTGCTAGATAGGCATTCCACTTAGTTACCTACTCACCGTTTCTCATCGCTTGTCGTCTAGGAGACGCCCGGAAGCACGGAGGATCAGATGAGCATTTTAGGAGTGGCACAGGCCACAAATCGACGATTTACCAGCCACTCCCCCTACCTCTTGCATCATCGTAAGCAGGAGCTTGGCAAGCTGATCTGATAAACCCCTCTAAACACCAAAACCCGTTGCTGTAATCAGATTACGGCAGGACGCAGCCAAGAATACCGAGGAAGTCGAAAAAGATGTCGGTGTTTAGGAACGTATACGACGGCGCCAGACAGAGTCTGAGCAGAAGCGCCACGCCGACTACTAGCACAAGCACACCGCCCCTGGTGACTGGCCCGGCGCCATTGGAGAAGCTGTTCACGAAGGTTGACCCCGCGGTCGACGGAGATGATTGCGACCATGACTGCGAAAGCTGTACCGTGAAGTACCCACGCAAGTTCGATGTTGATGAAGAGGACAAGCTCTACGGACACATTCAAGGATGGGCTACACATGTTCTTGTTGCGACAGGAAAGACTGATTGGGTCAGAGATGTGGAGGATGAGGTAGGAAGTGTTATGGAGGCTTTTCGCGAGAGCGAGGTGAAGCCCAGCAATGGTGTAAGTACTCATCAAACTTTAGATCTATTCAGAATTTTTTTTCATAGAGGCGAATACTGACAACAACCATAGCGCATGATGCTCTCCGCTTCAAATATACCTACACCTACCCATCACAATGACTACTCGGAGCCAACAACCGTACTGCTACTTCCCTCCTTCACAATAGTCGAGAATATTTTGCCTTCCAGAGTTCCAGAACTGGTCACCAACTTCATCAATATTGGCCCAACGAACGACTCCTTGTTGCGTGGCTCATCTATCCCGCGAGCTCTTCCTGATCCATTGCCTACTGCGTCAGAACTCAAGGCCCGCCCGTCTCCACATCGCGCTCTCATTTTGCTTTGCTCCCAAAGGACGCGCGACGCTCGCTGCGGACAGTCTGCACCACTCCTAAGAAAAGAGTTGGAGCGCCATTTGAGGCCACTGGGTCTCTTCAGAGATCTGGATGACGAGAGAGAAGGAGGAGTGGGAATCCATTTCATCAGTCATGTTGGAGGACACAAATACTCGGCAAACATGATGGTGTACAGAAGGCCGAATGCTTTTGGTCTGGATGAGGTTAAGAGAGTCGAGGTAGGAGATGTGCATCCAGATGCGAAGCCTATCGAGTCTGGTCTGGCTCAAGAGGGTGCGGGACAGTGTATCTGGCTGGCCAGAATCCGCCCTGAGGATTGTGAGAATATTATTAAGTTCACTGTCCTTCAAGGTAAGGTAGTTAAGCCAGAGCGCCAGCTAAGAGGCGGATTTGATAGACAGAAGGGAGTATTCAGTTGGTGAGAAAGGCGAATGAATAATGAATTCCCACTTCGCGCAACATTTGCCTTGATATTTAAGAAAAAAATGGTTTCACATCGTCCGAGCGCATTAAGTGAAGCACTCTCGGCGACATGGTACACGGCCATTTTAGCTTTGCATACCTTGGAAGCTCACAGCCGTTAGTTAGAACATAGCCTAAAGCTGCCTCTTAACGCGTCCAACCACCGAATTTTGATTTGTTTACCGTCGGCTGTTCAATTTATGTAAACAGCAATGACGGCTTTGACATCCACGTCCCCGCTGCCCCGCTGCGCGAACTGGCAAGTGCAAATGCGGAACGATTAGATAGCGCGACTTTACACACTGTCACCGTAGCAACGCCAGCCAACGCCAATTCCCAAACAAAACGCCCGAGGTCATGGCCAATCAATTAGGGACCACTAGTACTCACCGACCGCGAAGCTACTCACCAAGGTTTCTGAAGCTTTACCCCATTTTTTGTATTCTAGCCAGCAAAACATGAGATAGTCGCCACCATACTTTTCAATTGAGTATACTTACTACACACATTACTAGGCCATGGCTTCAGTCCAGGCCGCTGAGGAGGAGGTTAGAGGGAGACATCACACGCGTACGAAGTCCGCTTTCAGGCTGTTCCAGCGGTCGCCATCCAAAGGAGCCACTTTAGCACCGGCGCTGTCAGTCTCAACAGACTTCGTGAGTCCACCACACATAGAATATTCGAAGGATGAATTCATATCTCCAACCGACTATCCCTCTTCTAGAGCATTGGGTGAAATCCAGCAGAATCAACAAAAATATCCGCTGTCGTCGGGCAGAAAGTCGAGGGATGAGACCCGCAAGGAGAGGGGCGAGGGCTTTAAGTCCCTCCACAAGAAGACCTTGAGTACGCTGTCACTTAGGTCGCTCGGAACGCGGGACGCAGACGGCAAGTCTCCAGTCACGGACGAGAAAGTGAAGGAGGAGAAGAAGGGACACAAAGCCAAAAAGTCAAAGTCGTCCACCAATCTTGCTGCTCTTCTCTCGCGACCACGCTCATCCAAGAATCTGAAGAAGGCTGCCGGAGAGGCGGAAGCAACAAAGGACAAAGAGAATATGCCACCACATTCACCGCTTCAGAGACCAGTACGACCACCCATATACGCACAGTTCTCGACTGACCGGTTTGTGGCTCAGCCGTCCGGTGGACGCTTCCGTGAAGACCACGACGACCATTTCGGTCCTAGAACAACATCTCCAATTTCGGAATTCACATTCTTTCCAGAAGGGGTTCCTTCTGGTATTGACAGCCATAATAACTCCAGACCAAATTCGCTATGCATTCCAAGAGAGTATGTCGTACAAGACATACCAACGCCTGCAACCTCGACCCCAAGAACCTCTACTCCAAACCACAGTTTCGACCATTCCAGATCATCTTCTGTCAAAGGAAGACCGATATTAGCAGAAAGATCAAGGACAGAACCAGCATACTCAACACCTCCTAGAGCCATCACAATGCCTGCGCCCATAATATCCACTAGACATCCTAAGCCACCAGGAATGACAGCAACCGCACCACCTACGCCGGCAGCTGTGCCAATAATTAAGGCGCCTATTCCACCACCACCGAAATCGAAATCAGAGACGATTGCGGAACGAAGTTCACGACTCATGACCGCCATGTCTGCCAACTTCACATCCTCTTATAAGCCGAAGGAGGCAGAAATGAAGCCTCCGCCAAAGCCACAACCACAATCGAACCGGCCAGATGTTGAAGCAGAATTTGAGGCCATGATGAATAGGAGAAACATTCCAGAGAACCAGCGAGATAAGTTACGAAAGCTTGACGACAAAGTCAAGATCGAGCTGTACACCCAAGACCTGGACGAGATAGCCATGGCACAACAGAGGAGGATGGAAAGGCCAAACAGTATGGTAATCGAGAAGACGGCCAGTAATACAGATATGATAAGGGCGGATGACGACTCAACACATTCCAAAGACAAGAAGTCACGGCCGAGGAGTAGAACGTTTACTGGATTAACGTTTTCGAAAGCGAGCAAGAAGGCGGTTGAGAGTATCACTAGTCCTTCGAAATCGAAAGGTCACTCGAGGACAAAGTCGACTGAGAGTATGAAGAGCACGAGAAGTGTAACTGACAAACGCTCTATCTCGTCATCAAGCAGTTCGACGGCACCCGGGGCCGCGTCAGAGGTCATGAGTTTGCAACACCCGGAAGACTTTGTACACTACTTCCGCATACCGCAACCGGTAGAGGAGATGGAAGTCGGCAAATTACACAAGCTACGTCTTATCTTACGTACTGAGACAGTGGCATGGACGGACTCCTTTATTGAGCTTGGTGGTCAAGCAGAAATTGTCAAGCTGTTGCATAGGACCATGGAAGTAGAGTGGCGTGAAGAGCATGAAGATCAGCTTCTCCATGAAACACTGCTTTGTCTGAAAGGGCTTTGCACGACTGCATTGGCACGCTCTCATCTTGATATGGTCCAAGCACAGCTCTTCCCAGCACTCATCCATCTTATTTTTGACGAAGAAAAGAAGGGACCTTCTGAGTTCACCACCAGAAAGCTCATCACCGACATTCTATGGACCTATCTGGAGCTCTCGCCACTAGACCAGCGCCAAAAGCGTGCTGAGACCTTACTTACTTACCTACGCGACCCAGTTCCCAAGGAGGAAGAAAGGCCACTCGGTTTTGTCCTGCAGATGCACCAAGAGCGCCCTTACCGTGTCTGGTGCAAGGAAGTCGGGAATGTAACAAAAGAAGTCTTCTGGATCTTTTTACATACGCTGAACGTCATTGCATCGCCGACTCAAGCGGAAGTAACGAGATGGAACGACGAGGCTTACCTAGACTTCGAGTTCGGTTACATGAAGAGACACTTCCCGGTCCCGACCCCACCAGTACCTACCGCACCATATGTTGGAAGTGTGGAATGGGAGGCTACGAATTACATAACGTCGCATCTTTTCCTGATCAACGGCATCCTGGCATCATTACCAGATGAGAGGCGGAGAAAGGTCAGAGAGGAATTTAGAGTCTCGAGGTGGGAGAGGTGCATGGGCGATAGTCTGCGTCTGTGTAAGGAGAAACTGTATCCAGGCCTCCATGCTGCACTAAGAGATTGGGTGTCCGCCGCGGCAGAAGATGGATGGGATACCAAGGTCGTATCTCAAGGTGCGAAGTCTGAGGAGGAGAGGCATAGAAGTCCAGTCCGCAGAGCACCGAAGAAGGGAGAGGCGCCCCCGCCGCAGCTTGATCTGCCTTTGCTGGGCGGCGGGAGAGACGATGAATCGATCGTCAGTCCGATGAAGTTCGACGATGGCGGATGGCTCTGAGGTGCCGTCGAGGCTATGAAATTGACGCCGTTTGTGGGCAGTCTGTTGGTGGTGTTTTGAATGTGTTTTGGTGGGACTCGAGGAGACATCGCTCGTTTGCTTTGTATAGGCGTCTTGATCATCGCTTGGCGGAGTATCGGTTGCTTGGCTTGCATTCACGTTGCATACTTTTTGTTTATACTTTTAAATGTCGTTTGCATTCATGGAGGGCGTAACTGTGCTTTGCATAATGCCCTTTATGAGAAATGAGAGGAGGAATGGAAGAAGATGAGAGGCGAGGTGCAAGAGAGGAGTGGAAGGATGAAGATATGATACGAGTAACGATTACATTGAGTAGTGATAAGGCAGAGCAGAAAGTAAATATCGAATGCTTTTGATTGCTGACTCATGTTTGCTTTTCGTTGATTGAGGTAACGTCAATGTTTTAACGGGCGTGTGCGACTAATCTTGTTGGAGTGCCTCTTCTAGAACTTGGTAGCAAGACTCTTTTAATCAAGATATTACTCGGGTGTTAATCCGTTGATGTCGTTAGAACCCAATTTACTAAATCGTTTTAGGAGAAAAAGGGAAAACTCGAGATTGATGGCGTCGCGCACTCCTCCGAGCTGTCGGCGGTAGTGCCAGTGGTACATGCAACTTGATAGACGCACTAGTTAGCTTTATGAGATGTGAATTTTCATATCAATTCTAACGTTTTTTACATAGGAGTTGAGATTTTTTAGCAAGAGGAAAACCGGTTGGAGCCGGTTGGCCATAAGCACTGGAGGTTCAATTATGCCGACGTCTTGATGAGTTACAGGCAAAGTAAGTACGGGTGCATATATTTGCTAAGTCCACAATTTAGACAGTCTTCAGCGTTTGTCTTACCGGCTAGGTTAAACGAGGAGTCAAGGTCATAACCGGTTAGAGGACGGTTAAAGGTGGGAGAATTATAGTGCTTTCGATAAAGCCACTGAAGCGATATATGATAGGCTTGCTCTTAGCTGAAAAAGCCCTATCGCATCAAAGTAATCTGATAAATTCCTACCCTGGATTCAATATAGTGCTTTTAGAAATACCTCGTTCGGGATGAACAGAGCGCCCCAAAATTGCGGCGCTATGCTCTTTTCAGCCCATCGAAGCTTGCTTGGAAGGCTTATTGGGGCACGGCTATTGAATGGTTTTAACCTTCCAAGGTTAGGTTGATTTGAAAACTTTCGAGGTTAGGCTAACCGCGAGGTTGAACCAGTTTCCTCACGGTTAGAGGCCAAACCGTGCTGAAAACTGGATTTAGACAGTAAACTATGGATTAATAAAGCTGGCGATCGATTCATAAACGATACAAATTGAAAGGCGCTTCATGACATGAAACGAAGAAGATTATGGCAAAGCTAATGGGCAATCTTTTGCAAGTATTAATTATTTCAAAATTTACTCATCTGCGACTCGACGCCTGGTAATCCACAAAGCTGCCCTCTGAGAATCTAACTCACAAGACGGCCACTGCTCACCCTGGTGCGCCAAATTCTTACAGAGCCACTCCATGTTCGTTCCTGAGCGATAACTGTGTATACTTCAAATTTTTCCCACTTCGAAGTCAAATAATTGGTTCTTGTATCACCGTCTCTTGGTTAACTGGCTTTCCTTCAAGATCACAGCCTTCATTCAACCGGTTAGCAGCACCTCAATTCTGAAGTTGATAATTCAAGAAACCGTTGACAAGTTACCCTGCCGTCATGGAGTGCTAACCAGTTTTTATCAAGAATCCTCAATTTATATTCCAATCCACAAATTTCCGCTGATGCGCCTGCCATATGCTCTTGCTAACCGGTTTCTCTCTATGTTTTTCAATTTTACAAGTCAATTTCGAAGTTTACAAATTGTCATCCCCCTCTGCTAATCGATTTCGCCGAGTTTCTCAATTAACAACTCCATAATCTTCTTATTGCCACCCTCGGCCTCGGGATGCAGTCTAATTATCATGTCAAAGCCATAGCCCCATGCTAGCCAGTTTTTGACGAGATTCCTCAATTTTGATGTTGATAAATGGGTTACAAGTCGCCGCTAGCACCGTCCGGTGAAGTGTTAACCGGTTTTACATCAAAGTTTTCAACATACGAGTCAAAAACTAGTTCTAGCTGCTAATCGAAGGCTGGTTGATTTAGGCAGAATTCTTGTACCGTATTAAAGTCATGATCTTCTGCTAATCGATCAGTACTTACGCCATCGCCTTGGTCGACAATTCACCAATGTTTTCTCAACTCGCAATTTGACAAATAAGGAGAGGATCATGAGCCTCACGGTAGCCACTTATTGGAGGAACATCTTCATTCGTGCTATCGGCATCTGCATCAAAGCAAAATTGTAAGCTAACCATCATTTTGTTCGCATCCCGCTCATCTTCATGTCTCGCGTATCGCCAAAGCTCGCTTCCCGTGTATTGCCACCTAGATCACAGTGATATCGCCAACGCAATTCATCACTTCACCAACAGGGAAACCTATCGCCGATCAGCATCCACGCCATCAATGTCAATCAGTTCCCAATGAGAGAATCCGTAATGGGTGTTTCGGTGTGGTGTTTACCATCCACGACGCTCACCGCTTCCGGAACGGCGGCGGCGGTTGTAATCATCGTTGTCATTGGAGTCGTTCGACTTGTGGCGGGAGTATTCTTGCTGTTCGCCTGAGTAGCCGCCTCCGTACTGCTGCTGTTGTTGGTAGGCTCCCGCTCCGTATTGCTGGGAATGTCCATAATCTGGTTGTTGTCCGTGAGCGCCGCCGTAGGATGACTCCTGTCTTGGCTCTCCCCCATAGCCACCGCCATATGAGGATTCCTGTCTTGGCTCTCCCCCATATCCACCGCCATAGGAGGATTCCTGTCTTGGGGCTCCCCCATAGCCACCGCCGTATGAGGATTCCTGTCTTGGCTCTCCCCCGTAGCCACCGCCATAGGAGGATTCCTGGCTTGGGGCTCCCCCATAGCCACCGCCATATGAGGATTCCTGTCTTGGCTCTCCCCCGTAGCCACCGCCATAGGAGGACTCCTGTCTTGACTCCCCTCCGTACCCACCGTAAGACGGTCCCTGGCGCTCTCTCTCTTCGCGCTCCTCACGTTCCCTCTTCTCTTGCTTCTCCCTGCGTTTGCGCTCCTTTTTGCGCCTCTTTTCCTCGTCAGATCCCTCCTCATCATCATCATCATTGTTATCACGTCCGTATTGGTGTTGCGAGCTATAGTTCTGCGTATGGCGATCGGTGTCATACTCATCCCCATCGCCTCGGCGCCCGTGGTTCCACCCCTCAGTTCTGGCGCTGGAACCCTCTTGCGAAGTGTACTGGGTTGTGGTCTCGTAGCCACCGCCCTGGATTCTGTGGGTGTCGGTGCGCTCTTGGTATCCATATGCCCGGCCCTGGTCTTTGTTTTCCTCAAAACGGTTATACTCGGTACGCCCCTCCCCGGATGGGTAGGTGGTCTCCGCGTATCTCGCCTGACCATAGCCGGTTTGGTTCTGGGCGTGCTCAGAGTACTCCTCGACATGGCCGCCATCGTTGCGTTCATAGTCGTTCGTCCTCTTCTCCTTCTCGTTGTCGCCGAAAGCGCCACTGAGAAGTCCCCCGGAGAGCGCTCCGGCAATACTGCCAACGATGCCACCAAGGGCACCGCCACCAGCAACCTTGGACGCCATGTCCTCTATGTGCTCCCTGGCATCTGGGCGACCATACTCTCTGCCAGCACCAGACGCGCTGTCGCCACCACCCAAGGCATTGACGAGGTCAGAAATACCGCCACCAGCACCTTGGCCGGAAGAGTTCTTAGCCATACTCAACGGCTTACCACATCCATGGCCGCAGTCCTCGACACCATCCTTGTGGTTCTCGCCATTCTGGACACCATCCCTGCTGAGCTTATGGAGAAGCTCCTGCTGGGCACCACCGCTCTGGTTGCTCCACCACTCCTCGACCACACGGAACATGGTTTGGCGACCCTCTGTGGCACCGTCCTCGCCCTGGTCACGAAGTGCTGGGTGGTGGAGAGTGCCGTTGATGATGCGGGTGCAGACGCGGTCGATATCGATCGACTCATTATCCCAAGCCTCCATGATCTGTGGGACGACCCACTTCACAGTGGCAGAGGCGATCTTTCCGGCTGGCTCGTTGAGGATGTTGCTAAAGTGGTCCTTGGCCAGCATGGAATGAGTTGGGTCGGTGCAGTAATCCTCGTCGAAGACGATGAACTGCTTGTCCTTGGAAGATTGGATGATCTCGGAAGATCCAGTGTTGAGCTCGTTCTTGAGCTGGGTGATGAGCGGAAGGACGAATGGAGCGAGGAGACCAAAGACGAAGATGTTGATCTGGTCCTCAAGCTTCTCGATGAGCTCTGGAAATATTGGGATGGAGTTGATAGCCTTGGAGATCTTCTGCATGATCTTATCGTGCCATTCAACAATTGGGTAGATCTGTTTGGCGCACTCCTGCATCTGGAGGGTCCAGGCCTCGGGCTCACGGGGAGACACTTTGGTCTGGTTCATCTGAGCAGTCATGGCGTTGGTGCGAAGGTCGTCGGCCTTGGAGCCCTCGTCCTCACCACCAAAGATGCCGTCTGGGATCTTGCCGAGCAGTTCCTTGAGGAAGGAAGTATCGTTCTTCTCCTGACCCTGCATGGTGTTCTCGAGCTGCTGAATCTCAGACTGGGTAGCCTTGTCGTTCATCTCACCCATGACGGAATGCAAGAAATCCACACCACCGAAGGTGCCGGTGACAATTGGATAGACACGGTGGCGGCTACCTGGGAGACGCATCTCCGCGTTGCGGCCGACGTGTGGGAAGATATCCTCGCCAGTGATCTCGCGAAGAGCAAGCTCGGTATAGTTGGAGTGGGCTGGCCAATCCTCAAGACAGTGAAGACCAGTTCCCAAAAGGCGGAGTGCCTCGTAAAGCTCGGTCTCGTCCTTAGTGTTGGCGTAAGAACGACCAAACTCGGTGGCACGGGTGAAAAGGCTGCGGACATGGCCGGCCGAAGTGACGATGCCGACATTCTCGTTTGCGATGTAGTTCTTCATTCCAGTCTCCTCATCGATGGCCAATTCCGAGCTCTCATCAACTGGTCCACGAAGTCTCTCGTCATATTGAGTGGCGTCGATGTTGTCGGCGTAATCCTTTGGGTTATCGATGTGGTCTTCGGGGCGATAGCAGCCGAGACGCTCAGCGGTGACCTCGAACTCCCCGGTTGCGTAGCCAAAGGTCATGAATCCAAGAACCCAGAGGAGAATGCGGATGGCCTCTGCGGAGACGTACTTGACGGTGCCGACATCGATTGCTTGAGAGTAGTCACGAAGCCAGTTGCCGAAGTATACACGGGCGACGTTCATCTTGTCGAATTTCTTGCCACCGGCGGCACGGGACATGGCGATCATGAGGAGAGCATCTTCGATGTCACCATGGCGCCCTGTCGTAAGTTAGCATCCATGCACCGATATGTCCGATGCACAGCGCAGTGTTCGTTATATGTTGTGGCTGACATCTGGTACCGGAGTTGTGGTATGTATGGTTTCGCGGGGTAGCTTACAGTTGACGCCTTCGACGGCAGACACCGAGGCAATGTTTCCTGATACATGGTTAGCTGTAATTCTCCTGAACTACTGATGAAGAGAACTTACCTGCACCGAAAGCATGTGCTGGACGGGCAAAGAGAACAAGAAGACCGACAGCAATCGCGACATTTGAAAACTGGAAGGACGGCATCTTGCGATGTGTTTACGACCTGTGGTCGTTTTTAAAGGAATCGAGTTACCAGCTGAGGTTACTTCTACACTCGCACGAAGATAACGAGCTGCTGAGGTTTGAGTATATCTCTCAAGTGAAGAAAATGGAGAGATAGTTGTCAGGAGTTGAGGTTGTGAATATGGATTCTCTGTGTTATGGCTGTGCACGTCGCTGGTTCGTGTCGGTAGTGGGGTTGAGCTGTTTCGGCTTGGCTGACGCCCGATCAAGAGCTTGAAACGCGCCAATCAGAAAGGAGTATGACCCCTGTTTCCCGCGACAGCTGTTACAGCTCAAAATGAGGCGTCCACAGCTGTGGCTCAGCCGGCACACAGATGTAATCAAAACAACCAACCAGGGAGTGGACAAGAGCTAAACTAAAAGGGGACGAGTTTACAATCTATCCTACCACCAATCTGGCTCATGCTTGATCGAGCTTGCCGAGCTATAACGAGCAATATAGAAAGAAAGGCGAGGACTTCTTGGATGAGATCTTTTGTGCCAACCTCTTGGCCGCTACGAAAGTATCTCTGAGAGACACCTGCCGAACGGATTATACCTCTACTGAAGATTACACGATCTCATCCGTTCATTGAGAAGCCGAGCAATGGAAGAATCGATGCTGGTTTCTTTCTTTTGCAGCTCTTTCCAGCGACTTTGGAGGCGCTTAGCAACGTTGGGCAGCTGAGATGTAGGCCAAGATCTATCTAACCTAAGCAAAAGAAGCAAAAGAAGCAAAAGTATGAATCTGATGTGGTTGCTGGCATACGATGGCTTGGTGGGCATTGATCTCGTGCACGGGGTAGGTCATTGCGAGATTGATCATTGTCAGAGTCGATACGAGTAAGGATACGAGAAAGGAGGAAAATCGATGCTCGCAGTTTTTGTTCGAAACAGAGGCAGCAAACAATTAGGTCTAAAAAAGATGGATTTAGCGTAGGGGATGGTCACGGTTTTCCAGACCAAGTTCCAGCATTGGCAACACACCCCCTAGAGACACTTCCGTCCAGTGAACGTCGCGTTGTTATGGTTATCGCGTGCTTCAGGGCGCGTCGTGGGCTTCCAGCTTGTGGAATTGTGCACACTGAGCACTGAACAATTTCCGTGAGTTGCCGCGATTCCGGCAGTGGGTGGATGACCACTATTCCGGTGGCCGCTTTAGCACTATCCAGCCTACGGAGCGGTGAGCTTTAGGTAAACAGGGCGTTGGCACACGAACCGGCACTGAATCCAGCCCCTAACTTTCTCTGTGGTAGGCTACACCTGCCCTTTTGCTGCTTGGTGTGCGCACTCAGTGGGCAAGCAGCCTGAAGACGGCGTCTAAGCCAACCAAAAGCGCTGAAACAGGCACACAGAGCGACCCCGCTTACAGTGGTTGTAGTGCGCTGTGGCCCACCCTTGCCAGCCCCGAAAGCGCCGTCCACTGGAAAATCTCTGCAGCACCCGCTAAATCCCTCTAAAAGCCCAAGACTCCCCCGTCCCCCAAAAGTTCTTTTCCTTCACTGACCAACGCCCACCAAGCAACACCAATCGAGCACCACTACCCCGACCACTATCCATCACCAAGGACAGCCTCACTGATCACCCAACCACCACACCAGGTCTCAACATATACAATGGCCCGCCCAAAGAAGGCAGACGTCCAGGCTGCAGCGGCGGCGGCGGCCGCTGCTGCTACCGCTGCTGCCCAGCAGATGATTGAGCAGCCACAGAAGCTTGACGGTGATGATGATGCCGATTCTTCTCCAACCCTTCTTGAGTTTGAGCTTGACAAGTTCATTGGCATGAGAGATTCTGTAAGCACTCGCATATTCTTATTCTTAACAAGCTTCATTCATCTTCACAACCACTCGAGCTCTGTCTACGCGACCGCGCCTCGGGCTCCAGCTTCTGTTATGGATGAGCTTCAGATTCGTATCAATTTGCCTCAATAAATTTTGGAAGACAGATGCATAGCTCAACCCAAACTTCTGAGCTCCACACGCGTCGTCGCAATGTTTATCCAACATCACCACGCAACTCTTTTTTTTTTCCCTTTTTGCAGCCCAGCACATCGGCTCCACCGTTTTTCTACTATCATGGCTTATAACTAACATCGAACCCTCAGCTCGTCACCGGTCTCTCCACCGTGCAGGACATCATCCACACCCTCTCCCAGGCCTACGTCAAGACCACCAATGCCTACCTCGTCGAGCACGGTCTCGAGAAGCACATCATTGACCCGACCACCATTCCACGAGGCGGAACGCAAGAGGCCGGCACCACCGAGGATGGCAAGAAGGAGAAGAAGAAGCGCGTCCACGACCCAAATGCCCCAAAGCGTCCATTGACTCCATTCTTCCTGTATATGCAGACTGCCCGCCCAATCATCGCGGCCGATCTTGGCTCCGATGTCCCAAAGAAGGCTGTTGGTGCTGAGGGTGTCAGACGCTGGAAGGAGATGGCCGATGGCGACAAGCAGTTGTGGACCAACGCCTACACCGATAACTTGAAGTTGTACAATGCCAGAGTGCACGCGTACAAGGCTGGAGATTTGAGCGCCAAGGATATGACTGATGAGGAGGCCGCGCACTACGCCGATACACACCAGATCGCTGTCCTTCCAGACCACGAGACTCCTGACTTGGGCGCTGATGCTCAGGCCCCCGAGACCGTTGTCGATATCCCAGCTGATGTCCCATCCACCCCAACCTCCCCAGAAGCTTCCCCAGAACCAGTCCCAGAGCCACTCAAGGTCGCCACTCCAAAGGCACAGAAGCCAAGGGCCAAGAAGGCCAAGAACACCTCATCTACTTCTACTCCAGCTCAGCCAGAGGCACCAATCGTGCCATCCTCCGTGACCAAGGCTGCTTCTCCAGACAAGAAGAGAAAGCGAACTGCCACCAAGAAGGGGGACGACGAGGTCGTTGCCTCCATCGAGAAGGAGAACGAGACCCCAAAGAACAAGAGCAGCCGCAAGAAGAAGCCCCGTGGTGTCAACGAGTAGATATTCTCAGAGTAACAGGGGTGTTTTGATATGACGTTTTTTTTTTCACAACCAAATAAGCGCGTTTTGGTATGCATGGGCTGGATAGGGGTCACGGGGAGTTCAGGACGGTTTTGCTTCGCCAAAAATGGGACCTGCATATATGGATGTTTGTGTTTTGGTACGATTTAGTGTAGGCTTTAGCCCTTGAGCTGGTAGGTAGACGATAATGAGATACCCAATCTGCTTCATTTGTATGTTTGGTGTTCACGTTTGCTTTCCATCTGTTCCTTCGTGTTGATAGCACTTTGTCTCCCTCGAAGAGCTATAGCCGATCTTCAGAGTGGAGAAACAGCAGACGACTTGCAGGTAAATAAGGACTCATAACCGTAGAAGGTGTACATCCCACCTATTTTGGTCGTTCTATAGAGAGGAGCATCCGGAAGAGTCTAGCTGCTAGCAGATATACCACAGAAGCTTGAAGTGTTGAACGCGGCTATAAACGGAGGCGGCTATGGACGGAGGCAGTTGCCCTCCTCGAAGCTAGCATATTTGTGCTAAACTCTTCATCACAAAGGAGTGTAAGTGCTCCCTGAACGGTCACGCTTTGAGAATAGGAGCAAGAGGCAAATTTCACCCCAAAGCAGAGGCATGGGGAGGGTGATTTAACCACATACCACCACTGTTAAACTCTTGCGATGAACTTCTGGGTATTGGCAGCGTTATCATTCTAGTTGTGACCATCATCCTAGTCTTAAGGGGAGTCGTCTTTCACTGCCATCACGCATATTATCAGCTCTAAGCCCTGGTACAAAAGCAAAGCTGGTAGCGTTTTTCTATGCCAAGCCGTCCGAACAATCATCTCGTTGCCACTTTTTGGATGAAGCTTGAGATGTTCAGAAGGTCCATTTTTTGCGACACTGCAAGGAGAGCGGCACGTAGAGAGAGGGCGAGCTTTTGTGCTGTGCGATGTTGGGAGCTGGGCTGGGCGAGCGAGAATCAACTGATTAGCACCTTGCCACGATAGACTTATAAAGATGTATGACGGTGAAGATGGCAGTATAGGACTCGAAGTTGAGTAGAATTGGATGTGTTCCGACGAAGAGGGCCCGAATCTCGTATTGCTGTGATCGGCCGTTTCCGTTCAGGCAGTTTCACATCCTCCAACATATACCGAAACGACATGCAGGAAACTATTGGACTTTGTTACGCTCAATTAATTACGCTGAGGCAATGTGTGGTGCTTGACGCAAGAGATGCGCAAGGACTTCGAACTTGGCTCCGATTAAGAGTGCTTCGGGTTACGCTAACTTTACTTGATACCTATACTCAACTACAACTTCGACTTCCCCAGCGGCCCAGTCCTTGGCTCAGCATCAATCGGACTCCACCACGGCCACGACTGCGGCGCATTGTCCGTAATCGTATCCTTAAACTGGGCCGGCCTCTTCTCCAAGAAACTCCTCACCCCCTCCGCATTATCCCTACTCTGGAACAACTCATTGATAATCTTCGAGGTGATCAGCTGAGCACCCTCTGGAGAATCTGGACCCCGGAACATCAGGTCCTTATTCATGGCTACAGACACCGTGCTACAGTTCTGTGCAATATCCTGGGCAATCTCGAGTGCGCGAGGCAGGACTTCAGACGGGTCAACGATCTCGGAGAAGAGGTCGCCCAGGAGGGGCGAGGTGGATGGGTACACGGCGCCGGTGCTGACGAGGTGCATAGCTTTGCTGTAACCGATGAGGCGCGGGAGGAAGAAGTTGGAGATGGCTTCCATGACGAGGCCTCTGCGTGAGAAGACAAATCCGATCTTGGCTTTGTTGGAGACGATGCGGATAGTCATTGGGAGTGTCATGGTGATTCCCACACCGACAGCTGAGCCGTTGATGGCACCGATGACTGGCTTGGTGCAGTTGTAAATGGCGAGCGATGTGGTTCCTCCGCCATCACGATGGTTTGCGAGACGACCAGGTTCGTGCTTGAACCCGATCTCGAGGTCGGCGCCGGCGCAGTACATGTTGCCGTGGCCAGTCATCACGACAGCTTTGACGCGGTCGTCGGCTGAGATCAATGCCAGTGCATTGTGGATCTCGCGGGTCATGGTCTCGGTGTAGGCATTGTGCTTGCCTGGGCGGTAAAGAGTGAGGATTACAACTGGAGTAGGAGTTGGAGCGCTCTCCGGAACATGCGAGACTCGGATTTGTTGGTAAGGAACCTTTGCGTAGTTGTCTGGTGGAAACTCGGGAAGGGCCATGGTGAATGTGTCGGCTGAGATTACTGGAAATAGAGGCAACTTGAGGAGACCGTGACGAAAATGAGACAAGTGCTTTACAGATATATAGACGTACTTACCTCGATGCCGGGCACGGCTGTGAAGATTAATGGAATTGAAACTCCTCGGCTCATTGTTGACATGCGGGGGAGCGCCCAACCGAGTCAAGTTTGCGGGGAGTGCAACCCTGGTAGCTGGCGCTAATTACATTGAGATTCCTTCGATGTGGGGAAATCCACAAAAATACATGAGAAGCGCGAGCATATTTTGACCACACCTCAAGATCACCAACAAACGCGTTTCGCAAACATGTGTTCCCAACTACGCAGCATCCTTCCTTTGGAATGCACGCGGGTGAGGGACTAAGTAGTAGCTGCTGGTGGGCCTCAAAAATCGCTTTCCAGATGTCTTTCAACACCAAACAGCACGGTCCCAGATTCCCTCCGGTGCGAGTAGTTAGTTTGCTGACATGCTCGGCATCTAGCGAAACAAACAAGACAAGGACCCTAATAGGGTTTTAAAGAGTTTGTGGTGCCAAATCTATATGATGGACGAATTTGGATTTCAAGCACATTTCTTTCATGCGAGAGGCATTGCCGGAAGCGTCAATCGTGCCTCAATGGCATGGCTCAAACAAAGAGAGTGCTCTGGGTAGTGAGTTTCCCATTGAGTTCTGGTCGACTCTTTGTTTAAGCTTATTTCTACATCTCCCTAAGCCAAGTTGTCCGCGCTTTCTCTCTCTGTTTCGCGAGTCTTGAATTCCTGTCTTGTTGTCTCATTCTCGTCTGCAATTCATTCTCCAAATTATCATAGCTCTCTACCATGAACATGCCCAGAGGAAGGCACCAGGAGAGCGAAATCCCTGAACACAGGAACTTTGACACCTTCACGCGTCTCACCGAGCGACCGGACCCAGAACCAAATACAATCAATCTTACACCAATTCCCAATGCTGGAGTGTCTGAAGTCGACGAGCAGCTGACACCGCCAGCGAAGAGAGCATTCAAACGAGAGATCCGTATGCCTCCCAGCCATGCTCAACTGGTGTTTGAGGAAATAATAGCAGAGGTTATTCATTTCCAGCAGCAAAACGCTTCGAAGCAGTAAATGGGAATAACAGGAACAAGGCAGTCGACTTGAAGGGCTACTCTGTTGCTTACGTGCTTGGCGCCTCAGATAGAGCCCGTGAAGCCTGTGTTCATTTGGATGATGATGACGGCGAAGACATGTACAACGATAACCCCGAGCAGGATAAGCTGCCACTGGAGAAACCGTGGGTGAATGCTGTTTTGCCGTTTGAAACTCTTTCCCTGTACTGATTCGTCGACTAGGTTGAATAATCATGTGTACAACCACATAGCAATAGATGTTAAGATCAAGCCCACGCGACGCCGCCTCGCATTCCCCAGGTATAGAGAGGGAATAAAGAAAGCTTTAGGCGAGAGAAAATGCTCGAGAACATTCAGTCGCAATCCCTTCGAGTGTAGAAATTTCCAAGAGATCTTTGCCCTGGGCCTTCTTCCTGAAGGCCGCTTTACGGCGCCCCTTTATGCACACCTGTTTACCAGCCATCCTGAGGAACCGCGCTCGGCTGAATTGTTCAAAATTGAGTTTTAAGGTCTCTTCGACGTCTTCGTAAAGTCGGTGGCCAAATTATTTTGGACAATTCTACATCGATGGAAGCGTGGCCACAAAGACATTCAGTGACTGCGATGAGCAGAAATACCTGGCATCACGAAGCTCAAGAATCTTATCAAAGACTGCTGCGGCGATTCATAGGGAGCGTCTGCGGAAGAAGATGACATTCTCTCGGACACATTTATCTTCAGCGCAGAAAAGAGGTCCGCATCGCTCAAGCCATCATCAGCCGAGCCTAGGAACATTTGGTGTTCGGTAGCCTGCTATTTAGTGGCTCTGCCGAACAGAAGAAGGTGGCGAAGGACGAGGAAAGCAAGCTAATCAAGAAAAATGATAGCGAAGGTTGGTCAATTCTGCAGGGCTACAGTTATGTGATACTGACAGCAGATAGGCGTTGCACGTACGAAGAAGAGAGCTTCGGCTTTCAGGGAAATGCTTCCGTCCGGAGGGAAAGTTCTCGACCACTTTTTCGTCGACTGCGACGGTGTCGCCATGGAGATTTTCAAGGTGCCTAACCCATTGATGGGATACCTCGGCGAATGTGAAGTGGAAATGAATAGAGCAGACAGATATGAAAGATGGAGAGCAAGGAAGACACATGGCGAAGCGGTCGACTATAGCGGCACAGAAAGCAATTTCAATCGTGAACAGTGCTTCATCGATGTCTATTCCCTCGTGTCATTGGCTGGCTATCTCGCTACCTGTGTCCGACTGCATCCCAATCCGATCACGACGGAACTCTCAACTCCTGGCACGGAACTCCAACCTGACACGGACGAGTGTATCAATGAGCAAGAGTATCGGAATCAGAGGGGAGGACTTATAAGACAATTTGCCAGCAAGGAGAAGAGACTGGCCGAGCTCATGAATGCAGACACCAAAGAAGCTCTTGAAAAGACAAAGGAGGAGTTTGACGTGTTTGATTCGGAAGCTAGCAGGGGACAACAGCTTTCGGAAAGCGGTCCAGATCTTAAGATTCTAGAGAAGATCCTTCGCCGAAGGTGTCAGTTGAAAAAGACTCCATCTGCTTTCTCTACCGACTGGGATGAAAGACGAAAAGGTTACGTCTACAAGTTCTGGGATCAGTACGACCCGGATACAACGGACGCTCAACGGGCGAAGTTGATCAAAAAAGGAAATGGCACCGCAAGCCATGAAAGAATGAAAATTGCAGCAGGAAATGCTTACGATCGAATGATGGAGGATAAGAAATATTTCACGCGACTTGTTCGAGTGTTTATCAGGACACACCCGATTGCCGGAACCTTTACCAAAGAGCAGCAGAGAGAGAGGGCTATGCCAAGGAGTACAAGAACAACAACTTCAAGTCCGAAAAGGAACTTCGGGAACTCCACCAATGTAACCCGGACGGGCCCGGCCACATTACCAACCATGCCGCCTTCATCCGATGCGCAACTTTTCAATCTGTCAAGCTTTATGTGTGCGGCGGTGGTAAACCGGGTGGCGAAAACAGATGCCTAAGAATCTAGACGCTCATTAAGTTCAAGGTTGAAGCTCATCGCACCTTCGAGCGTCGCATACGGACAGCCGTTTAAATGCATGCCGGGAAGTGGAAGGTACAGCAGCCAGGGAAGCCAGGAACCGGTCCGCGCTTTGCAGAGGCTAAGAAGAAGAAGACGAACCAGAGCATGAGTTTGGAAACAGCGTTTAGGGAGCAGCTGCGCCGGAATGGAGATACTCGAAAAGACGTCACGGAGATTCTCGAGGACAAGGACCTCGAGCGTGGAGTAAACGAGGCACTTCAGCTAGGCGAGGATGAAGAGAAGGAGATTCTGAAGTTAGCGACGATGCGAAATTATGGGAAGGAAGTGCTGCGTAACCTCGAGCTTACCAGAGTGGCCCAGGATACAGGCATCTCGGGTGAATCACCTCTCGAGAAGAGGCACTTGGAGGTGAACGTGGAAACCCACAAGAATGAGCATGAGGCTGGTGCCAAGCTGAGGTTTGAACTGAGGACGATGCAAGAAATCGGCCTTGATCGCCGCACTACAGACGCAGCACATCGCGATGTGTGCAGTAATACCCAGCAGTACGATGAGTGGAAACCAAGCGAGGCGCCAGCTTGAGGCGGTTCGCAGCCAGAACGGGGTCATTTCGTCAAGTAGCCATTTAGAGGTTTTCGTATCATATTACAGATCAAATTGATTTCTTGTTATGTGGGTTTCCCTAGCTAATCTTTGCGAATGACCTCGTGCTATAAAGCAACGCTTCAACGGCCACCAAACCGAAACCAAGATACTCGCCCCGTATTCTCAATGACCCTGATCTAGAGAATATCAGTGATGTTTTGCTTCTCGATGATGCTTTTTTGCTTATCATCTCTGCTGACACGGTAGTAGTTATCGCAGAAGTCCGCACACTTCATGTACTTCAAGAACTCCTCGTCGTGGGTGATGACGATGAGCTGGAAGTTCGACTGCGCCATGCGGGTATTGATGATTGCGTGAAGTGAGACAGCAAGAGCCTTGATATTATCCACATCGAGGTTGGTCGTTGGCTCGTCAAGTGCGATGAGCTGTTTTCATCGTTAGTTACCAGGTCCTACCGTAACACCTTCCTTGTACTTACTCCACAGTTGATACCGAAACACTCTGCCAGTGCAAGGCGAATGATGATACTGGCCAAGACACGCTGACCAGCACTGCACCTTCCTCTCATATCCATCTCCGCATCTTGCTTCACCATGCAAACTCTGTAATTGTAGTTCCTCTTGAGGGTAGCATTCTCAGCATCGGAGCGGATGAGAATCGTGTCGATATCCGTTCCCTGATAAGTGCTCTGCCACAACTCACCAGCAATGCGGTTGATTTCCTCCATCTTCATACTGTGGTATTTCATGATAGCCTGGTCAAGTGCATTGCCATAACGTGCCAAATCCTCGATGGCGGCTTTGGTAGTCTCAACCTTGATGTGCGACTCTCTGTATTTCCGCGCAGCATCCTTGTAATCAGTCTCCCAATCCTTGATGTGTCCTTGCAGTTCCTGGTCCTTTGCTCTCATCTGGCCAAGAACTGGGCCACGGTCGGCGAGCAGCTTCTGATATCTCATATCAAGCCTGCGCGCCTCTGCGCTGAGTCTTCGCTCGTCCTCATGCGCATTTCTGGACTCAAGCTCGGCGATTTCAGCGTGTAAAATCTCCAGAGCACGAACATTCCTGCGATATCTTATGTTATCCGAGATATTGCGCTTAGTTTTCTCACTGTTGTCGACTTGCTCCTTCAGTTTGTTCGCCTTGGAGGTGACCTCAGCAAGCTTTCCCTCGATTCTAGCGATCTCTTTCTCTAAATCACTGATTTCATTCTGACAGTGCTCCATCATACTTGGGCCACCCTTATCAATATAGGCCGTGATAGCATTGTGCACACGCCTGAGCTGGTTTACTGTTTCGGTCAACTTCAGACTATCGTCGTTGATGGCCTTCTCCTTGGCTCGGCCTCGCTCTTTCACGTCTCCTAATTTTGCTTGTGCGCTAGCTAGCTTCGGTGCAAGAGCCTCGAGCTCAGCGTCTACGCTTCGAATCGTTTCTTGTTGAGTTAAATTGCTCTCCTTGAATTCGTCGATTCGCTGAAGCAGGGTCATCTTTTCTCTGATTTGATGACCCGCATTCATGATTTTGGTGGCAATATCACGAAGCTGCAGCTCGAGAGAATTTACGGTGTTCCTTGCTTGATCCTTGTCTCTTGTGATAGCGGCAATTCTGTTCTTCACTGATCTAGTTCCTTCGGAACAGGTCGCTAGTTTCTCCTGAATCTCGCCCAAGGTCAAATACGCGCTGCCAGTAGAGCTTTGCTGTGAGGAGATCCGTGCAACCTCTTTGGAATACTCAGTTACCTCACCCTCAAGCCTAGAGATAGTACTGACAGGCTTCGAAAGAGCTTCTGTGTCCATCTTAGCCTCCTCCTCTCTGCGGACGACAGCATCCTGCTCATCGAGTTGGCTCAAGAGGTTTGTGCGTTGCTCGTCTGCTTGTGCAATGTCTTTCTCGATTGGCTTAATCTCCTCAGCCAGGCGCTGACACGTCTCGTATTGGGAACGCACAGCACGAGCGTCATTAAGCTGCACTTCAACCTCCTTAATCTCCTGCTCGAGCAGCTCCTTCGCTTCCTTCGCAATCCTCTTCCTCAACTTGGTCACGGTCTGAGATTTTTCTTGGCTGCCTTGAAACGGGCGTTCACAAACTTTGCAGAGATTCTTTTCTTCTGCGGCCTTCAAACAGCCAGTCCAAAACTCATTCAAGTGGGCATAGTTATCAATATCACTCTTCAAAGTCTGCCTGTCGTCCTCAAGTTGCTGAAGCTCTGGTAAATAGTCAGCCACGCTGTGAAGGTGTCCACCGTCGTCGGTCGTTATCGAATTGAGGACAGCCTTTTCGCAAGTATTCATCTCGGCCAGCTTCCGCTTGTGGGTGTTCCTAGCAGTGGAGAGTCTATATTCAACTTGCTGCAAATCTTGGCTAGTAGAGTCTCGCTTCGATCGTGCCTCTTGAACGGCGGTATTTCTCAACTTGAGTGATGCGCTGAAATCCCGATCCACACTGGAAGGGTTCCAAGTGTCACCGACAATGGATTTCAGTTTGTCGCGATGAGTATCAACCAAGGTATGGAGACGGGTCTCGCGGTCCTTCAGTTCTTTCTTCTTCAGATCCAGCTGAGCTCTGTCCTGCGCCATCTGTGTATTGCGGATGAGCTGATCATTCAAATTCGAGTTCTCATCCTCTAGCTCACGCAGTTTCGAGTTCTCCTTCCTCGATTTTGCGTCATAGTCAGCGTGCTGGAAGCTCTCGGTGGCGTCGCGATGTTTATCTCGCAGCTCTCTTTCCTGTTCGTCCAACACTGCCTTGGCGCCTTCATCAATCTTAATAGCGCTGGCTTCATTCTGCAATCCAGATATTCTCCTGTCGTTAGATGTGATAGCCTGTCTGGCAGTGACTCTATCTTGCGTGCGTGTCGACCTTTGATTTAACAAGTCATTCACAGCACCCTGTGCTTCCCGTGCCTCTTCCTCATTTGTCTGTTGCAGCTTCTCGAGCTCTCGGTCTTTGTCCCTCGCCAACTTCCCCATTCTTTCCACAAAGGTTTGGATGAGCTCATCGTCAAGTTCCCCTTCGAAACCACGAACCTGATATTTTCTTGCAGCATTTTTGACGAGCTCTTCCCTTTCCTTTAGTTGACGATCGTGTGCTTCGTTATCAGCCTGGATTTGCCCCCTTTCCGCCATCTTCTCCCACATTTGAGTACGACAATCTTCAAGGTCCTTCTGGAGATCTCGGTAGTTTCCGCGATATGTCTCCTCTTCGAGACGATACATTTCCATCGTTTCTTCGTACTGCGCGAGAGTCGACTCCAGCCATTCATCCGACTCCTCCAGTTCCTCAATATTCTCCTTGAGCTCATCGACCGCCTCGCGCCTACTCTCTGCTTGTTGGCGCTTGTTTCCGAGGTTGACGATGATCTCCTGGTACTCGCGGGCCTGTTCATGCTTCGCTCTGGCTCCATCCAGAGCGTTCTGCATCTCCGTATTCAGCTCTTCACTTTGCTTCCTCAACGCCTCGATCTCATCTGACAGCTGTATCGACTTCTTCTCGGCACGCTCTCCTCTGTCCTTTTCGATCTTGAATTGCTCTTCCATGATCTTGTGCTTCTGGAGTTCTGCACCTTGGTTCTTTCTCACGACTTTTATGTTGTCGATCGCCTTTGTGTATTTCAGGGCCTCGAAAATCTCGTCGAATTTCTTCTTCAGAACAGCAGGCTCACTCATTGGCCAAAGCGACTCATCTTGATGACAGAATATGACATTGTCGAGGATAGCTTCGCCAACGCCTAAAAGCTGCGGCATCATCTGGTCCAGCTCCGCCACGCGCGTGGACATAGTCGTACGTTCCCCATCCTTGACCATCAACAGGTTGCCCTCCAACGTCTTAACAGACCGGGTTGTTTTCTTTACTGTGAGCTGCAAGCTTCTCGTGACCACCAGTCTCGCATTTTGATGGTCCTTAAAGGACAGTTTCACTTGTGCGAGAACCTCCTTCTCTCCGCAGAGTTTCGGGTCGTGGATGAAAGCTCCGCCTTTGCTGTTCGGAGGCAGTTGCCCCGTAGTCGCATACTTCAGGCATTCGATGATCGTGGTCTTTCCGGAGCCGTTGTATCCGACGATGAGTGTCAGAGGGGTGTGGAATTGAATGGTTTCGCTGCGGATGTTGTCGAAGGAACGCACTCTAAGACCTTGAGTTAGCGGTTATCCGAACAGCGTACGTATAGGAGTAGCCCTACCCTAGAATAGAGAGCTTATCGATCTTTGCTGGACATAGTTGTCAGTTTCGGCTGGGAACAAAACCGATTAACGAGTAGCTGCATGCTGACCGCGAACTTACACCTACGAGGGAAGGTTAACAAGCGAGCAAGCAAGGGCCAAGAGCTCGATCTTACATTGTGGCAGGTGTAGCTCGGCATCTACTCTACTTTACTAGTAGGAACAACGACTCGGCATAAGTCGAGATCAGATATGGTAGTTGAGCTGAGAAGTAGTCGTGCTGGGACTCAAAAATATTGGTTGCGACGGCGGCCTATCTGGGGAACGCGGCCGCTATGCGATCAGCGACGCGGTGACACATGACCACTTAATATGGCACCTTGGCGGTTTCCGCGGACGGCAATACACTCGGTCCGGACAACCACTTCCCCGCGGCCTGCTTGAACAAGGCTGTCGCCGCATCCTATGCTCTACTCAGCCTCTCATTGCATAGCACTGTGATATGTCTCATATAACTCTAGTTAGTCGTGCGTGATACTGCATTATCGCCCATTAGAACCTTATAACGAATCCGCGATTGGAAGTCCAGAACCCGCCTCACAGAACCACAACCACCTAGGCTTTGGTAATAACAGCAATATGTATTATACGGATATGGGAGGCGTTGATATGGCGAATAATGGGAATCAGCAGCATGTAAGCTTCAACGGCGCTGTCAAATAGCAATTCTAACCTCTGCCTAGATGGGAAATCGAGGGCGAGACACATCAATGCTCGGAATGCTCGACGAGAGCACAGTCGAACAACACGGCGAGATACGAGTCGAAAGAGATCCGAACGACGACGATGAAGATGATGAAGATGATGAAGATGTGCCCAGCCCCTTAGACAACGACCCGGTCGTTGCCCAGCGCAGCGCCGCAGGCGATGGCCCTCTACCCGCGGGATTTGGCCAAAACACCGCCTCAGTTGGTGGCAGCACATTGACTGAATTCACAAAGCGACGTAACTGGGCTCAGCGTGTCGTCGAAGAGCTCAAGGACTTTCTCCACATTCTTACTCCTGACGGAAGGATCGTCTACATTGCCCCGAGTTCCAAGCAACTAACCGGTTTCAGTCCGGAGGAACTGGAGGGCAAGTTCATCGTGGACTACATCCACCCGGACGACAGCGGCATCTTTGTGCGCGAGTTTAATGAATCTATCGCAACTGGACACCCATTGCGCTTCTTTTACCGCTTTCGTCGCGCCTCGGGCGAATATATGATTTTTGAGTCTCACGGCCATCCACACTTCACCACCGACCCATCACCCTTCAGCCAAAGCGGCGCAGCAGGTGTTTGTGGCGGCTTCTTCATGATGGCTCGTCCATACCCAACCAAGAATGCTGCGCTCCTGGATTCATTCCTCGAGCACAAGATTGAGAATGAGCGCCTACGCAAAAAGATAGACGCGCTCCGTCAGGAGGAGGAAGACGATGCAAATGAATACGCGAGACAAATGTATAAGCAGCAGGAAGGCGGTTCCGATCTACAAGTGTCAGAGGACGCCGATGTCGCGGCCTCAAGCCAAGTCGATCTTCAAAATCCAGATCTGTTGGCTATGCCGCCGCCGGCTAAGCCTCAAGGGATGAATGCGGCGCTCACGACGCAAAATCTTGAGGATGCAACCGCGAGGAGTAAACCAGATAGCATAGACGATAAGATGAAGAGATACGAGGGCACGACCAACCGATACGAGACAATCGAGATGTACACAGGTCTGCGTTACGCAGAGGGTGAAAGGAGTCAAGGCATCAGTACGGGTGACGCATCACCGACATTGATTCGTGGAGATGCGGGCATTGTGATGCCAATAGACAGAGACGGAAGAGATAACAAGAAGAAGAAGCTGAAGGTCGCGGATGAGTTTGTGTGCACTGATTGTGGGACTCTGGATTCGCCGGAGTGGCGTAAAGGACCTTCTGGTCCAAAGACTCTTTGCAACGCATGCGGTCTTCGCTGGGCGAAGAAAGAGAAGAAAAGGTTTGGTCCGAGTCCTTTGGGTGGAAATCCGACTGTGCTTGTGAGTGCTCCGTGCCCACCATCTCAAAATGACAAGCAGCTAATTGCTGAATAGGAGAATGAAGCGCAAGCATAAGCAACAATACAGCCAGTGTATTTAATGTTTGTTTGGCCCTATGGGGCTCGTTGCTTCTCATTGCCCGCTCGCAAGCGCATTGCGCGGCATCAAGCCTGGGATGATTTGGTGTTCAAGATTGGCGGGATATGATACCATGGTAGCTTCTGTCATTTGTGCTGGCCCACATGGTAGCGTGTAGGTAACTTGCAATTCATCTTTATCATATCGAGGCTTCTTACGATTAACGCTCTGTTCGATTTCCATTCGCGAGGTGCAAGCAGAAGTGACAAGGACTGAAAACCAAGACGGTCTCCGCCTCTCTATCGCCTGGCCGTCATCACGAGCTCCCTCGTAACGGCTGATAGTCCTGGCCCCTACAAACGCCTCAGAGGCCTCGTCGACATCAGCGACAAACCAAGTGCGTCTGAGCTGTATGGTGTCTACCGCATGGAGAGGTTCATCGGCATTGGCGTGGCCAAAGGGCAATTCGCGGCGTATAAGGAGCTTGAGGCGGAATGGGACGAAGGTCATGCGCCATCTATTGTAGAGATGCACAACTATCTTAGATCCACCAAGGATGTCAAAGCGCGGTAGGCACAAGAGGATACGCTATGCGCCAAACAGGTTCGCAACAACTGTATGCCTCAAGACGATTCTCGTGACGAGGTGGCCCAACACTCCATCCGCTGGTGGCGGGTTGGAATGTCGACTCCGAGAACAACTCAGCATAGGAGCCGTTGAAACGTCGTCTTGCGTGGTGGTAGATAACTAATTAACACTTGTAAGCATATTCATGCACGTCGACATAGCCCAGCGCTCAAGATCATCAGCCAGGTCACAAGTCAGACCTATCAAGATATTCACTTGGGCAAAGTTAGAAGACGAGACTCATCTGTAAACTTGTAGCAGGCATGTCTATCTCACATCTGACCATGGTAACAGGTTAACTCGTTCAAGAAGTGCAAGATTCGGGACATCAATAATGATTGGAAGCTTACACAGATCTGGGTTGTATGCTGGGGTGGCAGTCCAGACGGCGAATCTACACAGGGAAGTTAAATAGATCACGAGCCGATGGGTGCCGCTAATGGTAGGCAAAGTCATAGTAGGCGCAGTTCAGAAACCAGAGTATCTTATTGAAGAGCGAATGTTCTAGCTATCCATTCTCATCCTCCAACATCGAAGAAGCATGTCATATAGTGTTGCAAGCCACAACGCAACCGAGAGCGTTGATCAACCCACTCGTACCTATATCCGCACGTCAGTCCACAATTGATGTCAGGAACAAATCACCATTCACATTCACGAGGGATCAAGGGCAAGTGGCAGACAAACAACGCTCTCGGTTATATTAGGTATTAAGGTTGCGATGCCCTAGTGGCAGATTGCGCGAGAAACAGCCTGGGTATAGGGGTATCAACACAAAGCAGAAATGCAATGACAAAACGGGCCCGACGCGCGCGTCGAGCTGGTATCAATCTTGGGGTATTGTAATGAGATGCGATCCGAACGACATGAGGGCTCGACCTGGCGGTGCTTACGCAGTGGCGGCGACGACTGGAGTCGAGGTAGCTGGAGCAGACTCCTCGTCGATCTTCTCGGCCTTCTTTGGCTCGTCAATAACAGCGGCGCTTGAGACGGCTGGCGCGGCAACGGCAACCTCTTCGTCGGCGGTCTTATTCTCCTCCTCCTTCTCGGCAGCGACCTCCGGGCTGGCCTCAGACGCCTTGGAGTTTTTGTTGCCCTTGACTGTCTCGCGAAGCTTCTGGAAAAATGGGAGCGAGCTCTTGCGCCTCTCGGCTTTGGCGGCCTCGGGGGTGGCAGCATCGAATTTGCTGGCCTCAGCAACTGGTGGCGAAACAGAGGTGTTCTCAGTTGGAACTGTGGCTGGGCTGGCAAAAGTAGCAAGAGGCTCGGACTGCTCAACAGCCGGGATGACTGGGGCATCAGCGCTGACAATCTCGTCATCCTTTGCCGGGACAGATGGGGTAGCGGATGGTACCTGCTTCTTCTTGCCGAATGACTTGAAGTCGAAGAGGGAGCTATGACGTTTGGTGGCAGCTGGTCTCGCTGCCTTCTCCTCCTCCTTGTCGGTCTTTGGCTCCTCCTCAGCTGCAACATCAGTGCTGGCTGGCTCGGTGAGCAAAGGGACAAGTACAGCCGGCTCAACCTGGTCGGTGACTGCAGCGGACTCGGTGGTGAAATCAGTCTTCGGGATTTCCCCGGCCTCGGATTTCTTGCCGCCGAAGCTCAAGCTGCCGAAAATCGACTGACGCTTTCTGCTTGTGGAACGACTCTTGCGCTTCTTCTCCTCCTTGCTCTCAACAATCTCCTCATTTGGTGCGTCAGTCACGGCGTCCTTTGGAGTCTCAACAACATCCTCCTTCTTCTCCTCAGCCGGCGCGGTAGCTGAAGCTGGGGTGGTTGGCTTGGCCAAAGACGCGAGAACCCCCTTGTATCCCTCACTGGCGGTGATGCTCTCGGCGGCAAGCTTGGCAGACTCAGAATTGGTCTTCAAAGCATCAACCCAAAGATCGCGCTCATCCTTGTTAGCAGCCTGGAATGCATGCTTCTGGCCGTGGCTGTGGAAGACAAACTCGTTGTGCTCGACCTCCTTGACATGCTCAACATCGGCCTATCTGTTGTTAGCATGAGGCATGAGGCTTAGCAGAACGTGTGCGATCATATTATATGATGCATCGATGAAGCTGATGAGAACTTACCAAGTTGATAATTCCAGCTGGAATCTTATCGTGCTTGCTGAAATAGAGCAATCCCGAACCAGTCTGCGAACTCCACGCCGCGTTATGGTTGGCGATGTCTGCTTTCTCTCCTCTCAAATAGGAATGCAAATCCTTGACATCCACGGCGTCAGTGCCGAGCCAGAATTGGAACTTTTTGAACCCCCCTAGTTTCCTGTGTACGCATTAGTGCTGCCAACGAAGTGTCTATTCGAGATTTGCTTACTTGAAAAAACCTGGGGCTTTGTAGCCGAGCTCGCCCTCGCCGTTGAATTCCTTCTTTGCGACGGCATCCTCAGTCTTGACCTCCTCCTCGGTGCTGACGGCGGCAGTCTCTTGGGCAGCGTTCTGGTCGACTGGCTTCGTCTCGGTGACAGGCTCGACAACGACTGGGACTGGGACTGAAGTGACGGTCTCGGCGGCTACTGGAGCAACCGGAGTAACCGCTGGCTGCTCAACAACTGGCGACTCGACTGGCTTCTGTACGTCGGACATTGTTGCGAGATGTGATGTATACTATGAAAACGGGTATCTCAGAACTCCAAGTAAATAGAAGACGCGAGTAGAAGTTTTCGAGTTTTCGCTGATGAGGAAAAGGTCGTATATGAGTCTTGGGGAGAAAGGGAGGGAATGCACAAGAATGCTGAAAGTGAGTGAGAGGGCAGCGCAGGGGTGCGGTGTGCCGGGGTCAGGTGGCTTGTCACCCGCGACAAGGGCGCTAGCACCCTGTGACCCACATTGGGCCAAACGCACTAATGCCGAAGCTCGTGGACCCGCCGGTGCCAAGAGAAAAGAAATGCTTTGGCTGATAAGACTCAACAGAGACTCAGCAAAGACTCAGCAAAGACTCAGCACAACGCTAACGCTGGGGTTGGGTGCGGAGGTAGACTCTATGAGTACAGAACTCGGTTCAGTAGAGGCTATCAATCACACATAATGATTGGAAATCCATCAAAGCACCGTAATCCATGTGCCTCTCTGTCTGCCTTAAGCCAATCAGCCGCCTAGTTCCGTATGGCTTCGGTGAGTAACGCACCACTCACAAACAACCTTTGACACGCGCAAACAGGAGACCAGGAGATTAAGGCGGAAATTCGAGATTTGATCCCCTCCACATTTCAGACCGCCTTGCTATTTGAGACACAAATGTCCGGCAAGTACCATAGACGAAATACATAAGCCGACCGATAGGGTCGCATCTGGAGCCATCATGCCATCCGATGGAGACACGCGTGGCAGCATAATCTCCCGTTGCCTGAAGCAGAAACCCTCATTTTCTGCCACATCTGTCATTTCTGGCCTAGACTAGTTGACAGCCGACCATCCAACCCTTTTCCCAGCCGGACAAGAGCTCTCGGAGCGCTCTTTGAGACAACTCTTCTTTGTCAACCAGTTTCTCGTCTCAAGGGCGAGTACCTCATCTTGTCGTGTACGGAGTACACCATGTGGAACGGGCCAAGTATTGAGGATGATGGTAGTGACAGCCATCTGCGAGCATGAAGATCACGTCAATCCGAGGGGCAAGTAAAGTGAGCGCAGGCCAGAGATGTGGAGCGTGATTTCGAGTATCTCGCCACTGTTGACACAGAGACCAACCCCAGCGTGTAAAAGTGCTTGGCCCCATTCCTTTTCTTTCTCTACTCTACTCTACTCTACTCGACTCTACTCTACTCGACTCTACTCTACTCTACTCTACTCTACTCTACTCTTATCTACTCTTATCTACTCTACTCTACTCTTATCTACTCTTATCTACTCTACTCTTATCATTTTCAACCTCCAACCACTTACTTGTCTCCTTCATGCGACGAATGGCGATCCATCATGTGTCGACATTTCTTTGACAGTTCTCGTGCATTCAAGTATCATGTGCTTCGGCGGCTCAGCCACAATGTGTCGTTGATACGAGTACTTTATCTCCATGCACGCCATAGTCTCGGCGCCAGGCCCTCTTCCGTGGGCGCATGATCTGGACCTAGCGCCCTTTGTCGATCGTTACCACATGTTGGTCACCGCCTGCGGTCTTTCTAAATCGAGATCATAGGGGCCTACGGAGGGCTTGTGTCCAGAAAAGACAATGTGTCGTGATATGACTAAAACGATGCAAAGGACCCGACATCTCAGTCGACCTGTTGGACTTGGAGGACTTGGAACAGATCTCCGCGGCTTTTTTCGTGTTGTAGTTTGAAGTCTCCCATTCATGCTTTCATCGGGCGTTAAACACTCATGCACGCTTCGTCATTGTGCTTGGAGCTCTGTAAATACTGTACCATATGTCAAGACCGCCGCCTTGGTGCACTTTCCACCTTCCACAAGTTGCACGGTCCTCGCAGAAGAAATTCTCATGCCCTATTTACCAGCCTCCTTTCCTTCCTCCCTGCCGGGTCTCCACTCACTCGAAGCATTTTCACTCAAATTTCGCAACCCTTCTCCTTTCAGCCTCACTACAGTGAAACCTGCGTCTGAGAGTATTGGCTATAGGAATAAACCGCGTAAAAGAATGCGAAGTTTGGATTTGTTTGGCGTTTCGCGTTTCCCACGCAACCTATAAGGAACATTGACCCTTAATTGTCTGTGAGGTGGGTGGTTGTATCCACAAAAATGTCAAATTAAGTCTAGTTTTTGGCTTGAGGACGAGCTATACCCGAATAAGCAAGTTGGCTGTACGAATAACCTTCGAAGAATCCCAAGTCCAGATATAAGTGAATTCTTACAACCAAGTCCCACTGTATCAACTCACCGACTACCTTGCCGCCTTCAGGTGACCGCCATGGAGCACGTCCCAAGACTTGTCATTGGCGTGCAGGCCGCGACAGCTCCCTAGACAGCCCATCAGATCCACTCACTTCCGACGTGGATCCACCACTTGTGATCCACGCGCAGATCCGTCACAACACAATTTTAACCACCTTGTATGACTATCATCGAATTGTGAGCTGACCACAAGGAGAGAGATTGGAGAGCTGGGAGGCAGATTTTGCATGTGTAGGGGGTACGAGTACAGTGCGTGGCAAAGAGGCCGCAGTCACGCCTGATTCGTGGGCCACGGTCGCTTAGTATCAGCCACAGGTCACCACAATTGAGAAGTGTGAGAGCTAACCTGTCGGGTCCGACTTCGGCGAAATCTGCGCAATCTGAATCTGGTTATCAACTTCTACATTAGCCAATATTGGAGCTAATCAGTTGGCTTTGGAGTTTGGCGAAGATACCGTCAAAATGAACTTGGGTATCAAGTTCTAAGTCGACATCTTGGAGAAGAAACCGATTAGCACTTGACCTTGATGGCGAATCTACCACTAAATGAACCTTAGCTGGCAACTTCTAAGTTGACTACTTCGTTAGTTGACCTGTTAGTGACCGACTTCGGCGAAGTTTATGCAAACAGAATTTAGTTATCAAGTTCTATATTGACAACTTTGAGTAGAAACCGGTCGGCATCCGATTTTGGTGAAGTTGCCTCAAAGTGAAATTGGGTATCAAGTTCTGGATTGACATCTACGAGAAGAAACCAATTAGCACTCTATATTGGTGAAGGTTGCGCAAAATAGCCTTGGTTATAAGTTCTTGATTGTGAAGTTTTGCTCGTGACGGACTAGTAACCTACTTTGGCAAGGACGACGCACAATCAACTTACTTGCCGAGTCTTAAACTAATACTCTTGAGGGCTGACTAGTTAGTATTCCCTTTTGACGAAGATGGCACGAGAAAAGCAGGGTTTTGCGAGGCCCAAGTTGGGTGAGTGGAAGTCTCTTCACGGCAGGAAGGTGGGAAGGTTGAAGTAGTGGTTATGGTATAATTTCGACGTTGCCGCCCGTGTGCCACATCTATGCCTTCTGAAAGTTCTGAGCAAGCCGTTATGAAGCAGACATAAAAGAAGATGTCTCCAGACTCGACCGTCTGCGCCTAACATCAAGCGCCCCTTGTGTCCGATGACATGCTCAGCCTCCTCGACGCCTTGATGTCCGTTCAAAACTCAACATTTTCTCGCTGCGCATCCCACAACATCTAAAATTTACAGATAAATCTGCTTCGCATCCTTGACATTGCTCTCCCTCGGGCAGTACGGACACCTGATGATTTGCCTCTGCTTGCTCACCTTCGCAATACTCTCTCTTGCCAGCACATGTCCACACTGCAGTCTCATCGGCGGATTATCATCCGTAGCTTGCTCTTTGCTAACTGGGCAAACAAAGATTTGATGAAAGTTCATCGACTCTGGTAAAGGCAATTCTACTCCTAACTCGTTGGAGGTCGTCCACTCTACCTTGGCGTCCCTCATGATCTGTGCATGCTTCTCCATCTTGGGTAAGGATATCGCACCCGCTGTGAAAGCGACGTATAAAGGCGAGTCGGCGGGTAGACCTAGGACAAAGCAAAAGTCTCGTGTGAAAGCGTGCTCGACGTCCGCAAAGGCACTGCTGGTGTCAAAGAAACCGCCATATGGCGACCCTGGAATGTTTTCGCGGTAGGCGACCGCCGAACATAGCCGCTGGATTTCGGCCGAGTATCTCTTTGAATATCGACCAAAGTTGCTGCGGCCGTATGACATGGCTGCCACGGGCCCATCTGTGTGACTTCCATAGCTTTGTTCTCCTTGGAATATCCACATATACTGCAATCTAATGAGGTCAAATTCCAGCTTGCTACCTCGTCGGAAAAGCTCGTCGCCATGTCTTCGTGTCCAATCGATTGCTGGCTCCAAATTTCTTGCTTTGATCTCTGCGAGAATGGCATACATCTCCCGGAACTGGTTGGGAAGTGCTGCATTCATGGCTGAAGGCAACCGGACATCTGATGTACTGCTCTCGGAAATGGTGTCCGCACGAGATTCCTCTGCCAGAAGTGAGGCAACCTCGAATTGGCCTTCTCGTAGTAAATGCATTATGATTGCTCTATTGAGCAGACCTTCGTGTGCCATAAGTGAATCGTCATCATTTTCTTTGCCTGCAGGCTCGGCGAACGACACAGTCTTATGTGTGAAGTGCTGTGGCAGCTGGTTAGCACTGTCATGACGTGCAACACGGCGTATTAGCATACCTTGTCCAGAGCTTTGCCATACTTGCTCTGGGCAGCATAGACCTTCCTCAGGCCCTCTGTGACATTATCAAGGCCAATCTTGACCGGATTTTGCAGCTTAGCCAGCGTTATGGGGGCCGTGGATGGTTCTGAGAGCGGGTTAGTAATATGCTTCTGACATCGTCTAATTTGCATATTCTGGTAGTGGAACCGACCTGCAGCAATGCTCTGCCGCGCTTGTATCAGCTGGTCGAGAACTTTATCAACATCATCTATTGTTTTCGTGAAAGTAGCAGTCTTGCTCAACTTGTTGAGCTCGCTCCGAAGTGCGTCCATGGCGAGTAACTGGCTGAAAGATCGGTGATGCAGGTGTTCTTATGGTTTGGTGCAGCACTGTGTTGTCACTCAGCGGCGATCTGCATTGGATATCATGGTAACATCAGACGTGTTGTATTCGATTATCGTTTAAGTGAGTATCAAGCCAAAGGATGTGTAGGTCTTTAAGTTGACAACAACGTCACTACTGTACGGCAAGTGTTCCGCTTCGGCCCATGAGGTGGTCGTGATGCATCCAGCCGGGTTTCGTCGGTGGAGAAGCTCCAGCCAGGTACCTTCCCCACATTATTTTGCATCCGCGTCACTGTCTTGTGAACATGCGAAACCTCAAGCGATCCATGAACTCCTGATATTACCAATAACATCACAACTGAAACATAACGACGACTGAACTGTTTTAACCTCAACCAGAGTGCTAGTAACAACACGGCTTGCATTACTACAACCATTTCAGCGAATCTTTTCCACAACGAATCGCCATACATCTCGCGCAGGCGCGACGAAGATGTTCTGATTCCATGAAAAACTAGGAGTCCCAGCGACTCCAGTGGAGACAAGCAAGCGGCATTTGCCTAGAACAAGCAGCAGGTCTGCGATATGGCACAGAACGCCTTCTTTGCCAGCGACCTCCGAATGCACTGCGAGGATGAGTGGACGCCTTCTAGAGCGAGACCACAGCAGGATGGCGTAATGAATCCGGATAAGACCACGACACCTCCTGCCAGTGCAGCGGCAACAGCAGGTGGGCGGCCGCTCAAAGTTCTTACAGGCATCCACCATCGGAGCTTCGTCTTTCCGGATCCTGTAGCATTCCGCTATCTGGAAAACGATCCATCAGTTGATGTTATAGACCGTCGGGGTCGCCTTAAAGGCTATCAGTTGTACCTAGTCGAGCAATGGGCTTGCTCTCGCCGAGACCCGACGTTCGTTCTTACGACCTACACTGGAGATCCCAACGACTGTGTTATAGTAGGAGTTCTGGCAGTGAAAGGAGATGAAACCACTTGGTCATATAAGCTACGGACGTATTTCAGCGCATTGGACAAGTTCCACGCAAGACCGAAAGAAACGCCTCTGGGAACGATCATGGCCACCAACCTAAGTAGCTTTCCTTCTGCTTTGACAGTCATACCAGTGCCAGATGGCGATATTAAGAAACATCGGGAGGATTTCATAGTCAACGAAGATCTGAAGAGACTTGGGTGCTCAGGGAGGTCAGGTCTGACTCTCGCCCAGCCGGCAGGTGCCACGCAGGCCAAGTTCCATCAATTGTACAAAACAAGCGATAGAATTGACCTCTATCATGCAGTAATGGAACTGGTTAAACTATGCCAGGTCGCCCTCGTCATTTTCGCAAAACTCGACCCGGAGTATGCCGACGGGTTGCTCTGTGATGTGACTGAGCGGGCCATTAATGACTGGTGGACAGATCTAGGAACTGAGAATTACAATATTGAGCCCGCGGACGGAATACTTGGTCCGACGACCGTTGCGGCCATGCTTGGTATGCTGATGGGAGCTCGAAATCGCCTAGACCATTGTGGTTGCCCAGTCGGCAAGGATGTGTTTGATATACCAGCTCTCAAGCGAGGTATCCAGGTCTTTCAGAGAAACAACAAGCTTGAGCGGACTAGGCGGCTTGATCGGCCGACACTCGCGTCCTTACGTAGGGCTACTGCAAAAGCTGCAGCGGGTGAAGGATGGGCTATGCGCAAAGCAGTCAAGTCTACCGTTGCAGAACTCAGTGGAAAAGGTGGTGAAATGGTTATGGGAATGGTCGGAGCCCGTGACAAAGGCAAAATTGCTGATGTGGAGACTATCGATATTGAGCGGTTCATTCAGCTGGCCTATGGCGATCGTGCGAAATGGTTATGGCACGGCAAGCACACACGTCACGGTGGTGGCGAGACTTTTGGCAAAATGCTGCCGGAGAGCAGGAATTTGGTCTTCAGCAAAGATGAGTTCGGCGGCTACTTATGGTCGACCAAGAAAAATGAGCAGGCAAATGCTGAAGCTGAAGAACAGCAGATTGAGAGCGCCAAGGAACCCACAAATAATCCTTACAGTAGCTTGCCACCGTTGTCTGACCTCAGTATCACCAGGTCTCCAGCGTCGGATGAGAGAGATCAGCACCAGCGAAAGACTGTCTTCCGGCATGTCGCAGGCAGAATGAGTGACGCAAAGTCAGGCCTGGGTCGTATCAAGGACGCTGTGGTTCGCGGTCACCCCGGTCGCCAGTCCAGAGATTATATCCTGGCAGGCGAGAGTGAATCCACAGACTATTTAAACTCAAACACCGCAACTGCAGCGCCAAACACCACAGACTCCGCCCATCCCGGAGGACTCAATAAGAGCTTCAGCTGGAACAATAAGCCGCAAGAGTACCAGGACGGCTATCTCAAAAGCGAATTGAACTCTGTGCCTACACCTCGTGGGCCGCAGTCTTCACTCTCTCCGTATGGATCTAAGCATGTCCTGCCCTCTTTCAATGCGTCTGCGAAGGATGGCGACAAGCCCGACGGACATGCAATAGAAAAGGCTCCCGCGCAGTACGAAGTCGACGACGCACATTTTCTGGCACCATCAGCGGCCGAGTCTCTCGTTGGAGACAAGCATTTTGAAAATTTGCCCAAGATAGACTTTGAGAGCGATCGCAAACTTTTGCACCACCGGCAAAGTGTCGACGGACTTCCTTCTTGGGAACAGAAAATGCATCACGATGCATGGTGGCCCCGGCGCCTATCCTTTAGTGCTGTTGTTGATGCCGTCCTTCCATGGCGAGATATCAACGCGCCCACGTTAGATGAGACCAAGTCCGAACAAAAGTACCTGGTAGAAGAAGAAGATCATCTTTTCACGAAGCTGGAGACCCTGCAAATGTACTTGAGAGAGTGGGTCTCCCACAAAGCGGAAGAGGTTGTGGCAGTTGAGGGGCAAGCAATTGTAGACAATCACGAGCTCCGAGCTATTCATCAGCAACTTCGCGAGGACTATGATGGAGCCCGCGGGTGGTCACAGGAGTTACTTGCGGAAGAACGGGTGCACCTGATGGATAGGGTCAAGAGTATTGAAGGTCTCGCGGCAAAGCTAGAATACCAAATTAATGCTTTGTCGTCAAGAATTACAGATGTTGAGGATGAAATTATGCAATTTGAGGCGCAGGTTGACACTCTGGAAGTCCAGGCGGCTGACCTCGGGAACTTGCTCAGGAGAGAGGGCTGGCGGCATTGGATAGTAAGGACTTTGACAGGCATCGGCTCTGGTCCTCATCCTGCATGATCTCTAACTTTCAAGAGCTAGTCGGTGTTGCAGCCAAGACCGCCAAGGCAGATATGTCATTTGAGCTTGCTGTAATAAGTGCGTGATAACTGGAAACTTACAAGGTTGAGTCGGTGCCGGGCAAGTATAGAGTATTTCGAGGCACTACTAGCTTGGCATCCCGGGCTTCTTGACATGTGAGGAGACTTAGACGGCTGCATTCAATAAACGGAAAATTGCCCATCTGCCACCAGACGGCCAGTAGCTTACGAAAGTGCCGCTTTTTGTGAATCTGCTATTAAAACTGCCAACTCTCATTTCTTCTCTCGCTCAAGGCAGCAATACTTTCCATGTGCGATATCATTATAATGCTAACCAATTTGTGCCATCAAAAGTCAAATTAGATGCGCGATCTACAGTTGTGGTAAGGCGCGAGAGGAAGAAACCTTGAGTTAAATATTACATACCAGGGGTTGGCTAGCCGAATAAGTATTTGAACCTTCCATAAGCATGTCGATTTCTAAGCTCTCGTGGTTCCCTTTGAGCCAAGACTCTGTTAAAGTGGCTGGCTACCCGGTTAGCTATCTGAAAGCGCAATTTGCATGTCAATTTCTATTGCCATATCCTTTGAATCAAGAGTTCATGCTAGATTGACTTGCTAACTTCTTAACACTCGCAAGCAGTTTAATGTGAACTTAGTTTAAAAGCATTTATGACCCCTGCCCTCAAGATGATAATTCGTCACAGTAATGTACTGCCAAGCAACCACTTCGCCAGGGTAACATTTGCCGTAAAGGGTTGGAGTGGCCAATTGGATATTGCAAAATCACAAAATGGCAGTTTGGCAAACCAAACCACTGACCGCAAAGTGGCATTTGGGTAATTTCCGTTTAATAAATACCCTTTTGCTCTACAATGAGGCTAGAAGCCATAGCATCCCAAACTGTTGGCATTCCGCGTCCATGCTAATAGTAATCTTACAAGAGGGACATTCCGGCAGTGTCCCCTGTGCCGACCGTAGTATACAAGCAGGTATCAAGCATCCGCTCCCTCTGGGAAGGACGTCTGTCGTCAGGCCGTCGACTGTGACAGCGGAAACACATAGCTCCGTCTCGCACCCATTGACCCATTCATTCAATTGTTATAGATCGTAATCTTTACATTCCCATCAATCCCATACCACCTGGTCCACCACCACCACCAGCTCCCTTGGCTTGTGCCTCAGCCTGCAACTGCTCGGAAACCTTCATCTGAACGTCGAAGAACTTGGCGGTGCAGCGGTCGATGCAGACTCCCTCGCCCTTGTTGAGCTCGCCCTCGCGATAGTCGGATGGAATACACTTCTTCATGCATGCGCGTGTAAGCCTGGTGCAAATGTTAGCCTAAGCTCGAAAATATGGAGGACAGACGTCATGCGCCGGGCTGGTTCTACGCACTTATTGAACATGTCAGTGACAAGATCCATCTCCTGCTCAGCAGCAGCGATCTTCTCAGCCGAGGATGGCTGAGGTCTTCCGATTCCGAACATAGACATGTTTTTATTTGAAGATTGAGCTGTGAGAAGTGTGTTTTGGTGTTGATGATACTCAGGATGGCTGGCGGCGATGAGGTCCACTCAATAATTGTCGCAGGACGTCGCCTGCCAAGACCAGGCTGAAAACTAGAGCCAAACCGCGCTAACGACGGTCCAGGAACTGCCATAAATATTTTTGTCCCAACCTTTTCACAACCTTCCTCACCAATTGGCCTTCTGTTGTCCTCGAGCTCTGCAACGAAGGTCAAGAATTATTACTAGTAAGACAAACCCTCTTTCATAAAATCCCATCTCTTAAATGATGATACAATTATAACCTTAGAACCGTTGCGACTGACACCATTTGTGGTGGTTGATCTCATCTCTCAATACCTGATAAGACGCCCAATTTCCGATTTGCTAGCTTTATTCAAGTATCGAGCTTGCACTAACATTATCATCAGTCTCAAAATGAGTCTCCGACCATGTCTCAAGTTCTTGCGCACTTGCGCGTCCGCTAACCTGTCGCCGGCAAGAAAGGATGCATACGTACTCTTCTATTCGGCAGCAGCCAGGTGTGTGAGCCGACAGCGATTCGGAGTCCCAGCGGCGCGTGTCTATAGCACGACGCTCAATGGTGAAGAACATAAGCGTGTCAAGGAGCTTGAGGACGCCCAGGCCTTGGTTTATCCACGCGTTAAGACAGATATAAATGCAATTAGTTGTGAAGAGTTTCGGACCCGTTATGCATCCTTGAGCCCATCAGAATCCAGAGATAGTGACCTCGTGACCCTCCGTGGTACGTCCTTTGACATGACTACCACCATGCATCGCTGATCATGATAGGGAGGTTGTACTCCTCAAGAATCGCCGGCTCAAAACTGGTGTTCATGGATGTGATTCAAGATGGGAGCCGCGTCCAAGGCATGCTCAACCTAGGAAAGCTGCAGCAAGCCGATGTGACCAGAGAGGAGTTTAAGAAGTTCTATCTACTTGCAAGACGCGGTGATATCGTTGGTATTGCCGACCTGTTCCCGGAACATTGAATAAATTACTCACAAGTCCTGCAGAAGTGACTGGAATTCCCATGAGGACGGGTAGAGGAGAACTGTCCCTGAACGCAACATCTCTACCAGTAATCTTGACGCCAGCTATCGCCACCCTTCCACTAACTTTGGACGATCCGGAGACAAGAGCAAAGACTCGCCATGCTGATACGTTGGTCAATCAGAAGGTTGTCGACACCCTGAAGCTTCGTTCTCACGTCGTCCAGTACTTGCGAGACTTCCTCGTTAAGGACAACTTCCTGGAAGTGCAGACACCCATCATCGCCGAGGAAGCTGGCGGAGCGGCCGCTCGTCCTTTCAACACTGTCGCTACGGAGTTCTCAGACAAGACTCTTTCGCTTCGAATTGCCCCAGAGTTGTGGTTGAAGAGACTCATCCTCGGTGGTATGGATAGAGTCTTTGAGATTGGGCCTGCTTTCCGTAATGAGGGACTTGACGCAACGCACAATCCAGAGTTCACCTCGTGCGAATTCTATAAGTCCTTTGCCGACCTCGAAGAGCTTATCGGAATGACCGAGTTATTCCTCATTGGGCTTTCTTCTCATGTGAATGAGTTGATCGGAACAAAGTTCACTTCGTTGACTCCTCTGGATCTCTCAAAGTACGCTGCACCGTTTCAGCGCATTGATTTCATTCCGGCTCTTGAGAGGGCCATCGACCGCAAGTTGCCAGACCTTGAGGCTGTGGATGCTGCTGAGAAGGTGACCGCTATATTCCAGGAGCTGAAGATCGACTTACCACAGTCGCCAACCCTGCCACGCCTACTTGATGAGCTGGCATCCATTTACCTAGAGCCATCCTGCGAACTTCCAACATTTATTCTTCACCATCCAGCATGCATGGCACCTCTGGCAAAGTCCCTCGTCGACCCTGCCACAAATCAGCTAGTCTCAGCACGTGTAGAGCTGTTTATGCAGCACAAAGAGATTGCCAACATGTACGAAGAGGAGAACTCACCGTTCGAGCAGAGACGGAAGTTCGTGCAGCAGTTGCAATGGAAGGATGCAGAGAATGAGGCGATTGTTGACGAGAGCTATCTTGAGGCCTTGACATGGGGTCTGCCACCTACCGGTGGCTGGGGTTGTGGTATTGATAGGTTGTGCATGATGATGAGTGGTGCCACGAAGATTAGTGAAGTACTCACCTTTGGAAGCTTGAGGAATGTCGTTGGATACGGAAACGGGCAGCTGAAGAAGTAGATAACAAAATTCAAACAGCATGTATAGATAGTTCGGATAATTACCCAACTCCCACTCATCAGCCAGCCAGTGGTTTACCAAGCTGCTTTCTGATTATTCGATTTCATCATAGCCACCCCCGCCTAGAACGGTTTGCGGTAGTTGGTGAACGATCGCGTTCGCAGTGTTTCCTCGGCAACAGATTATGATCACGTCTTCTTCGCATCGAGGCACAAGGCACTCGAGTAAATGAAAAGGTCCCGAAGGATGCAATCAAAAATTCCGCGATCCAAGACCCCGAAGGATATTGGCAAGCGCTTGAGTCCCCGATGTGCAATGGAGCTCTTGCGTTCGGGCTGAGGAAATTCTTGAGCTTCCCAGCCATCACAAGGTAAGTATGATTTTTTTAAGAAGGTCGAAGGAGGGAGCTCGCATATATACTTGAGAGAGATTTTCAAAAAGTGGAGTGCTGGAAGCTAAGCGAAGTTTCCGCCTAATTTTAAGATTGGTGCCTGGAAATAATCAGCCTTTGCCAGCTTTTGAACGAGGCTGTCACCTCAACCCTGGATTACTGTGGACACAAAATTGTATCCTCAGGCAAAGCTAAAGTGTCAGTCCGAACAAGTGCACTTTAACGACACGAACAGCCTTGTCGCGCCGCTGTTGTCGCAAGGCTGGCTTAACTTGGTGTCGGTCGCGTCCTCTGAAACCAGCGACTCTGACAAGACAAACGATAACACACTATCCAGGCATCATGGACTTGACAGACGATGACGTTGAAGTCCTAAAGACGCTGGCAAGCGGAGGCTCGATTGACTAGTAAGTCATTTTCTCTGTACGGTCAGAACTATCTTGACCACTCTTGCAGCGCTGTCTGGCCAGGCCTACTTCCGCGCCTTATAATCAGGTTGGAGCAGGTAAGAAACGTTCTCAAGCATCGCTCATGGCAACGCTCATCTCGGCATAAACAGATAGTCGAACACGTCTTTCCGCCAGTGCCATTTCAATCTCCGCCGTCCTCGCCACCTTCGTCCCCCGGACCAACAACCCCACCACCCGCTTCGATTGCTCAAGCACAAGCAAACGCCGCAGCCAGCCAGAAGACTGAGCTTGCCTCAGCAAAGAAAGAGAAGGGTGCGCCTCCGCTCACACCTCCGCATGCATTCTTGGATATTGAGGAGTCATCTACTGAACACCCGAATTCTACAGTTACTCCTGGCACGGTGCCGCGCGACATCCTTGCGCTGCTCGATTCCATAATCAAGACGATTAACACATACTTCTCCACCTATCCACCACACACCGTGCAGCGTATGGCCGAACTTATCTTCGAGCCAAAGAAGCACTACAGATATCTCCCGACATATCTTCACGCTCTTGATCGCGTAATTCATGTCACATCCGGCGCCAATAACTACCCACTTCCCGCTGCAGTTCCAGATGCGGCTGGTGCGAAAATCCTCACAAACGGCATGACCGACCCAGAATCCATCTCCTGGGGTACCTCTATACAGGCGCCGCAGAACTTTGGCGGCGATGAGAGCCTAGGAGGTGCGCTTTTGACTCCAATCCCATGGCTTAAGTCTCCCTCAACCACGAATGGCACAAATACAGAGCTGGAGGGAGAGGTCAAGACTGAGAGCACGGAAACTATTGATGGACCAAACGGTCCTGGTGGAGTTGAGACTGTGTCTGTATCGGTGAACGGTGTCCCATCCGCAACACTCGCCGCTATCAACGGCGAGCCATCCAGTGAGACAGCTCTTCGTGCTGAGGGCGGTATAACCCAGGGCGAGCTTCTGCGTCAGGAGCAGGAGGCGGGTGTTGTGCCAGTTAGTCAGCTACGAAGCACTCATCCCAACGGTGATGGCGAGGAGGGCGACGCACCGCATGCAAGAGGTCCAGATGCTATTGGGGACGAGGACATTGGACCTCAGCATCCAACAGATCGTGTTATCCAGTACGGCATTGTGGCGATAGATCTTCCTGAGGCTGTTGGCAGACCGCAGAGCCCTATGCCAGGCAGCGCTGCTGCAGTTGCTAGCCCAGAGTCGGAGGGAAAGCGAGAGGCCGAGGACGAGCTTGGTGGTGAGAACAAGAGAGTCAGAGATGGCAGCGACGCAGAGGTGAAGCATGAAGATGACAAGAAAGACGCCGATGAGTACCTGAAGACTGAGGAGGCAGACGCGATGGATACCACCGAGTAAGCGTACAAGTGTATGACTGTCAATGATGGTGAGGCGTTCTTAGGCGCCCTTAGGCGTCCATGGCAAGTATGTGGTTGGGAGAGGAACCCGGGACTGCTCTTTATGGTTTGCAAGTATGGATCATACCATCTTCCCGAATTAAATGATTTACAGTGTATGCCACATTTGGCTATGTTTATGTGCTGCGTTGTGATAAGATGTCGTGCTTGTCAAGTTTGGGGTGTGAGAAAGCTACAAGAGAGAGAATGCAAATGAAGCAGGAGCAAATCTTTGGCCTAACATTACGTCGCGTTCGACGCCTCTTTTATTCTTCTCTCGAGCGTACTTTTACTCACTGTACTCCGTATGGGATGGGAGATAGTCTCAGTGCCCGATCGAAAGAAACTCATTCCGTTGCAGCTCTCCAACCTCCCAAGGCCATCAAGCTTGCTAACGATAGAAAGTGGGAGCTCTTGTCAAGTAGTTGGGTATCTGAAGGGCCACGTCGTACACACTTAACATCTTCACGAGATCGTCCACAGTTAGACCCTACCGATTGATTTGCCGTCATAGAACTTCGCGGATGAAAGGTTATCGTCCTCTTCTCGTCGAGGTCCCCAACGTCGCTAAAATGCCAAGAGTGGAAACTTCGCATTTGCCGCGAGGCGTGCTCTTGGCTTCTTTGTGGGTGTTTCATGGCTCCCGATCTGCAGCATTGTAGGTGATATGGACGTCTGAAGACACATCATGGGCACACTCAGCCGCCGGTGAGATACTTTTCCTACTCAGTAAGAGTATATTTTACTCCACGTCTTGCTGCAAGTAGCCGTCATATCGTGGAGAGTAATATCCCAGATGACGGTAAATGGAACCTCCAACGTTCATTTTCCGATGGCTTCATGGCCCTGCGGAGATGTGGAGTGCTCGGCCTTCCCGTCTCCCAAAGGTGGCTAGCAGTGAGACAATCCCGCCAAATTTGCGGTATCCAAAGCCCCACTGTTGATATTCGCGGCGCAATGTCGTGGCTCTAGAACACACCATTGCTTGCATGACCAGAATGAACATTGCGATGCGCGGTAATGCTGACGTGGATGAGCGAAAGGAAGGTCGGCGGCAGTGTCTCAAGTTGAGCCCTCACAGGTGGCAGTGGATGGAAAAGGTATTCCTGTCCACAATGTGTTCTGGCGCCCTCGGACAGGCGCCTCAGCCTTGCGAAGACAAGATCGGCCGAGTCTGCCTCAGCGTGCTCGTGAAACGTTGATCTGACACTGAATACGGAGTCGCTGTGGTATCTTGGCTTCAGCTGCCCAGCAGTGTGAAGAGGTCGATATTGGCTTGCTGGATGTAACCGTGGTGTATCTTCGGCTGCCTGTGGGGCGCAGCAGGTACTAAAAGTGGCTTTGGCAGTCTTAGCAGACAGACCCCTGACATGCCTGACATGACTGACATCCAGCACTGAAGGGCCTGAAGGTAACTCGCCAAACCACCCCGACCATGAAGCGAGGGAGCCCCGAAGCTGTGCACTCCATTATATCCCACTGCCGCCCTTGACCTCACCTGCGGCGTTCAACCCTCTCCACTTCCGACTCGACCTCTCTTTTCACCACCAATCAATACATTGTGCCCTCTCATCCTCACCATACCTATACCTTTGTCGGCGCCAGATTGTATTCACGACAAACCTACTCTTACCTATACCGCTTCCGACCTTTCACCTCTCGTTCTCGGCTCAAATAGTTTGACAACAATTGTATTTCAACCTCAAGTTCAGCCAGTTCTTTGCTCTACGTCTTCCGCACTCTATTCGCGCGACAGTTCACAACCAATACGTGCCATATACAATTCCGGTCACCGCTTGTATACTCAACTTCAAGAACCGTCTTTTCACTCGCAAGCGCCCAGCACACTATTTGTCGCAAACAAGCGGATTTCGACAACGCATCTGCATCGTCGCCAGAGCTCCACGAGAGGAGCTCGATACCCGCCGCTGTGGCATATCGAGAGGATCCGCGGAATTCGCTCTTAGCAGAAGACCTGAATTACCGCCCATACCAAACCGAACGCCAGCAGAAAATATCCTCCCCGAGAGGTTCCCGATTCACCATGTACAAACCCAATACTCTGTGGACATGGGCTTTCATGATAGTCGCCATCTTTCAAGCCATAGTCGTACTGGCCCTGGAATCCTATGTGTTCGCAAGGTTCCAGATGGCTCTCACCCCTGGCCTGCCTCCAGTCGCCAAAACAAAGGTCATCCCGACGTACCTCACACTCTTTATCTTCGGCTTCGTATATGAGCTCGTTCTCGTTTATGATTCCTTGCGTCTCAAGAATACGATTCAAGTCATTGGATTGTGTCTTTATAACCTTGGCATGTTGATCTACTCGTCGGTACAGGTCAAGCAGATTCAAGAGGCTGTGTTCAATTTGTACAAGGAGCAGAGCCCAAGTTACCTCATTGAAGGTCAGCTGTTGTGGCCAAAGATAAAGCCCTACTTGGTTGCAATCCCAATCCTGATTGGAATTGGAACAGTGAGCCTTGCATTTATTGCATGGAAACTCTATGATGAGTTTGCGTGGACCATTTACAAGCATATCAGCGCAGACCTCCGCATGAAGCGCAGATTCCTTGCCTTCCAGGTGAGCATCCTTTACTTTGTGATGTTGCAGAACCGCACTAACAGAACACTAGATCTACATCGCACTCCTCAAATTCGATTTCTTCTTCTTCCTCGGATTTACCGTGCAATTCTTAGTCGTCGTCACGGATGTTCAGGAGACCGAATTCTACCTGACTTGCGCAGCAATCCCAATCACCATCATCATCCTGGCCCTTGCTGCGGTGTGGACACGGCGGGAGATTGCTGCAGGCATGTGCTGTACCATCGTACTCTACTTCTGCGCGCTCGCCTACTTCTTGTTCAAGCTGGTCCGCATTTATCAGCCAAGTCACAGATCACAATATGACGCCGCCCGCACGTCTCTTACGATTTTCGCAGTATTGACCATCATACTCATCATCCTTACCATCGTCAATGCCTGCGTTTGCATGCACAACTTCAACAAGGGTCTCAAGCCATTCGTCACCAAGAGAAAGATTATCGGTCAGGACGAAAAAACAGACAACTTTACGGAGCTTCCCGATCTGAAGCACAACGGAATCGGCCAGTCAGTTCAGACGAGGATGACGATTGACTAGGAAACGAACGGAGGGAAAAATTGATGACTGTTTTTGTTTTCTCGTGCTCTACTTTAGCGTTTTAGCCCGATGATAAAGGCTTCATACCCCGGCGTTTGGAGATGGATGGATTTTTTGTGAGCCGGCATATGGCAAGGATGATTTACTGGAAGTAGATTGCTCAGCAGGATTGATGTAGCGCCGATTTTGCGTTAGGATATGAGCATACAGAGAAGATCTTGTTACTCGCACAGCTAGCGTCACATATGATTCGGAATGGAAAAGAATGAACAGCAAATTGCCATCATTATCGCGGATCAGATGAGACAAGTTCATTCGGAATACCATTTGTGGCCGAGTTTCTGAACAAAACTCAAACATTGACAATTGCATGGAAAAATTTAATGGATAAACTTTTCAGCGAGGTGTAACTGTTGATGGCCTCGCGAAGATAGTCCAATGGCTTGCGAACTGGCTATGTTGGGACAAAGCCACTGGAGTACGAGGAAATATAAGTCGTCACCACTGTCACCCTTCTGAAGATGACAAATTTCGTGGGTGTCTGCATTGGTCTCTATTACAAGTACACCGAGACTCACATAATACGGTGCTTCTCTTGGTCGAACTCCTTGACGCCGATGCCACCCCTTCCATGGACTATTGTGGGCTGTTCTCATCCATTCAGATGGCTGTGCTCGTCCAGCTCCAGCCATGGCTACTGGTATCTTTCTGACAGCAGTGGTAGCTGCCGATCCAGCGTGTTGAACGCCATCGTTCTCGGTGTGTACGGTTGAAAACCTGGGGTGGCCGGCATATGTCTGAGCTCCCATAGCTTCTCCTTTTGCGTGGCTGATGTAAACGAGTCGTCGTCACTCTGTGCGGCCCTCTTAGCAGCACGCTTCTCTCGCTGTTCCTGCGTTGGGAGGAGGGAGTATATTGATAGCAGGGTGTTGAAGAAGAAGACGGCACTACACAACGATTAGCTTGCTGGATACAACATGAGGACCGAACAGACTTACAGCATTAGTACGCTTGCCGCAAACGATCCCTTCGCCATGTTGCAATTATGCTTGTTTCCCGACGCCACGGCGAAATCACAGCTCTTCGTGATATACCATGCCACCTTGCTAGGCCTCTTAGGGTCGGAATAGTCGGGACCAGCCTGACCATAGACGCTGACGCACCACAAAGCCGTTGTGATAATGTTGATGATCAGTGCCAGCAGTGGGATCCACATGTGCATGATGAATAGCACTGCTTTGACAAGAAGGATGAACATGGACAGCACGGAGACAATCACATTGAAATCCGTGATACTGTTAACTATTAGCGGCTATTCTCATTTGCTTGTTCTCGCTCGCTGGTCGACTCACAACTGCGACCACACCATCGGCGTTTTGGGTATCTGCTGGAAGTTGGCGTATGCATATAATATTTGACTTGGTTTTGAGTTGAAGCCATGCTCTCCGCCAACCTTCCACATCTGCGTCCGGTATGCGTTTGGCGAGGCGACTCCGAACAAAGCCAATGTGGCGACAGTGCCAGCGAATTCACACAGCATCAGCACGATCATAACCCAAAACCATCGCCATTTCTTGGACATGAAGCATGGTGCTCGTTCGGTCATACTGTAGATCTCAGGACGCTCTAATACGCTTTTCACCACTTGAGAAGAACCCGGTTGTTGGCCAGCAAAAACGAGTGTAGGTGACGGTCGAGAGAGCTTCAATTCGTGTCTACTGTAGAATACCTCCGTCGAGGGAGATCCATCAGAGGATGAACGAGTTCGCAGGTTACTTGGTTGGAAGTATTACAGAGAGAGAGAGGAGAGGATGAGGCAAATGGGTCTTTAGAGGAGTGGCCAGCTTAATAGGCTGTCGTTACGGTCATACCTTGATCAAGCTGCGATACCTGCAGCCAATGATTGGGGCCGGTTTCGCACCGCCACGTTGAGGATGGAAGTTGTCTGGGGCTGTAAGCGCCGGCTTTGTGGTGGTGGAATGCAGCTGGGCGGTACGAGGGTGTGAAAGAGATGCCGGCGCCCTTGTAAGAACGTGCATGTGGCCAATGAGGCCTCGGAGTATGGTTCCTCTACCATGCTCAACTTCATGAGCTGACCAATGCCGAGTCAGATCATCGCATCCAAGAGCGTTGCAGCAGCGGCTTTCTCTTTTTGCCGTACGGAGTAGATATAAACGTTCTTAACTTCTCGACCTTGCACGAGCGAGTTGTGCTCCGTAGTCTGTCTCGTCTGATCCTGCAGGAAGGAGGCATCCAGAGTGCTGGAGAAACCTCTGTTAGTGTTCTCACGATTGACAGAAATCAAAAAAAATCTAGACGTAAGTATAGTAAAGGGGTTTTACAGAGGACTACAATAGCTCCCCTTGCGACGCAACTATGCCTCAGGAGAAAGCTATTCGATGGATGGAGCTATCTTGAAATGCTCAGATTTATTCATACCGCAAAATGCATAAGTATTATTGTAATATGATTGATATTAGCCATGAGGGATTATACTAGGGGATATGGTTTAGTGGTATAACGCTTCTTTAGCATAGAAGAGGTCCGGCGTTCGATTCGCCGTTTCTCCAAGATTTTTGTATTTTACCGGTTGGTCGTTCCCTCCCTTCGGTAAGTCCGTTCAGTAAAGGATGAGGCATTAGATGGCGATTGAGCTCGGGCTTTATTTTTGTATTTTTGAAGTAGTTCGCAGACATCTACAGGGACATATTTAAGAGGAATTTGAAGCTGTGCCCTCTCCGACTGTGAAGCGGGCAATATGTGCCGCCTGGCGACCAGTCACAACTTAACCACAGAGCTCTTCGTCGCCAAACGCGGGGGAGGGTCTAGCCCAGCGTTGGGATCCCTGGTTTGGCCAAGGCTTGGAGGGGCGACGGGAAGCACCAAGCACCAGGGTCCCTTCTGACGTATCTGCAGCAGCACAAGGTGCTGCGGTTCAGGATGCGAATTGCTGTTCATCTTTGGCCATATAAGAGAACCGACAGCAACTGCTGTACACATATCTACAATACTCGATCTGGGAAATCAAACGAATACAGAGGAGACAAGTCTAACCTCGCTTCACCTACCTCTTCGTCGAATTTGTGTTGTGTTGTTCAAACCATATCTCGACCTGCAAAGATTATCCAGCTCAATCTCATCCCAAACCCGCATTTCCCTGCGCCAATACCAATACCAAACACTACAAACTGCCCTCGACCCTCGAGCTGAAGCACCTAGCAGAAGGATATAGAGCCAGATCTCACCTTAGCCTTACACACAGGTCGCCAACACACCAGTGTTCTGCCAACTTCCAAGGCGCGCCTTGAGGCAACCTCCAAAGGTTCACATCGTCTCGTATCGCAGAGCTCATAACCTAGTCCCCAACCAAAATCCGAACGCAGTATAGTTACAATGGCAGCCAAACCTCAACAACCAGAGGAGCCGCTTCCACCGAGCGCCATTGCCCATGCAGAGGCAGCTTGTGCCGCCAACCTCGAGGAACCGCATCCCCAGCAGTACCGTCGCGGCCAGGTCGACAACACCTCGATTTATTCTAGACTCCAAAATGCAGTGCAGGCGAATATGGACAGCAGGCAAAATTCCTCGAGATACAGCGACAACTTCCAAGTAGAAGGGGAGTCGGGCGAGGCTCCACCAGAGTACAGAGACGAACTCGATATACATCAGGAAGGTTTTGATACATCCGCCAAGGTTACAGATGATGGCCGTGTAAACATCAACATCAACCAAAAGACTAAAAAGTTGTCGGATCTTCTCGTGCCGGCATTGAGAAACCAGTTGTCGTTAGCCCAGGCGGAGAACGAGGAGCCATTGCCGCCAGGGTATATTCCTCCGGCCCTGGGAGGACAACCAGGACAGATTCCGCCGCCGAAGCTCAACGTTGTTATTCAAGTCGTTGGCTCTCGAGGTGACGTGCAGCCGTTTGTGGCGTTGGGAAAGGTCCTCAAGTCGACATATGGACATCGTGTCAGGCTGGCCACGCATCCGACGTTTCAATCTTTTGTGGAGGAGAATGGGCTCGAATTTTTCAGCATTGGAGGTGATCCAGCCGAGCTTATGGCATTCATGGTGAAGAATCCTGGCCTGATGCCCGGCCTCGACTCGCTTAAGAGTGGTGATGTGGGAAAGAGGCGCAAAGGAATGGAGGAGATCGTCCTCGGATGTTGGAGATCCTGCATAGAAGCTGGTGATGGCCTCGGTGCCCCTCCAAGGGACAACACGCAGTCTATCCTGGATCAGCTTGGCTTTGAGGGAGGCATCAATATGGATAATAGTCCGACTGAAAAGCCCTTCATCGCTGACGCCATCATTGCAAATCCTCCCAGTTTTGCACACATCCATTGTGCTGAGAAGCTGGGCATTCCGCTGCACATGATGTTCACAATGCCATGGTCGCCAACGCAATCGTTCCCTCATCCTTTGGCAAATATCCAGTCGTCAAATGCCGACGTCAACATGACCAACTTCATTTCATATGCTTTAGTCGAAATGATGACCTGGCAAGGGCTCGGGGACATTCTCAACCGTTTCCGCGAGAGAGTCCTTGGACTAGAACCGCTGAGTCTTATCTGGGCGCCTGCTATTCTGAACCGTCTCAAGGTCCCATATACATACTGCTGGTCCCCAGCACTTATCCCCAAGCCTAAAGACTGGGGCAGACACATCGATGTCTCTGGCTTCTTCTTCCTCAACCTTGCTTCGGCGTATCAACCCGACCCCGAGTTAGCGGCCTTCTTGGACACTGGACCACCTCCGGTATACATTGGCTTTGGCTCTATTGTTGTAGATGATCCGAATGCTATGACGAACACGATATTTGAAGCCGTTAAGAAGACCGGTATTCGCGCTCTTGTGTCGAAAGGATGGGGAGGGCTCGGAGGGGATGCACTGAACGTGCCAGAAGGAGTGTTTATGCTAGGAAATGTGCCTCACGATTGGCTCTTTAAGCATGTCTCAGCTGTTGTTCACCATGGCGGTGCTGGAACATCGGCCGCAGGAATAGCACTCGGATGTCCAACGGTAGTCGTACCTTTCTTCGGAGACCAGCCTTGGTGGGGAGCAATGGTCCATCGTGCAGGCGCGGGACCGGCACCCATACCCTATAAGCAACTGACAGCAGATAAGCTTGCTGCTGCATTGACGGAGGCTTTGAAAGCTGAGACGAGGTCGAAGGCTCAGGAGCTAAGTGCCTCTATCGGCGCAGAAAAAGGAACTGAGGTGGGAGGAAAGAGTTTTCATGATCATCTCGACATTGATACCATGAGGTGTGCACTCGCTCCGTCCAGGGGGGCTGTATGGAGAGTCAAGAGAACACAGACACGTTTGAGTGCCTTGGCTGCAATAGTTCTCGCCAATGAAGGCCTTCTGGACTTTGCAGATCTCAAGCTCTATAGAGCACGAGAGTACGAAGTTGAGGAGGGGCCATGGGATCCCATATCCGGTGGGGCCTCAGCACTTATTGGCACAATGGCGAGTTTGAGTATGGGAGTTGCTGATTTTCCTGTCGAGCTATTTAAGGCTGCCAAGAAGAAGCAAGTGCAGAAGTCTAAGGATGGCGAGGATACTCCACGAGCATCTACAGATAACCGGAACAAGACTCCTTCGGAACTGTCGCCCAGCGATTCCGCGTCTCGATCCCAGTCGCATCTGAATCTTGCCTCCCTCAATGGCGAGCTGGCAAAGCTCCCAACCTCCTCTAGTGCCTCAACAGTGACCGGCGATGGCGACTCGAGCACTCAGATATCGTCGACAACTCCAGCGACCAGTGTACCGTCTGGGCCAGGCCACTCTCGAGGCGACTCCCTAAGAGACGCACTAAGCGGAAGACTGAGTCGATCTCGTTCCAGATCGGGTAGTCCACGTCGCTTATCCAAGCCATGTTCTCCATTCAGAAAAGACAAAGAGCCAGAACAAACGGAGCCATTTGACCCATCAAAGATCACCATGGAGAATGCGATCGGAGCATCGAAGGGGATTTCGAGAATCGTTGGCGCAGGCCTCAAATCGCCGATGGATTTCACTCTTGGTTTGGCAAGAGGCTTCCACAATGCACCGAAGCTGTATGGTGACGATACGGTTCGTCCTCACCCAAAGGTTACTGATTTTCAGAGTGGTCTTAGAGCAGCTGGCAAAGAGTTTGGCTACGGCTTCTACGATGGTATCTCTGGTTTGGTAACGCAACCAATGAAGGGAGCTGAAAAGGAAGGTGCTGCTGGGTTTTTCAAAGGTATGGCTAAGGGTATTGCTGGTATCGCGCTCAAGCCGGGTGCAGCTATATGGGCCCTACCTGGGTACACCTTCATGGGGATTCATAAGCAAATCCGCCAAATTTACGGGTCTAGTGTTCAGAACTACATAATTTCTGCTCGCGCGGCCCAAGGTCATGAGCAATGGAAGGTTGCTTCGCAAGAGGAGAAGAACGATATAATCTCCAGATGGAAACAAGGTAAGACACAACTTCAAAGTGAGAGAATGAAGATAGTCGAACAGGGAGGGCCGGAGGGACAGGAAACTGGTCGTTTATCACCACGAGGATTCTACCAAACACGCCATTTGTCCTTTGATGAGAGGAAGAAACTCCACGAGGAGAGGAAGCAAAAGAGAAAGCTCGGCCGCGGCAGGTCTTATGGTGGCGCACAGGGGGGAAAGTGCCCGCTCTGTACCAACCCAGCTTCTCATCAGCACGAGGAGGACACTGAAGGCTCTCAAGATGTTCAAGATGCTCAAGCTGCGAGGCAGCCGATTAGCGTCCCCCAGATTATTGAGCCGGGCGACGAGGAAGAATTCGAGCGCGCAATTCAGGCTTCTGTCAAAGCCACCTCAAAGGGTAACCCTGAAGAGGACAAGGTCATCGAGCGCGCAATTAGGGCCAGCGTCCGAGAGCTACAAACGCATCAAGCACAACTCAGCGAGGAGGAAGCTCTCGATCGAGCCATCAAGGCTAGCATCGCTGAGTCGGGAATGGGCAACCTCGATGGTGCTTCTAATCTCAACAGAGCTGCCGTATTGGAGAAAGCGCTCCATAAGAGCGTTGCGCAGTCTTCGGCAAGTGAACTCGACTCAAAAGCGGGTGCGTCTAAGAGCCACGAGCAGCACAGTGACGACGACGATCATGATTTGCGTCGGGCCATTGAAGAGTCGAAGGCGTATCATGACGAGCAGGCGAGAGCGAAGAACGAGGAAGACGTCGTTTTTGAGTACATCAAGAAGCAGAGTCTCGCCGAAGAGGGCCATCGCAAGGCCATATATGAAAGGAAGTAAGACCACACATCTGGCAGCGTTGTTGTCAAATAGCATGATATTTACAAAATAATACTCATGAAAACATGAAATACCAGTTGACTTATCACATTGTCTTTGTAAATCCATAATGAGGGCAATCCATGACGCCATGAGAAATGCGCACATTGCGCAAGGAAAATGCTAAGCAAGAAAAATTCCGAAGCATGTAAAATGAACTCAATACTCAGCAGTTTTTACAACTTTGAAGAAGGTTAATAGGGACACGAGGTCTGAATCACCTTCAACCATGTCGGGCATATTAAATGCCATAATAAGCTCATGTCAGCGCGTTAAATGGTTTTGCGAATGTGCTACTTAACAAATGGTCATGTTTCCGATATGCTGGAACGCATGTTGCCAATCACCAGATGGGTGTGTAAAATCCACATTCCTGAACACAACACTTTTGCAAAAACAAAAATGGTCACTTTCATCACATATCGCTCATTTTCTCAACATTTTATTTCAAGAAAGAATATACATAATATGTACTGAGGTGTAAGTAAGTCTGCAGATTGTTACCAGCTCTTTGTGAATAAATTCAAATGCATGGCGCAACCACTTCCCATCATGACTGCGAATGGCCACATGTGAATAATTCATACCAGCGTTGTTTTTAAAATTGAATACAATAGAACTTCACTTTTTGTTGGCATTAATATTTGGTGGCTCAGACTTAAAAATCATATTTAAAAACCATCCCCTGATCTTGAAACAAGTGCAAACCATTTTTATTGCTCAGCATGTCTAGACGGTCACACTTTCTGTGCGAAGTATGGGGTGAATACTGATCTGCTCGAGAAACATATGTCACGTGGATGTATGAAAATTTACGATGAACGTGAAGCTGTTCTGAAGAAGTCCGCGTTCGAGCGAAGGGCTTCAGGACGGGAACTTTTTCGGCTAGTGCTCAAAATCAAAACCTTTTGGAACAAATTTTGGCAATTTGAAACTTTACTACAGCTTAAGAGTACGAGAGTTATCTAAAATGCAAAGCTCGACGCCAAAACTCAGAAAACTCTAACTCCGGCCCTCTCAAACAAAACTCCCAACGGAACCTTCTCTTAGAAAGTTTTAACATCCATCGAAGCTTAGTGGTAGAGTTAGACTTCAGATTTGTGCTGTGTTAAGAGTGCGGCCTTACCCAATTGGGAAGATTTACCTGTCACAATCTACCTGTCCTGAAACCTCCTGGCGTTGAAGCGGTGGTTGCGATGGGCCCCTGGGACTCTTATCTAGCCACGTGCATACACAAAAACTCCATCCGTCCGGTGCCTGTGGTGTTGTACAAAGAAAGTGAATCCCCTAGTAGCTACGAGTATGCGTCCCATGATATAGTCCCAGTACGCCGTATGCAGGCGCCATCAAAATGGAGCAAATTATGTCGGTACCGCCATCGAACCAAGAAAATGTTTTCCCTTATGTGAAAAGCAACCTTCAAAGCGTGACAAGCATTAGCCAGAGCAGATCATTGGTGGATGCGTGCCCTCTTCATTGGTTTACCAACGATGACCTGAACATCCGAATCACTTTCTGACTTGGGCTTCTCCCACCCCTCCAGTACGCCCTCCATGAACTCATCATCATCGCCCTGTTCCATGACGCTTTCGCTAACCACTGTCATCTTATTCATTGACTCCGAGTTCGCGCTCTCGTCATCCGAGTCCGAGTCCGAGTCCTGTCCTCCGACCTGACCGCTGCCGTTCAGATGGGCTCCGTTGCCCGGAGATTTGCTCTGAATGACAACTCTCTGGCGTGTTTGTCCAGCTTCCAAACGGTCGTCGAAATGGAAGAGGAGTCCCTTCTCGTATCGTGGAGCACACCAGATGAATTGCGCCTGGTCGGTATGCTTCCTGGCGTGCTTGCGCATAGCACTAACCCCCCCCTTTCCGATATCAAGATCACCCGCCCATATGGATATTTGCATGATTCTCTTCTCATAACAGCGTCCCACAACTTGATTGGGGGAGACCCCAAAGCGCGTGTTGCAGACGCCGTCGACATCATACCAGGTGTAGCCACGCATGCTGCGAGGAAAGCCCTCGGGTTTGGTATTACCACGGCTAGCTTCCTTGCCAACGATTGGTATGGGATTTGAAGCAGGCCTCTTCCTCGTGATATGCCTGCCCAGAAGGGTGATTTTTCCGAGAGGGTCGGCAAACTGGAGGTTTTCGAATGTATAGTGAATTTCGTTGACAATTAAGGCAGTGTCTATACCGTCGACCATGTCCTCGGGCATGAGGCGAACGACGTCTCCTTCGATGATTTTCTCTGGACCGAGCCACATCTCGCGCGCCCTAAAAGTAACCTGCAATTCCTTCGTCTTAGCGTCCGTGTTCTTCCTATTGGCTCCTGGAAGTAATCCGTATACCGCACATGGCTTAACAAGACAAACACTTGTGGATTGAACGGCGGTGGGAAGAATGTTCTTGTGCCACTCTTCCTGAGGCACACCATGAAGGAGTTCTGCTATCATTGAGAATGGCCTTAATCTCCAGATGGGAAGGTCGTACGTTCTCGGTGGGAGGGTTGTGTTGACGATTGGAATTTCCTCCACGTGGAAGAGCTTGGAGTCATCGCTGCCGTCTGATGTCGCCTTCTCCCACTTAAGGTCATCTAAGTTGATCCTTCCAGGCTGTGGTGGACGAACGATACGCCCGCACTTCCATCCAGGGGTGGGCTTTTGTTCGTTGTTCTTGTCGACCAATCCTATGGATTGCGTATGGTCATCAAACGACAGTCCAGCTCCCTCAGTAAAGAAAAGAACAATTTCATCTTCTCTGGGTTCGTAAGAGAGAGACCCGAGAACCGGTGGCTTGAACTCCTCAGTGTCGTTGAAAAGACGATATTCCCATCCCTCTGGTGTTCCGCTCACGAACTCAAGCGTAAATCCCTCCTGCTTCTCATTCTCTCTTCGGTAGATTAGGTCGAGATACTTCTGGATATCGCTAACTTTCTCTATCGAGGTTCTTGTGCGCGGAGGGGCGACTGCGCTCATAAGTCGAGATGGCCGCTTTTCTCTCGCTGTGGAAGCTCTTGGTATGTGTACTTTCTGCTTCACGGCACACTTGATGCATTCACACACGCCTTCCCCCTCTGACATAAGCCATCTGAAGTGCACGGCGTACTTTACTGGCGAATCAAACTTTCCTTTCGGGTGTCCGTAAAGGTAGCGATCTTTCTGTGGCCAGTTAGTAGAGAGCTAACTCGAGTGGGAATGAGTGATGCTTACGTGGTTACCACTTGCTCTGGTCTTGACGAAAGTGCAATATCCTTCTGGCAGGCTGTCAAAGCGAACCTTCCTCTCTGGGGATAGTTAGCTTAATATGTGCATCTGATGCATAACTGATATTATGTAGTGTGTTTCAAGCTCCACTACATGATTGATACAGAGTGAGGGGAAAGAATGGTGAGATTAAGCTAGCCATGCTGCGGACAGAATTACAGCAATACTGGCTTTCCAGAAAGGTAACTACCAATGAAGAAATGCAAAGAGGGAATCCCGAACTGAGAGCACACCATTAAGGTGAACAACCTTGTGTGCAGTTGGCAAGTAGGCCATATGCAAATAGCAAAAAGCCGAGGGTGAAGGCGAAGCTGGAGCGCACCCAAGAAGTCCCAAAGATGGGCGCGGCTGTACGGACCCTGAGAGCTTCGCTATTACGAGACAAGGTACCCTTGCTGGAGATCTTTGAGTTCTCACTTGAGAGACAACTTTATATGCATAACCCCCCCACTCGGCCAGATCTCAGCGATGAGCTCAGATATGGAGGGCGGAAAAAGGGCGAACGCAGAATGTTCTCCTACGTACCCGTGTTGTTGAACTCGGGGCAAAGTCGTGCGAGCGCCTCGTAATAATACAAATCGCCTGGGGTATATTTGTCCTCCGAACTCTTTGGAGGCCAGTTCGTGTCGCTTCCGTCGCTGAAGTCGTTCGGGAGTGAAATCGTTGGCAGGGTTGCGATGTCTGGTTTGCTGGGCGCCATCTTGAATGAGCCCGCAGTGAGATTGGAAGAGCAGCTGGTAGGTAGGCTTCGAGTCAGCCGGATAGGAGATCTTGAGACGTAGAAGGCGGCCGTCGTCGTCGGCAATGAATGGTCAGCCTGTAGTGACGAAGATTATGGAGATGATATCTCTCGTGAAGATATTGTCGTTATCACGTTTGGAAATGTTGCGGCATTGGCTGCTGTTACGCGTGGTGCTCAGACAGGCAGTCGCGTACCCCTCATTCGGTTAGTTTATCGCTGTAGCTCCAAGATAAGATCTTGATCACCCCAAGGCGTTGGGCCAAAGAAGGGAAAAACCCGGGCAATCATAAAGGCTTCTGTCATCGGAGCGAGAGCTATCAAGCACTCAAACATTACATTCTCCCCATTTCTCTCTTGTAACGCCTTTTTATCATGCTCACCGTATCACTTAGAAAGGAGCTTTCCGTGGCCTACGTGTCGTAATGAGCGGAATGCAGAGGATTACTTTTACTCTACAAGTCCTACTCTAGTCTTGTGGCTTTATCAAGTGGCTTGCTTAAGTCGACATGATATGAGTTGGCAGGAGTAGCTCAAGCATTCAACAATCCCCTTGCAGAAGCAGACATCATGGTTCAAGCCACCCTTCAGCCTGATTTCGTCTACTATGATGATGCTAAGTAACACACAGCCATGAGGTAGTACTTACTGAATGCATGCCAGTGGTGCTGAACTTGTGGATAATGGCCAAAAGGTTATACTGTACTTATGATCTGATGGGTCAACTATAGCGGTTCCAAAAAAGCACTGCTATGACCATAAACGCATCTTTAACACTGTCACTTATGCTCTAAATTCCCAAGCAGTTACGTCAATTATTAAGTACTCAAAAACCATCAGTATATTAGCAACACCGCCAATGCTCTGTGGCCGTCTCCTTACAAACCCTTGTCGTATTGGACCTTCATCTGTCCCCCAAGGTCAAATATAGGGCAATAAACAGGTGACAAGAATCCTAAAGAGTGAAGGGACTTTGATTTGGCAACACAGAATGTACAGCAGCCTCACAGGGAGTGCTATTGTTTTCGAGGACACCCCAAACCTACATAATGTCCACACAAGTTGTGACTTAGCTGTGAGGCCAATGGAGGCATAAAGCAACAAGTCTGCTTCTGACTTCTGCTAAAGTGACATGCATGAACGGAAAGCAAATATCGGGCAAGCTGTATTCACATCTCTCAAACCTCACAAGTTCGGATGCCAGAAACACATTTGGTAGTTTTGCCGGCCTGTGTACTTGTGTACTTCTCATTCCAATGCTGTGCATCTTCTTATTGCTGGGTTCCTTGGAACAGGCTTCGCCTGGCCGACGCAGTCATCTGTCGTCGTTTGTACCCCCTTAACGCATCAGTACAATGTCTGGGGCATCAGACCTTCACGAATGTAGAGACTTTTTCAGGGATTGGTGATTATGGTTTTGTATAGTATCCATCTAATACTACACGAGCAATGTAACCAATATTAGCTCTATAATAAGGGTACATGAGGGCCATTTCAAAAGCAAGTACTGTGACAAATGTCCCACCTTATGCGCCTTTTGTGGTTGTCGGCTGGGGCAGTTCATACATCGTGCGTAATCCCCACTACGAGTACAATTTTCCCTGCTCCTATTCCGAACTGCCACGTATAATAACCCCGGATGCAAAGATTGGATAAAGAAAACGTGTTCGAGCTTCTCCCTTAGCTGGAGAACTTGCGGGTAATCTTGGCGATCACTGCAGAAGATTGTTAGTAGTTGAGCTAAGCTCTATATTTCAGCAACATACCATGCAAAGCAACGACACTGAAGATGAAGACGATCGAAAGAACGAGGACAACCACGGGATCGACCTTGAGTCCTGGAGACTCATCCGTGTAAAGCTCTGCTCAATCATTAGCAACTGGCGTTCTCAGATGGTATTGTACGCGTACTCAACATGGTGCTGCTGCTTCCGCCAGCACCGGCGGCTCTAGTGCTGCTTGGGCGAACATTGGCAAGCTTGTCCTTCTGGTCGGCAGCAGCTCTTCTGCGGATGGCGGTCTTTGGTCCTCCAGGGGGGGTTGGTGAGATTGGTCTCCCGGAGCTCTGTCCGACAGCCTGGGAAGCCACTGGCGAGGAGGCGCGTGGAGACGACTGTATGATGATTAAGTTAACTATAGTACCTCAAGCCCGAGCATTCGAAGCATGGCGCGATTCTTTTGGGTTGTTGCGAAAGTCCATAGCTACAGCTCGCAGACTGCTAAGAACGACGAGGTGCCTCATACCATTATCAATAGGCTCTATGTATCGCTGTTGTAAAGAGTGTGGTGAAGAGTTGAGTGGTTATTTTTGGCGTTGATGTACAGGTGTCGGACGTGTTCTTCGTGGTTATCGCTCAACTCAAGCTCGATGATTGAGGCCACCATTGCCGATAGGCCCCGGGCCCATGTCACGACAGCTCGCTTGGGGATTTAGTGCAAAACCAGGATCAGCCGCGTCCAGAAGCATGGGCCACCGCGGGGAAAGGGGCTACAAGACAAGCTTCGTGAATCATCATTATCACTACAGGTCTAGTCTCGGTAAGACGATGTAATCTATCCGGTGTCAGGAAATCGTCTTACTAAATATATACTGAACTATTACGTCATCCACCCATCAAGGGTACTCTGTATGCGGCTATTGCTATCCAATGATTTCAACTTTTGTTCCACTCTCTCAATTGCTCGTAGCTGGGCCGTTTCCATATCCTCGCGGCCCTCAGCAAACTCAATAACAACCTGTAAAGCTTGAATAGCGTCTTGTATTGAGCATTGTGGCTTCGCAGACTGTTGTTCAGCTTCATCCTCCTCTTCATCTTGCTGTAATCCTAAATGCTCACTCAAGACGTCGATAATGGGACTTGAAGCTTTGGATAATGCCTTGATCGAGAGGTTGGAATCGACTTGTTGAATTTGCCGGAAGCCAGCAAATTCGAATATTTATGGGGGGGAAATCTCGAGGGCTGAAATATGAGCTGAGAAGTTGTCCATATGAGAAGGACTTCTCGGTGTCTTCCAATATGTGTGTAGAAGGCTTGAAGCCATTATTCACACATTACTGTTGTATTCAACCAAGCCTTCGTATTCCACCTCCATTCTGCTCCCATTGTTCTTACAGAGACGTTTCGAAGAGCTCGCGGGGTCTTATACTTTCCAATAATCCAGACAGGCAATCGGTCAGTACCACTCGCATTCACTGCCAAAACAAGTGATATTCGAGCCTTGTCCTTTTTCATACCAGGTTGTAGTTGTGTTGCCAACCCTCGAGAAGGCATCATCCGCCAATATAGCCCTGTTTCGTCCATGTTGTATATGTCCTC
>RCNJ01000098.1_pt1 | contig 76014 bp, 78 predicted proteins | sample 2041171 | NCBI WGS metagenome assembly RCNJ01 (sample SAMN09708213, study PRJNA481090) | feces metagenome | biome: feces | host: Pygoscelis adeliae | place: Antarctica: Rookery Lake | collected 2010-03-01 | reverse complement strand
CCCTTTTCAACACAAGCCTACGACCTCGACGCCGCTATCGCCGCCTCTCCTGTCAACAGGCTTCACCCCTCAACATCTAGTTCTTTGTGTAGTTCAGGCAACCGCATGGCTGCCTGACAACTGAGTGAGCTATAAGAGCACGCTCCCCTCTCACTAGATAGCCTTCCTTTAGACAGACATTCAGACACAGTTCAATATTACTTCATTGATACTGCCTTCTCGACTTTTTTTGCTGAACCCTCAGAAGACCTTCGTCTTGTCTCAACCTTTTCCAACACAAGCCTACGACGTCGACGCAGCTACCGCCGCCTCCCCTGTCAACAGGCTTCACCCCTCAACAGTTTATTCTAAAGAGTGTAATTCTATGATCTTCTGCCAATTTCCATTTACGACAAATCCAAGTCTCAGAAACCTGTTCTGTTCCTTTCCGAAACTTCAAATAATGTTACTCCTTATTTCCAGTTGATTTTATGTGCTTACTAGATAACAGGATGTCAAAAAAACCTAGAAAATGTTGTAAGAACTGGTAGAATGTAATGAAATATGATGGAAGTTTCCAGATTGGGATTTGTAGGCAGAATGTCCAGGATAATTCTAAAATAACCAAGTGAAGCATATGTCGAAATGAGAATCCGAAGTATTAAACTATGTAATAATGAGCGTTTAGTATAGCTGTAATAGATACATAGAATGTGTTGTATTGAAAACTGATTTAGGAATTGCTTAAGCAAGATTTGCGCAAGTTGTGACAATCTGAGTTTGAGAGCTGTTGAAGTGAAATAAAATATCAATATGACAACACTGTACAAGGCGGCCAACCTGTATCCAAACGGCAGCGTACGCTGCCGGAAGCCTGCTAGAGCGCAAATTCCCTTAAGTCACCCGGATCTATTTTAATTCGTCAGTTGTGCAGTGAGTGACTTTGCTACTAGAAATCCGCGACAAAATTGAATAAATTATAGAGCTACTTATAGTTATAAAGCCCTTTATGGCCTTTAATTCTGGCCAGCAGAGATAACATTAGGAAAATTATTCGTTGTGAATAAGCACGTCGAATATAGAACGACTGCGACCACGAACACCAAATCTGCATGGGCGTGGTGGATAAAGCGGCGTAACGGCGGGTGTTAGAGACTTTGCCGCCACCATGGGGTCAACCGACGGAACCGAGCCGCCTTGTTGGTAACCCATCAGATCTTCTGCACAAGGTTGGTGAATATGAGTACAAGGCATTATGAGTGCTCTCCGACAATCTGCAAACAACATCGCGAAATTTTTATCTTATCCACACACCCCGGCCTTTCTCAACGACGGGAAACCACTGGGCATCGCCGGCATCGCAAGCTTGAATTGTACGAGTATGACTTCATACTCGTTCGTGCGGAGTATAATGATGGTTTTTTCTTGCGGAAACCGCTTCATGCAAATTTTTAGATCGTGATCCGCGTACAAAAACGGCCAAAATGACAAATGACAGGTCACATCTGCGCGAACAACTACGAGTACTCGTGTACTCCGTATACCTTCGTTTCTTCAAGGGGATTATTTTACGTTTGCGTAAGATCTCTCCACTCGACACGAAAAATTCACAGATGGCGGCTGAACGATCCGGCCATAACGTCAGGGCCGATCCTTCTATCTTTAAGCGTTTTGAATGTCCACCTTTTACCTCTAGCATAGCCTCGTCACCGTGTTTGTGCTAGGTCTCCGGCAGCCATCCGTTGCTTCTGCTGCGGTCGGGATGTCGGACGGGTTTGCCGCCTCTGTGTGGACGCCGATTAATGGTAGCATATTGGTATGTGCCAACCACGGCTATCAAGGAATACCTGCATGCTTCATCCTTTGTTTCCAGCCCGGGCTCGACTCCCTGGCACAGGGATCACCCACAATGACGAATAGCCTCTTGGGTTGGTCAGAGGTTGCCTCAGCACTGATGTGGATTGTGACGGGTACCCTTGCAACTGTACCAGTAGGGTGACACCTGCCACCGTACACAATCAGCTTGAACGCTGGCAGGTTGCACAGCAGTTCCTGCCGTCTCGCGCCTGGAGAACATCTGCATAGGCTATCCTGGGTCGTATCCGCTATACCCAACCTCCAATCAACTCCTGGCAGTCTCCATTTCTCCGGAACCGTCCCTGGTCCTCCTCCATGGTTGTCGCCAAGGCTACTTGTGTGATGGGATGACGGCTGGTGGAGATGCGGGGCACACAAAAACCCATTTGCACAAGCGAGTCTGCGGGGGGAATCTGACAACTGTGCAACTCGTATATCGGAGGCTTGTCCGCCTTCCGCCGTTAGAGGTGATTTCAGCGAGTGGGAGACCTCACCACGACCCATCTGGACCATAGAGAGAACCGCGTCTTTCCGCAAGCGACTTTGAAAGATGGTGCCATGGGTTACGCAGTTCAGTCAAACCTTGCCAAGACGATCCTCGAACGGCCATTGTCCTCCGTTTCTTGATAAATTTGGCGACACGCATTCGTTTCCACGCCAAACCCAGTCACAACCGATTTTAGCTGGCACGTATTGAATCGTCTTGGAGAGTTTTCACTGTACGAGTAATGGCAAGTCATTGCGAGGTTGTTGTCGAGGCCGATGTTCCTCGGCGATCAGAGCGCACCTATTTGCAAATATGGTGTGGGATTATGACCAAGGCTACTCGTGGAGATGCTTAGAAGAACTAACTCCACATAGATAGAACATGGGTCTGCCCTTTCTGACAGGAATACATGCTATATTGCAACGTACGAACACATTACCTTTCGTTGTTTCCACATTCAAAATTGCGACAAATTCTCTACAGGCCATATCCCATTACAATGATGGCACGAAGATCTGTCTCGGCGCTTTCCATGAGTCAAACTAAAGAGGACCTGCTCCGACATCTGAATATGAGCGCGAGAGATTATGAGCTTATGGCCGTAAGTTTCACATGGCCCAAATCACGGACCACAGCCCCGAGAGTTTTATCCTGTGGATCGTGCGATCCTTCCGAGAAGACCTACGATCTGGTTGGGATTCTTCCGATGTTACAACACTACCAGATCCGTTGGAGACTGACAACCCCGTTATATTTAGAACGAGGCAGCGTCTGTCTACACCTTGCTGACCAAATACGCCATTCACTTCAAGCCACATACCGTCGTCGCACCTCCCTTTGACTGGAGCGACATCACCGAGCGAGCTAAATCTGAAGCTGCAACGATTTTGTCGCAATCCACAGACCCACGGACATTACCATACTGGGCAATGGGAGCGAGCCCCACTGGCGTCAATAATTGGGTTGCTATTTGGTTCCTCTATCACAAATTTCGTTACCGTGATGGTCGAAATCGCGCCAAAGGGCAGAGAGCGAAGAAGCATCAGAGTTCGGACAATGAACGAAAGCCGGCTTCGTCCAGAGCAAGTTCGAATAACGATGGAACCAGCATCGGATCTTCGCAATCGCCTCAAATGAAGCACGCCGTCGGTATGTGTAATTGTTTCACTAGCATATTTGCATTTGGAATTCTGCGGAAAAGCCATTTGGCGACAGCCATCTGAACTCGACGCAGCACCAACGAGAGAACAGCAAGCTGACGGTGGATGAAGGGAGTCTTGCAGCAGCAGCGACTGTAGCATGTTACGCTATTCCTAGTACGAATTTCATAAACAATTATGCCAGCATGAACAGCGGCGTCGCATATGCTAGCCAGTCAACATATTCTCAGGCAGTGCCTCCAGCGATGTTTGACCCAGTCAAGGATCAATGGATACCCAGGTCCTAATACCCAGCGGACCACTGTCTCCTCTCTTCGGACATAACATTCTCTAGCTTTTCGACGTCGTCGACACTCTTTCCGTCGTCCCATCGAACACCTTGGCGTTGTCTATGTCTGAATAGAATGGGCAATCTCTGGTCTCTTTTAAAACATCGATAAGATTGCAAAAGAACGCCTAAATGCTCAATTTTTCGGGGAAACCACTGGGACTGGATTCACCCCAAAAATTGCGAAGATCGAGATCCCGTCGATATATGCAGTAAACGCCTTGATGCGATGTCGTCGGTGCCGGCCCTCCGACCGATCCTCGCTGATACCCATCCCGGGTTGGATGTCAGGGACGTCCGTTCCTTGTCGAATGCAAGAATCCGCTCATCCTGGAGAAAGAACATTGTTTCGTGTATTTTGGCTTGGTACGATTCTGGGATGGCTGCCTCAACGACGTTCCTGCCGGCTGACGGCGCCAAGATTTTGGTATTTTCTCACGCAGCGTTGTCCAGGTTTTTACGTTACCCGCATGGTTGCTTGTGAATTTTCGAGCCTATTTACCTTGCGATACAAAGTTTCTTGTTACGGCGTTGAAATTTTGCTGTTCAATGCATGGAGTTGTCGGCATTAGTTCGGGATAAGCGTTGTTGGCCGCTTTGCACGACCGCCATGAACTAGCGTTTATTGCTATTGGATATATACCATATGACACTATCATTGATTATCTGCCGCTTCCATCAACTGTCAGACTAATTTGCCGATCGCCGAATTTGATCGTATGAAAATATGAAAACCTCGTTTCCGACTTCACAGCACCCTGTTCACAGTACTCGGACGGCACAAAAACGGCCAATATCTCAGTAGCCACCGCACACTCAACACCAATCCTCCGGGCCAACCTCGGTTCCATCGTAGATGCTTATGCGCTTCCGTATGACTATTTCAAGCGCCTTAGCATTCCATAATTTAATGTGGCCCTCGCATGATATCGTCTTCTCACAGCGATATGACGGCACATACCGGATCTAACAGCCGCTGACAGCAGTGATTTAAAACTGATCCGATCTATCATTGGGCTTCGGAGATCATGAGCAGATCGGAGGTTCAGTATTTTATTGAGCCATGACTTCAGAGGTTGAGCCTCAGCATTTGAGGTTGTGAAAGGACGAAGTGGTGGGTGGTGGGTGGTGGATGGTGGGTCGAGTGGGTGTGGGCTGACCGAAACGGAGGTTTGGTTCCCGCGACAGATCTACAGTAGGACGAGCGTGGTGTGGTTGCATCGCATATCAATCGGTCGATGTCAAAGAACGGCAATTTTAGTGCCTTACCAGGGGCGGGAAGTATTTGGGCTGGCGCATTCAGAGATCTCGCTACGAGGACACCGTTTTGAGTGCCGACATGAGTTCGAGACGGTTGAAATAGCTATGACGGTAACTCTCAATATGAGTACCAAGGCGAAAGAAGGAGCTGCAACATCATCACCTAGCAATGGTGGTCGTGGAAACCAAAGCCTGTCATTCTGCGCAATTGGTACGGAGGGCAGCAACGACACTTCCATCAAATGACTACGGGTGAAGGGCAAAAGTTGCACCAGGCCACCTGGGCCAGACCAGGCCCGAAAATCAACACTACTTCTGGCCACATTCCTGACATATATAGTCTCGAGCACTTCCCATCACGTTGACGACAGTTTAATCGCTGCCTTGTTCATAATTCGCTATTTAGGTAAAGACCTTTCTTTCAATTGCCAATGTCGCTAGCTCAAATTGTTGCTTTGACCATTCGGACAACATTAAGTGCGTACTTGGGCGGCTTCCCATCGACGATTTCGAAATTGTGATTTTGGAAAATGGGAATTTGCGCGAGGTGGCGGAAGTGTCGTTGTTGCCCTCCGTAATTAGGGAGTATTTTCCCACTAATTATTCTGCAGGCGCCATGTCTTATCCTTTAATCAATCTCAACAATTGAGCTTCAGCCATATTTTCTAGTTGTCAACTTTACCAGTTCGCCGGTTTTCTTCACTCTGCAATCGAACTAGCTCGCACTTGACAAGCACAAGGTGTGGGACCATCACTTCCTTGTCACCAACTTGCTGCTCAGACATTCTAAGACTAAGAGGCTCTGAGGGCAGAGAAAGATCGACACATTTCTCCCTCCACACTTTTCAATCTGCAACTCCGCATTTCAAGTAACAGGAACGGATTCCATGATGCAACCTCCACCATATTTTGTTCGGACCACAATTCTGCTCGAACCAGCTAAGCCCGACAACTACCACCAAAGCAGCAACGTTTGTGCCTGGGGAACGATCTATCACAGCGCCACAAAAAGCTCCCATCAACGTCCTTCGTATAAACGCTTTCTGCATCCCCATTACGGCTGGAGTTCCGAGCAGGTGAGGCAATTTTATCTCAGTGCAACCACGACTAGCATTACTTTTCCAACTTTAGAGCATCGAAAGGTTTGGCGTTTCGGAGCGAAGTGTCACCTCTGACAAGTGGCGTTGGATTTCGGTACATGTACCGTCGATCACGTAACGTATTGTATCGTACGGATACAGTCCATTTCAGCACGATTTGTACGTGTACAGGGGCGCTAGCCTTGAAAAATGCCCGATTTTGGCTCAAACGACTATTTTCTGTAGTACTTTGGGCATTTCTGGGAACCGATTAGGCAAAAGTGGGTCGTGGCGTCTTGTATAGATACCGTCAAGCTTGAGGCATTGTACATGAGCATTGTACGCATACGGTATTTCATTCATAAAATACGTATTTTATCCATCGCTACGTGTCCATCGCTGCCTACAGGCCAGCGGCCATTGGAAAAGCCTCCTCTGCTTGTGGAAAGCTTCGCCTCAATTTTGCGTGTCCAATTCTTTCGCTATTGAGCTACCATCGTCAGCGTCGTTGCAGATGCCAACGGAACTCATCCCATTCGGTGAAAATTTGTTAGCAATCACGATATCGAGATGGCCATGTGCTTGAAGGGAGGTAAGGTGGTGTGGTAATGGAGCATTACCAATCTTCATCCACACCTTCCAATGATTAATGGGTTAGTGGAATCCCGAGGCCAAGGTTGGCAGCAAGACGTACCGCCGGATATCCTACGCCACCCTCCAAAGCCCCGCAAACAGCTTAGCGCTTCACGTCCAGCCTCTTTCAAGCTCGACATCGTGGCACCCAAAATATACGGTCACAGGTGAACTGGAGAAGAGCTGTTGTGCGAGCCATGGTCGCCTGCAGTCGGAGATATTGTGCGGCTGTGACGCCACACCATCGGTGCTTGTTGGGAGACTTCTCTGAGCTCGAGATTGTCAGATGAGCATTTGGGCCATGACTGGTGTAGGCCACAGACGCCTCGGATGTCTGTGGCCGTCGCTAGTCCCCCTCAGGGATACGGAGGTACAGCAACCAGCTCCGAACCTCCCCCTGAAATACGACGATTTGAGCTGCCGTGGCCGGAGAAGGGCACATCCTGGAAGCCTGAGCTCGCTTGATAGCTCACAAGGTATTAAGTGGTTGGTAAGACGGAAGCGTGCTCGTACGAGTGATAATCATAAGGCGACCTGTCTATTCTCCCGGCTGAGAGCCGTTTACGGTGTGGTAACGGAGTGTAATGGGAGGAGGCTGGGAACCTCGGTGGCAAGATGTTGCTTGGCGGTTGATTGCTAATTTCAGCGTCGCCGATAGGCAGCGAGGATTCTTGACGGTTTGGCTGACGGTCGAAAATCTTCAGTCTGTCAAGCTGTCCAAGTCTGGGAGAGCCAAACCTACAAATCAGAGACCTCTGAGACCGTGCCGGTTGTTGACTATTTCAGGTCTTTTCGGCTCCATTTGACGACTTGAAGGCCACTTGCGTGGCTACCTGGTGAGGAAAATGGTTACTTTCAAAGATTCAAATTTTACCGCTGGTCTGAAGAGCCGAAGACTTTGAAGGGGCTATTCATCCAGCACAGAAACCTGCTTTATAGGGTTCAAAGGGAGTCCTTGCGGAGTTGTAATCGCGAATTTTCACTATTACCATCCCCGAGATCGTCAACCGTCAGTAACTATCTCAGGACGCATCTGAGATAAGCAATCCGTCATGGCCCTTGAAATCCAACCGCCAGCCCGCCGACAAGGCCATATGGACGTTTGGCGGACTACCGAAAATCCGCCGAATTTTCGATGCCAGATAGTGCGTAAGCATGAATATCTTGCTCCAGATTTTGAATATGAAGAAAGGAGGTAGGTTGAGGCTGAGGCTCTTTCGTCAAATGCTCTGGCTCTCGATCAACTGGTTGGCACCGCGCCGGTTCCACAGCATTGATATGAGATAATTTAGGAGTACCTCGGAGGACCGCTCGCTAGTGCTGGACTTTTCCTCATAAGAAGCTCGCCGTGGGGATCTTCGTTACTATCCTTGGACAAGATGATTTGTTCTCACGGCTCTTTATTCCGTTACGACTGTTTCCTGGCTCTTCATCACTTCTTGGGCTTAGTGCCTGATTGTGAAGAAGCGTGTGGCCTCAGTCTGATTGCTTACAGGACCTCTAGAAAGGAAAGCCAACGGAGGACTGATATGTTGCAGAACTAATGTACGTCCCTTTGCCCACCCGGGCCCAGCGACCTTGCTTGAAGTTTTAGCGTTCAATCCGCCGTCTCTTTCTACCTCGCTGCCAGCTTGCACTCTCAACGTGGCTCATACTCGACGCTTCGCTTGGAGTGTCTGCTGACTTATTTGCTGTAAGAAAGTCGTCGGAGATGTACAGGCCTGGAGCGTCATTTTGAGGTGCAATGATGCAAGTTTCAACGAGAGCATTGTCTTTGTTGTTAGCCATATCCGTCTCCTCGTTGTGGCTTTCTAGGTCTGCTGTGTATTTTCCCGGCGAAGACGTCCATAATATCGGAATAAATTTCTATGGAGATTTGGCGGTGCGGAATGCTCGTACTTCTCCCATACTTCCCCATTAGCGTGAATATTCTTATGATGAGGCAGCAAGAACCCAATGTCTTGCTCTTTCCATCACGGTCAATATGCGAGTATTCCCAGAGCTGCAAGCTACGTGCCATGGATTTTGCATTCAATGCCGCCTGCTCGCTCTGAATTGCATCCCAATCCCGTCTCAGCCCCGTTCGCAGGCCCGAGAAGAATATAGCCTCATCTCCTCTCTTAGAACGCTCTGTATCGTTCCACCGATGGTTCGTCCAAGCTTCATATTTAACAAGCAACCCCCTTTCAACATCCACATCCCTAAACGCCGTTATCTTAGCAATACACGGCATTCCGGTTTGAGCGAAGCATCTTATGAAGGAAAGGCCGAAATGGAGAACTCTTCGACCTTGTATAATACAGAAAGTAGTATACAAGAGATGAGACATGGCTCTGACCGCTTAATCATCTACAATCGTTGTACAACACGACACTCGCCATATTCTGAGCCAATTTCCCAGTTCTAACTGACCTTACTTGGATGCACGGCTTGGCCCAGCCATCTGGCAGCTCATTTGCATTGTCTGGTGTCTAGAGACTGGCTGCAGATAGTAGTCAAATAAATGTGCATTGACGGTCATTGAGACAGTGGGTTTAGGTCGCTTGTATCTTAAAGCTTGGCGGTACCTAAGCATAAGAGCCATGGGGACCTAGATTTCTGTGCGTTCCATTCATTGAGATGCCCGTATTTCATGCATCTTTGTACTACAGTACCATAGCTTCACAGAGGTCTTCGCCGATTCTGTGCGGCCACGATTACGGGAAGCTTTCAGGGCAGGTAGATTGGGACAGGTGATTTTTCCCAATTGGGTAGGGCCGCAACCACACCACAGCATAAAATCGAGCTCCAGCTCCACCACGAAGCTTTGATGGATATTGAAATTGCTAGGAGAAGGTTAGACTCTTAGACCTTTGTTTAAGAGGGTCAGAGTTAGAAGTTTTCGGGGGTTTGGCGCCGAGCTTTGCGTTTTGGGCCCATGCTCGCACCATCGAGTGTGAGAACAAAGCACAACCTCATCACAAGAAGTTGTTTTGCTCCAGCAGATAGTTCTTGTACTTTTACGCCGTACTAGGGACGACTTTGAGTCCAAGATTGCCAAACTTTGTTCGAAAATGACTTGCTTTTGGGCACTCCGCGAAAAAGCTATCTGCCCCAAGTTACTTGTCCTGAACTCCCCCCGTACTATGACAGCGTGATACTCCTCCGCTGCGTCCTCTTTGTAGTGATCTGTACTTTATCAACGTGGTTCCTCCCAAATTGTTTGGAACGCCAGTGAAGCAGGCTCCTCTGGACATAATCCAACCTCAGATTGATACGAAATACACTTGTAGTAACCCCTGCTTATACCTATCACTACATGACTATCTATTCTCATATTCCTACTTTCCACGACTTCGCACCGATAAACAACTCCCAAACTTAAGTTGTTGAGCCAGTAGACAACGACCGCAAGATGTCAGGCGCCAGTGGGGTGATGTTCCTCCTTGGACGCTCCAGTCCGCACCTTCCTCCGGTATCAGACTTCGCGGACGAGCCAGAGTCACCTTCCTTGCTAGGCTCGCCAAGATTGCTGGCACATCGTGTTCGAAGGGCTTCCCAAGGTTCCGAGGGTTCGTCCCTCGTCTTTCTTCTTCTTCTCGCCATCACTCTGAAGCATATATACCACCGTTCCCTTTGGTATCTTTATGCCTCCACAATCATTCTCTCCCTACAAGCTCGTACGAGACAGCAGATTATTCGCTGCTCCATCTCCATTTACTCTCGCTGCCTCGCCAGACTACTTCTCCAACCAAGCTACAGTCAATCTCTGTCCTACAAGTAGACCGGAGGCACGCTCAAATTCTCGACTTACTCACGATCTCCTCGCAGGATTGAACTCAGTCTCACCTCGTCCCATATCCGACCCCCCAAAACCAAATCTACGCCTACCAGACCGCCCAGGCACTCCCAAACCAAGACCTGTCTCGAAGCTCATAAACTCCTACGAAAACATGTCCAACGACACAACCCAGCGTACACCCCTTCTCGGACAGAGGAATCGCAATGCCGAAGGTCGGCAAGCAATTTTCCTGCGTGTGTGCCATTCACCATGGTCCGGCATCAACCATATTATCCTCTCGATTGTGAGGGGTATCATTGCCGTATATCTCATTGTGGCATTTGTGCTGTGTTGTATCTGGCAAGCTCAGAAGAAGGATGAGAGGATGGGGACCGTGAAGAATGGCGGGTGGCTTACGCCGTTTCGCTTTGAGACGATTAGTTTGCTTGTGCAGACCATTTATACCGTCGTCGCTTTTGTGAGTCTCTCTTAATACCTCTCAGACAGAATGGGACAAGAGCCAGGACTAGAAGGCTCAAAATGATGGTCACTATAGTTAGACTGGGAGCAGCAACGCCGACCAGAGGACTAGGACCCTTGGTAGGCGTTGATGCAACGACGCAAAACAAAGATCTGAGCCCGAAATGTGCAATACCTGAGAACGGGAAGCAAGCCATACCTGTGATATTGCTGACAATGCCCTACAGTCATGGACTCTCTTGCACTTCATATCTCCTCTCCACTCCTCCGACGATAGCTCTTCTTTTGGTGCCAAGCTCAAAAGATGCTTCTGCCATCCAACTGGCGATTGGTCTTTTGCCTTCTCTCTCTTTTACACCACGGCTGTCTCGTTCCCACACGTCGTTGTGTTGATCTTTTGGACGATCATCGTGCCGCATAATAAGATCGATGGTAAGACTGTCACCGCTCTCGTCAGCATCGATGATGGTGGTGCTCCTGAGATACTGACGAGAGCCACAGTGGACGACCTCTTTTCCCATGGCTGCCTACAGACCTTTGCCATACTCAACTTGTACTTCTTTGGAAGTGTGGTTGCGTTGATTGAGGTGTTCTTTCTTAACTCCATCAGGAGACCCGGCGTAAGTCAATCCCCTATGGCCGTGCCACCCCCTCGCCTTCCACCATTACCTGCCCTCCTCACAACAAGCCAATATTGCGAGCATGGTACTGGAAATCTGCTGACGGGCACTTTTCATCAGCCATCCTACAGTCATATTCTCGGCTTGACCGTCTTTGCCGTGCTCTACTTCTTGTGGGCGTACCTGGGAAGGTACCTGACCGGAAAGTGGTGCTATTACTTCTTGAATTATAAGAAGGAGGGTTGGGAGAACGTTTTTGTCGCCTTGTTGGCTTTCATCTCGTTGCTCAATATCTTCTATGCTTTTGTTTATGGGTTGATTGGCGTGAGAGAGGCGGCTGTTGATAAGGAGGATAGGGGAACTGGGTACGAGATCATGTATGAGTAGGCTGGCACGTTAACTACACAGATGAGGAACGGCGATGGCAGAAGAATAGACTGATTGTGACGACGTGTTATTACCGGCCGCGGTGTTTGATAGTAATGAATTCGCGAGCTGGTCTTGCCCGCGTCTGTTTTACAAATCGCATTCCATAGAACTCACAGCGGGCTAACTACATGTCCTGGGTCTAGCCACTTTTTGTCCCCAGTTGGGACCCAGTTGTACTAATGCAGCGGTTGGCCCATCGGCGTATACGGTCTACACCTATTACACTCGTAGCCATGACTGAACGCCAGCCACGTCCCCATGAAGTTGAACAGCGGAATTCCAAGACTTACAATCGCCAAAGTGACCCGTGGGCGCCGCATCATGGAGGAATACATGAACCAAGTGTAGCCGAGCCAGGACGCCACTGGGATTTTATAGTGCTTTGCGGCAAGCACGCATAGCATAGCACATTGCCTGGAATCTCAGGCAAATCGGGATTAACCAGTTCATTGACCTCGGATATAGCGCAAGCAAGCTCGCATACACCGTTGACAGTATGGAATGTTGAAGTAGCGAGAGGCGCGATCCATTGGTTTATTATACCTCCGTTTAAGCTGCTCACTATAATTAGGATTACGTTGAACTTGGGTATCATCAGATTCTATTCTCTACTCCCATGGGGTATGTGAGGAAACAGGAGGCGGCGCGCTAAATGCTATCGTTATTCGCGCTGTAGGATCACTACGAAGCCCATTATCCCCAGCATGGCCGTCTTCATCCATGGGTGCTCGCTCAGCATGATCGTGACATAGCCGACGAAGGGGATGTATCCGATTACGGAACCAATTATGTCGGAGCGGATGAGGAAGTCCTGGTTGCGGGCGTAAAGTTCCGTGTCGTCGGCGAGGTTGTTGTCGCCCTTCGTCAATAACTTCGCTTGTGGTCTATTTTCTCTTAGCTTTCGTCCTTCCATCTAAGCACAGTGTGGCTTACCCATCGCCAAACTTCCTAAGAACTCTATGCACAATCGGGATATCCTTCCCTCTAACATTGTACACCACCACCTCTCCCACTCTTGTCTCCTTTCCCCCTTCACTTAGTAACCCCCAATTCCTGTTCCATAAAAACAACAAATCTCCGCGCTGGAACGCTGGCTCCATAGACCCCGACAAGACGACGACGATGGGTGAGGGAGAGTCGGAGATTACAGAGAGGCCCTTCCACATCATGAAAGCGGTGCTGAGGATGAGGCCGAAGTTGAGGATCTGGGAGAGCGCGTGGCGCGGATTGCCGAGGGCGGAAAACATGGCTGCCGCGTTACCTCTTTCGATCTGTGTGATGCGTTTTAAAGTGAAAAGCTGTCTGGGAGAGGTATGGAGATGGGTTAAAGTTCCCAAAAGGGAGTAACTTGTAAAGTTGTTGTTGTCGAGGTCGAGCTGGTAGCTCCTAAGGTGTCGTGGAGCTCAATGGACAGCTTCCAGCCTTGCGACACCTATCTGGCTTTAAGGAGGATTGATGTCCCGGCCGCTGTCAGCCTTTCCATTCCCTGAATCTGGACGGCCGGGGTTTTGCCGGCGGCATAAAACACCATCGCCACGATCACGACTTCTTGCGATCTACTCGGCACGGCGCAGACGAGTCGCTCATCGGTTGGCTTCTTATTTTAAAAGGAAATCTCAGATGGCTTCTAAGTCGAGTCCTTCGGCTGCCAAACTCGGCACCTCGGACCCTGTCTCATACACATGCACCTGTAGCCAGCAGGGTAGCGTTCTCCTCTTCTACCGATATTTTGGGAATGAACCAAAACTGCATAAAACTCCATCGTCACAGCATCTGGAAGAGTTCGCCAACTTCAACCGTCAGTTCGGCCAAGAGCATGGCTTGACAGGCAAAATCCGCATCTCAACCGAAGGATTCAATATCACGATCGCCGGCAGCCATGCAAGCATCGACAGATACATCGACGCGTGTCTGAAACATTGGGCCTTCGAAGGCTTAGGACTAGAAGACGAAGACAAGCGTCAAAAATTCTTCAAGCCCACCCCAGGATGCCGCTGTGTCTTCACAGACCTCAACGTGAGAGTGACAAGCGAAATCACGCCACTCGGAGTGACCAACTACTCGCCCACCACCTGGTCAGCTATAACACCACTCAAACCCGAGGAATTCCATAGAAAATGTCTTGAGGAGGAGGTGATGTTGATAGATGTAAGGAATCATTATGAGTCCAAGATAGGGTATTTTGTGTCTCCGAAAAGTGGGGAGGCGATCAAGCCGCCGGTGAGGAGGTTTAGCCAGTTTCCGCAATGGGTGAAAGAGCATAGTTCGGAGATAGGCAGTGAAGGGCAGGCAGAGAAGCCGCTGATGACTTATTGTACGGGTGGAATTAGATGTGAGAAGGGCGTGAGGTGGATGGAAGAGCATTTCAGCAAGATTGGGAACGGAGGAGACAAGAGACCGATATACACCCTTGATGGCGGGATAGCAGCGTATATTACATGGATGGAGAATGAGGTTGCTTCTGGCAGGATGACGCCGGAAGACAGTCTATTCAAGGGGCAGAACTATGTCTTTGACGCACGAGGAAGCGTGGGGATTGATGGCACGGAACCGGTGAGTTCTTGTCACTGCTGCGGAATCAAGAGCGCTAGACTTGGAAAGTGTGGGACAGCCGGTTGCCATATTGTGTTGGTTGTTTGTGAGCAGTGCGAGAAAGGAGATGTAAGATGTTGTGGAAACTGCGAGCAGGTTGCTGAGGCATGCGATGCAGCCCCGGAGGGGCCGAAGCCGATGTGCGAATGCGAGCAGGCTAGAGAGAAAGAACTTTGGGGTGGTGAGAGGGTAAAAGAAGCCAAGACGCAAGGATGGAGGAAAAAGAAGGCGGCAATGTCTGCGACGACTGTTAAGTCCGACTGCAAGATGAGCTTTAACATCAAGATCAAAAGTGTGCATTGAGGAGACACCAGAGTCTCTTCGGAGAATGTCACCAGAAGCTCGCAGTGGTGGAATCAGAATGCTGTGCAAGGGTTGTACTTTGTCATTTGTGCGCTCGAACGTAGTTGCTTGTAAGGCTGCCTGTCACGAGTACAGGAGACGCAACCTCGCCTTCTTGGCTTGCATCGAGGAAGCGAGACGGATGCAGGTGCAATCTATATGCTGCAACGTTTCATCTGGTCACCCAAATAGGGCGTAATGCGGGCAGAGGAGTGGCTCCGAGCCGTTTGTTGTGTAGCCATACAAGGCGGAACGTATAAACCGCGGCAATCTTGCAGTGCATGTGGCTGCTATCATTCAAGCCATCAAGACGTCGGGCATAGGAAATCAGAGGTATGCAGAATGTCCCTCAACCTATATGAATACTGAAGAGCTAATCACAGCCAGAAAAAGTTCCAAAACCCCACGATGCATTTTCCAGCCACAAGCCTCTTCTTTCTCGTCCTCGCAACCATTGCCTTTTCCACACCAGTCGACCCAAAGATATCTCGCCCCTACAACACAGCACTACCACGACGCGCCATCATCAAGTTAACTGATCCGCCGTACAACACCGCTCTCCCACCCAGTGCTGCCTCGCCTCTCCTCGCCGCCAATCCTTTGCAAGAGCGGGCATGCGTTTATAACGGCTGCGTATGCGTCTCGGGCCTCCTAGCTGGCCAATACTGCGGTAACTGCGTTGTTGGAGCTGGGACGTTTGCGGTGAAGACGAAGAGGGTCAAGACGCATATCTATCAGTGTAATTCTAGTGGTGGGTGCTGCGATTATGGGGTTGCGAATACTTGTGGGAAGACGAGTGCTACTTGTCGGAGTGGGAGTGGCGTTGTGTAGACTTGAAGAGCCAGGTTGGTCATATAAATGTGTTGACGGAGGCGCGGAGGCAGAGTCGAGAATTGAGGATGATTGCAAAAGGCGTAGCTGGCGAACGGCGATGGAGTAGTTTATACTTCTTCGATGATGGAAACCCGAGCAACTAGGCGACTGGCGGCCATGATCACAGACAACTACCATCAGCCCAGTTCTTCTGGAATTTGATCATCTGGCTTTCCGCGTTCGATATTCGCTGGCGACAGCGCCGCTATGAATGATTGAATGCCTTGTCTGGTGCTGAGACATGCTTTGGAGAGACCATGCTTGGTCGCAATACCTCCAACGCATGTATCCGCGTCTGGCTCTGGCGTGGTTTTAGAGGCCGATGACAGATTGTATCAGCTCCGCCGCCCACGGTTCAGGAATGCAATACCACGGATAGTTTGGAGGAGCGAAGTGTCGGTACTTCTCCCATTCTTCTTTCCCGCCGTCGTAACATTCGTGCCAGATCCGCCAATGTTAAAGTAACATGTGTTCGATCCGCTTTGTGTTCCCGTCATTGTCGAGACGGCAGGACTCCCATTTTTGTAAATCACTGGCGGTACATTTTACATTGATCTTCCAACTCTTTCGTAACGGCTTGCCAATCGGTTTCAAGCTCCATCTCCAGGGCCATGAAGAGTTTGTGGCCATCCTCGCCGTCTTCGGAGTCTAGGCACTGTTGCCTGGTCCTGGCTCGGGTATTTTACGAGTAAGCGACCCTCAGCGTGCAAGTCTGCATATCTTTTCCTCTTCAAAATTTCGTCAAATAGAAGTTTAAACTTGAGGTCAGATCGCATGGTAAGTCTTTCATAGACTTCATAATTCAAGATCGGTGGCTCAGCTAACGGCCGGCTTACATCCCGAAGCGAAACATTTTCGCACCAGAAATACATTCTGTCTCCATCGTACTTCAGTTCAGCTTCCAGCTGTTCGTGTCTCACTTTCAATATATTTCTGGTTACTTCGTCAAGGCTGTTGGGATATATCGTACCCAGGTTCTCCTGGGTCACGTACTCTGGGCAATAGCTCTGTCCCTGTCGGACCACGGTCGGAAGAATCATAATTTGAAACATCGGCCGCAACTAGCGGTATTATCCTCACTGCAACAGTACGATCAATTTTGCTTACATCCGATCTAAAAATCATCTTCGTCTGACATAACTGGTAAGCTCGTTGAGAACTGCTACTCTTTGCAGCCCGGTCGGCAATTTTGAAGCGTTGGCAGGCAAACCTGCCAAAAGGTTCAGTATCCACCAGCTCAAAACTGTAAGTCACTCCTGCTTAAATGAGGACATGTAAACTTGGTTCAAATGAAGCATTGCTTGCAGACATTTTGTTTCTCTTCAGGTATCGAAGTAAAAATGTTGGAAGTGCGGCTGAAACCATCCCGACGCCCAGATTGTGCAACCACTTCAGCTGCGTGCTGCGTATGATGTCTTAAACCAATAGGTGGGACAGCAGAATACCTAAATGCCACGCCTCGACTACTTTGTAACCATTTGCAAGGTAGTCTCGACTCGATAGAAACAACCGGAACCTTGAAATTGACATGCTTTTCAAAATTTCAAGTACTAATCGATTAGCCACCTGGCATGTGTCTCGACTGACTCAAAAGTGGTAAAGTGGACTAGAAAGCTGTAATGCTTATGGAAATTATGGATATTTAAGCGGTTAGCACTCATCAACATCGTCAACTGCCCTGCTATCTGCTACAATTATAGCCTTCAGACTTGACTCAGTGTTAGCGATAAACAGCCGACTACTCGCCACCATTTACGTAGAGTAGCCTTAAGTACTCGACTTATTGAGGTTGGACTACCTGTGAGGGCTACTCGCGCACTACTTAGGTAGCCATAAGTAGTGCCAAAACCATAATATTAGCCAAGCGATTGTACACTTTGGGAATAGCCTTAAAACTCAACATGCTATTGGCGCCTTGTTATGTCTTGACACTACCCTTCGCTACTTAAGACCCTTGGCGAGTACTACTCATGAAGCGGCTACTCACGGCCTCCGTGAGTACTAATTAAGTAATACTCTGCCAACACGGTCTTGACCTACCCTAAACTCGGCATCTCCAAAACGAAACCCATTTTAAACCGTCAATGCGCCCCAACACAGGTATGGTGTGTATTACCGCAGGAAAGCTGCGGCGTTTAACGACCTGCACGCGAAAAACTTTTGCATGGCATTTTCTCTATATCTATTAACGTCTTTCCCACGAGCCAATCTTTCGCTGCAACTCCTACCTCCTTCTTACCGGGACGAAACTAACCCTCAGTCCCCGAACTCCTAAAAGCAGCACACAGTGCAGCATAATGATGCGTCAACTCCAGCACACCTTGACTCACACCGCTCGCCTGGATGATACTCCTGACCTTCAGGGCTCCTTCTTCCTCAATCAACCTCCTCACACTCCATCCCAACTCAGGTGACCACTCCGAATACCACCTATACTGCCACGCCACCAACCTAATAATTGCCTGAATAATCTCCCTCGTGTTCTTCGCCACCTCAGGCCCGTTCTCCATATCAACCAAAAGACCCTTAAGCGCCTTAGGGCTGAATCTGATAGCGAGGCACTGACGGTACGCTTCCGCCCCGTCCGCGGGCTTATGCAGACGGTTAGCGAGCTCGCCAAGAATCTCCCATTCCTCAGGACTCTTCTTGTACAGCATGCCCTGGGCTCTGTACTGCGACATCTCCGTCCTCCAGATTGTGTAGATGCGCAGGTCCTCGTAGAGGACCATGAAGAGGCTGTCGAGCCAGCGCTCGCAGAGGCGCTTGTTGTTGAATCTTGAAAGTTGCTCGGTGCTGGCTTCGGACTGTAGATCGTCGAACAATTATCATGTCAGCAAGCATACTCTTAAGTTCATTAGTTGAGGAAGGAAACTCACATCTTCGTTTCCAGCCTTCACACCCTCCTTATCCACCGTCTCACTCGGAACCTCCAGATTGGCCGCCGCGACATCACCAGCGTCACCCGCATGAGCGGTATCCAACGCATGATCCACTGGGTCGCTCTTATTGCTTGGAGTACTCTCAGTTGCACTCTCAGGCGAATCATTATCACCATTAGTACTTCCGCCCTCCTTGCTGCGACCATCTGGTGTGCCTCTCAGGACATCAACCGATGGAGAGCTCTTCTCTGCTACTGATGGCTGGCGCTCATGGCGGTACTCCTCCTCCATGACAAAAACATTTGAGCGGATCTTGAGAAGCTGGTCCCATCCGACATGGTTAGACATGAGAGTGAGCAGCTCATAAGCCTTCTTGAATGTGCCCTTATATGCATTTGCCCTCAAATTCTGGAGAGTCGGGTGGATATGATAATCATCTCTTGCAGAATCGCTCTCGATCTCGTCTAACTTTGCCTCCGCCAGTGTTGGCAAGTGGACTTCCCTTGGCTCTGGGAATACCGGAGCGTCCTTGTCTTGGTAAGTGAACATCGGACACGAGTTAAGCGTAACCAAAGCATTTCCCCAGTCCTCTTGCGCAACATAAATCTCACATAGCTTCGCCCAAGTATTGAACTCCGAAGGCGCTGCGATTGTCGCTCTATCCGCGCAAGCCAATGCCCAACTCAACCTCTCCTCTTTCAACTCCGGCTTTGAAGAGTGGAGCGCTTTGTCCTTGAGAAACGCGCACTGCGTGTCGAGAAGTACATAGTCCATTGGCGTCTCCTTCAAAGCGTCTTGAAGCACGCGGACGGCTTGCACCTCTTCGTTGCCCATTATCATGACCTTGGCGAGAAGGGAGGAAACCTCGATGTTCTTGGCACGGAGCTTTTCGAACAGGTTTATACCCGAGGAGAAACGACCGGTGGCACGGAAATATTTAAGCAGGCCGGTACAGAGGTGGTTGCACACATTGTTTGGCACCTGCACCAAGGAATCAGATCCCAGTTGCCAGCCACGGAAGAACAGCTCCTCAGCTGCCTGCAGAAATCTGTGCTCGGTCTCGGTAGTGGTGACAGGGTTGAAGCGACGCACGCCCATGATCTTCCTGATGATATCGCCGCTACCGTCGTCTGAGTAGGAGTATGCGCGGAGCACACTACAGAGGTAGGTCTCTAACCACATATCATCTGTTGCCGAACGCTTCTGGCCTCTCTCGTCGACCGCATAGGACTCGACGGTACCGGGTATGGTGACCTCGACGCGCATGTCGAGGCGGGAGAAGGCATTATAGCAGCAGTATGTTCCCTCGACGATTTTGGTTGTCTTGGTATCGAAGGCGGTGTACGTAAGGGTGTTGATATATGCTGCCAAACTGGCGGAGGATGATGCATCGACTCCGGTGGCATTGTGGTAGAATCCTGTCTTGATGATGTTAGAGGTGAAGCGATGGACAGTATCTTGCTGGTTGCTTACCTGCTTGGCCGACTTTCCTGGACCCTGCTTGATAAGCTCAATAAGATCTGGTGGACCGAGTTCTCTCAGCTGAGGTAATTGGTCTGTTCTTGCCTCAAGACACTCATGAATATGCGTCTCGGTGAGTCTGGGCACATCGCTGTTAGTTTCTTGCTCTGGTTCCTGCTTCACAGGGCTGTGTCTGGGCGCATGCAGCCTTCCTGCATTCATGTTGTAGTTGATTGGTGTTGATGGTGTCAAGTATGTTTGACCAACATATGGCACGCGCATAATGGCGACCTCAACAACAGACAGCCCAAAGGGAGGTGGTGCGGAAATCAATGGATAGAGACGTACTCTGGCACGGCTGGGGCGAGCATGGTGTTATCTGTCCTGAGCTCGAGAGCTCCTGAACACCTTGCTAGTCGCTTAAAGTGTGGCCCTCGCCAATTGACTGTCGCTGTTTATCCCTCGCCTAGATTATGGTTCCTTGTCGCGACTGCTGTCGGCCGTTTACAGAATATCTGGTGCGATGTTGTTTAGTCGTGATGGAAAGTGGGATACAACGACCCGTTGTAGCTATCTTGAGACCGTCCCTGGTGGAGCTAAGATGTGGCTTGGAGCTTGGCCTCGCCAGGATATGCCTCTGCCAATCAACCAATCAATGACCCCAACACTATTCACCCACCAAAACCGCTGACCACCGCGACGGGATGCACCAAAAACGCTAGCTTATACAATTATTGTTTATTAGACCATAAAATTGTGTTGAAGCTGTGCTTTTCATAAGAACAATGTCCCAACGGTCTCGTGTAGACCCAGGTTAGCTACTCCCTTAAATTGGGTATATACCCGTGCAATAATCTTACGTGGCCATTTTAACCAACGAAGAAAGGATGTACTGCTTGAACCATGTACTTTATAATCCGTGGTTCTACATAAATGCTCAGTATTATCAGTTGCTGTTACTTTGCTGTAGGAGTCAGTGATGTTGTGGGCAGAAGATCAGCGAGCCGCTAGAAAGCTTGAGAATCATGGCAGAAGTCCCGGAAAATGAGTCCTCGGATGGTAAAAACGACTTACAAGTACCTAAGGGAGTATTGCTGATATGGTATGCCCACAGGAAAAAGCTTCCATTCCGCGCTTGCCAGATGTGGGCACGGCAACTCAACGATATCGATAGAAACTCCCAACCGCTTTCTAATCCAGATCCCACTGGAAAGGAACGAGAGTTCTTTGAAGCCTTGCGGAAGGGCATTGCTACTGACAGGAAGCATGTTTGCTACTAGAGGGAGGAATTGCAAGCCAAATCCAAGGCTAACAAGTTAGAAGAGTGGGAGTAAGTTATTGGTACTTAGATAGCGATTTATCCACAGACGGTATTGAGCTCAGGCTGCTGAGACATGAGGATATTTGGTGGGGATGTGATGAAGGCCGGAAGGAAGCTTGGGAGAAATATAAGCATCTGGCTCCGCCAAACTATCCCGAAGCTTGGGTTCCAAAACCGCGGCCACCTCCACCAACGAAACTCGCAATCAGATAACCGGTTCGCAAAACTGCGTTTGAGGTTCGCTGGGAGGAAGCGAGGCGACGAGACAGAGGCCTACGCCTTGGGTTAGACTCTCCGTGAGGCGTTTACAGAGCGTCCCCGAGGAGCGACGGGTTCGTTGCAATGGAAAGACATGCGACGGCAAGGCACCACATGCGACGATCGAGAAACAAGTAGTTCATGAGCAAGAGTACAAAAATTCGATATGAATATCCTGCCCGCCAGACGCAAATAATAGTACTCTAAATTGGTCAACTAACAAATCAACCAGTTCAAATGACTAGCAACCTCTGCCTCCTACCCTCCTTACAACCATTCCTAGAACCTTTCCCCCACAAGTCCCACATCTCAACATTCCACATGTTACCAAGCGAACTTCTGCAAAAAGCTCTCCGGTTTCCTGCGGAGGACATACTTCCTCCCCTCATCCAACAACAAGATACCCATACCGAAAGCCCCCGGCAAGAAGAAATGCGCAACCGGCACCGGAGCCGTCGCAAGCACACGATGGAAAACAGGGATGTAGCACCAAAAGAATATCATAACCAGACCAAACGCCATAGCCGGGAACAGGAGGAGGTTGCGTGTATTGTGGCGGCCGATAGGTGGATGCTGAATAAGGGATAGGCGGCGGGTACGCACCGCGAGCAGGTTGAACCACTGCATGATAATGAGGTTGACAAAGTAAATGCTCGACGCAACAGCGAGGTGTGCAGAGACAAAATCGGAGTCGACATCGTCTGGTAAAGCACCGTACTTGAACCAGAAGAGGGAGAATGGAAGGCCCTGGCGCTCGAGGTACCAGTACGCCATTGTGAACGAGGCGAGTGATTCGAGTACGCCGATGATGGCGTAGGCGTGGAAGATGAGCTGCCAGCTCACCAACTTATCAACACCTTGACACCTCGGACGACGAAGAAGCACATTGGACTCCGGAGCTTCATAAGCGAGGACCACGGCCCCAGCGCAGTCGGTGAAGCAACAGACGACGATCATGTGGAAGGAGCTTAGAATCTGCGGCAAACCAAAGACTACATTGGTAAAGACAGGCCAGAACTCGGAGAAACTTCCCGCTGGAAGCAGGTAAGCGATCGTCTTCTTGAGATTGTCGAAGACTGTTCGTCCATAGACTAGTGCAATGACGATAGCGGAGAATGATTCGAGCAGTACCATGTCTGCGGCTTCGATGGCGATGTCTGAGCCAGAACCCATGGCGATACCGATGTCGGCTGCTGCGAGAGAGGGGGCGTCGTTTACGCCGTCGCCTGTCATTCCTACGATATCTTTTCGTGCTTGGAACTCCCGGACGATGCGAAGTTTCTGTTCCGGAGTTGTGCGAGCGAAGACGATTTCGTCGTAGCTGCATAGCTGGTCCCATTGTGCTTCGTTGAAGGTCATCAGCTCTGGTCCAGACACCACTATCGAGGTGACCTGTTGGAGCTCAATCTCTCCAGGTTTCCTGGTGTGTGCTGGTTTGATGGTTCTCGATGTGCTCGACGGCCTACCTTCGCGAGAGAGATCCGAAGCGGACTTGATTCTCGTGCCGACATTGGTAATGATGCCAATCTCGGAAGCAATAGCTTGGGCAGTAAGGACATAGTCGCCGGTAACCATGAAGATCCTGATGCCTGCACTTCTCAAAGAAAAAATGACGGAAGGAATCTCATCGCGCGGTGGATCGACGATACCAACCAGTCCAACAAGAACCAAATCTGTGCTGGCGTGCGATTTGGCCTCGTCTTCAAAAGCAGCGTCGTTGGGGGTGCAGCTGAACTGCGCTTTGTGAATGACTTTACGAGCCATGAGGACAACACGTTTGCCCTGAGAGGACCATTTGTCTTTCATTGTCGAGAACACCTCGACTGCCGCAGAATCAAGAGGTTTCTGCACGCCGTCGAAATCGATGAAGGTAGAGCAACGTTTGATGAGAATATCCGGCGCACCCTTGATCGTCAAAAGCGTATCACTGAGCTCAAAGCTCTTATTATCCTCTTCATCAAGCGCAGCATCTAGTCCCCACGCCTGAGCGAGGACGAAAGTACGGATCATGTATTTGATCTTAGAGTCGAAAGCGAGTTCAAAGGTCTTGACCCATTGCGCTTTTAGCTCGGACACAGGACCAAGAGCTTCAGATAGTCGGAGGATGGCTTGATCGGTAGCGTCGCCATGTAGTTTCCTCTGTGAGAGAGGCAAGTGTAGAGTTGCTGCATCAAATTCGCCGGCATTGCACAGACCAGCCAATGAACGAAGCTGGGAGATGGCATCGTTGTATGAAACTGCAGGATCTTGCTTCACCATGGCATCGCGAGCTGCCTCTGGTGTGTACTCCACAGAGCCCATGGCGGCTTGAGTAGCATACATCTTGTTCTTAGTCAAAGTACCTGTCTTGTCGGAGCAGATGACCGATACGGAACCAAGGGTCTCCACCGTCTTCAGGGACTTGCAAACGACCTTGTTCTTTCTCATGATGTTGGCAGTGATAGTCAAGGTGGATGCGACAGCGATAGGAAGCCCTTCGGGAATGAACGCTATAGCGACAGACACACAGGAGACGATGAGAGTCGGAACTGAGATCCAGTCTGGGTATTTCTTGCGAATATATGCGGCCCTATCCACCAGGTCAGCCGTCTCTTTGTCCATATTCCTATGACTGGGATCGTATGAACGTACCAGACGACGACCAGAAGAACGATCATTGTGACCATGATGGCGACGATGATATAGACAAAGTTGAGGACTTCTTTCTCAAGAGGTGTGAGACCGGTCGCGGGTTCGTTTGTCAACTTCGCAATGCGGCCAAAGACCGTATTGTCCCCAGTGGCGACCACGACACCGAGACCAGAGCCAGAGACGCAGTGCGTGCCTTGAAGGCCGATGTTCCGAGTTCCAAGAAAGTTGTCGTCCATGCTATTCACAGTTCCTGGTAATGATGCGGATTCGCCTCTGTCGTATCAGCATGTGGACATCCATATGGAAGGATGTAGGGAAGGATACCGGTTAGAATACTCCTATCAAACTTTGAGCCACTACTGATCTCTACAAAGCGGACATCAGCGGGTAGTTTGTTCCCAGCCTTGATGTATAGCATGTCTCCAGGAACAATATCTGCAGCTTGTACTACAACTCTTCTCCCACCACGAGTAACAAGGCAATCTTCCGACATCACCTGTGTAATACCAGCCATAACTCTGCTACTTGACCAATCCTGCCAAGCATTGAAGGCGGCTTGAACGAAGAAGACGGCGATGAGAACGATAGCGAGGGCGAGGTTAGCGACGGCGGGCGATGGGTTGCCTAGTGGTCTCCACGAGACAAAAACTAGAATACCTCCTATGAAGAGGATGCCTCCAAAGCCTTTGACGAAGTATCCCAGGATCCGCTTGGTGTAATGTGTTGATGGTGGCGAGTTAATATTCTTCCCATGTTCTTTCATTTTCCTAGCCACACCATCGGACGACAATCCGTGTCTGATTGAGGTGGACAGGCGTTGACAAATCTCTTCAAGGCTGATAGTATGCCAGTCCAGGCTTGAAAGTTCTGGTTCTGTTAAGCCATTGCCGACTGGTAGACCAAAATGAACGTACCTTTAGCAGTAACATCCTTCGCCTTCTTTGTCTCCAACAGCTTCTCCGCCTTACTATCCTCAATCTGAATACTGACAGTACGGTACTGGATGGGAAGGGCGCTCGCTGGTTCGATGGATTGTCTTATGCTTCTGCCGCTGCCAACGCTCGTCATGGAGCAGCTTCGTTTCAGAGCTCTTGGGCGCTCCCAGTCGCGGCAAGAAGCGGCCTCGATGTCGTCTTCGTCCCATTGGATCCTCATTCCTGGCTTGTCAGCTTTTTGGAGGGCGTCCATCTTGACAAGTTGCGAGATATGGTCGTGGAAAGAGGGGGATTGATGTTAAGAGTTCTCGAGGATGAGGAAGGAGGCTCAAACGCTGATGGTGAGAAAGAGACTGTATAGGATCGAGGTGAAGAATAACATCATAAGCTAGGTGGAGGTTGTCATCAATCTTGGATAATGAGATGGAAGGCTTTACTAAAACAGCGGCACCAAATGGGTCTCGACGCTGGATTATGGAGTTCTCCCTTGAACTGGTAACTGCTGGAGTCATGTGAGGCTGTCATACTCGGTGGACACTACTCGCAGAATTGTCTGCCAGCTACAAGTAGAGGCCATTGTGGCTATGCCATGCGCATGGAGGCCTTCCCTTTCACAACAGCAGCGGAATGCGGACTCCGCTCGCCGCGATGACCACTGAGACGATGTTCAGTATGAGGGATATTTGAAGAGCGCGTGGTAAACCAGTTTCAATACTATCATGAATGAAACACCCCTACAGATCCGAGATAGCTTGCTGCAAATCCTGAGCTTCATCGGTACCGGATACTTCATGGCTGGAGTTGCAGATATATGCCTCATACCAAGGGCAAGAGTTCGAATTCAGGACCCTGAAGGTCGCATGTGCTGAGTTGCCGCCTTCAGTAAGCCGCCGTTGGAGGTCAAATCGAGCTTGAACTATCAGAGCTAGGCGCAGCAGCTCTCCCTGCATCGGTACCCAAGTACCGACAAAGTTTCGACAAAACATCGCTCATCCATCTCTTAGCGCGCAAGCGGACTGATGTCAGAATAAAGCTCAGTACAGTAGATCCATACAAGCATCGAGTCGCGCGAGATGCAATGCACTAGCAATCGGTTGGAAGAGACTCAAAAAGTTGTGGTGTGGAGGATTCCCGCAGACAAAAGGAAATGAAGCTACCAGATAATACGAGCGCCGGATGCACTTCAACAGACCCGCGAAAGGAATCCCTGGCATGCTGTGCGCTTTGTTTGTGAGAGACACGGAAAGATGGTTGCTGAGAGTAACTGGAATCAGCTAGCTAAGCACGTGATGAGGGATTTCTTGTGCGAGCCTGTATCCCATCACGTGGGACCTTACCCAGCTGAACGGATCTTGACCGCCGATATCCTTGCAATGCCTCTGGAATCTCACTATGTGATGCCCAAAAACAAGGGCGGCTGGAGGCAAAAATTCTTCAATTACGACTAGTGTGGTCCCCCCTATGTTGCAAAAGCAACTTTCCTTTTCGCGCTTGGTGCGCAAGCACTTCGCCCATTGCTGCGCGCCAATGCTTCATGCGTTGTTCGCCAAGTCCCAAAACGTCAAATACTCACCGTCAGACCAGCAGGCTAGTAAAGCTGGCTGGGATGATTGTGCCACATTCTTCTTTAAACATGGCCCTTGATGCGGTTAGTGCGCGCGATATCCTTCGGAAACTCCTAGTACGACATGGGAGTCTTGATGCAATTTTATGCGAAATGAGACAGGATTAGGGAAACATAAAAAGTTAAAGACGGAAATCACGGGGCAGCAGCGACAGGCTCCGCGTGGACCTCGATGCGGTGGCGACGAACGCCGTTCTCCTTGTCCTCCCACTCACGGCGGTCGTAGACGTGGTCGTTGCCCGTGGCCGTAAGCTCAACAGCGCCGTTGCTCTCGATGACCCCTTCTTCGCCGGAATCAGAACTGCGCTTCTCTATCACGAAACCTTGCTGGGTATCGAGAGCTTTATCCATGCTGTGGCTGCGAACGAGGAGTGTAAAAGCGAAGCCGACGGCGGCGACGAGGCACATAACGAGCCAAAGGATTTTGAGAGCGTCGACGAATGCCTTGATAAGTTCGTCTCTCTTTGGTCCAGCCTCCATAGCTCCAAGGACTGGGCCGAGAGTCGTTGCCTTATCGGCATACTTGTCCGCCTCGTTGTGCCAGTTAGGATAAGAGTACAGATTTTGGCGGAGTCTGTTCTGAAAGATGACACCTCCGATGGCGACACCGAGACCCTCCCCAAATTGGCGCAGAAAGACATAGAAAGCGACGGCGTGTCCACAAAGCTTTGGCTCGACTGCAGCCTGGACAGCAAAGTTCATAGCGACGATAAGGGTACCTAGACCGAGGCAGAGTACGACGTTGATGAAGATCCAGCCTGGGATAACAGTGTTATAGTCGAGGAGCATGAGAAGGCCTGCTCCGAGAGTGGTACAGAACCATCCTGAATATATCGCCCAACGAAAGCGATTGAACTTGTTGATCAGTATGCCGACGATGACAGAGATAGGTGAGACGACAATTGTTTGTGGAAGCATGGCGATGCTGCTGATGAAGATTCCGTATTGTTTGATGACCTGGTAATAGTATGGCAAGTAGTAGAAGGTGCCCCAGAATACGATGGCATGGAATATCGTTTGGATATAGGTGCTGCGCACACTCCAATTGCCGAAGATGGTGAGTGGCACGAGTGGCTCTTTTGCGTGGCACTTTTCGTAGTAGATGAAGGCGATAAGTCCGTCGAAGCCGAGGAACATTGGGACGATAAGGCGCCAATCCTTCCATTCAAGGAGGACATCGCCAATAGTGATCGGAATGAGCAGCGCAGATACCGAAGCGGTGAAGAGTGCGGCTCCAAACCAATCGACTCTGAGGAACTTCTGAAACCAACCTCCTGGGATGGGCGATTGCGTGAGGTAGATCTGAAGCAAGACAGATCCAATTACGATGAACGGAACGTTGATCCAGAAGACCCAACGCCAGGACACGAACTGTGCAAAGACACCACCAACGAGTGGTCCAATAACTCCCCCAATGGTCCACATCGTGCCGAGGACACCAAGCCACTTACCACGCTGGTTGAGAGGCACTAAGTCGGTAACGATGATTTCTCCGAGGACGACCACAATACCGGCACCGATGCCTTGCACAGCGCGACCAATAATGCAAATCACCATAGTTGGTGCCAAAGCACCGAGGATCGATCCTGCTGCGAAGACGATGGCGCCAAGCTGCGTGCAAGGCTTGCGACCGAAAATGTGGCTCAGTGCTGCAAAGATAGGCATAATGATGGAAGATGCGAGGAAGAATGCAGTTCCGGTCCAGAACGACTGGAGCGCGGTGCCATTGAGATCTCCGGTCAATGCTGGGAGAGCAATGCTGAGGGACGTGGCATCGAGAGCGGCAGCGAGAGTCAACGAAGAGATAGCGACGAAGGCCATATAAAATTTCATGGTCGGCTTGAAAGGTGGGCCATTGCCTTCCTCATCGTAGTCGCCCTGCTGATCCTCTCCGTTGGCGGCCCTCTCTGCCCTCTCTGCCTTCTCTAATTTCTTTCTCTCCTCTTCGAACTCTCTGGTTGCTCTACGGGCAAGTCGTTCGGAAACGCGAGATGAACCACGGCTGCGGTTAAGGTCACCGAGACTACGCGAAGCAGAACGTAAAACCATTTTCAGAGGTGAGCTTTAGATTAACAGTTAGTCGATAGTCGTTAGATAGATGATTAGGTGTTTGTAAAGTCAGTGGTCATAGCTCGCTTGATTGTTCGTCCGTAGTTGTACGTCAACTTACATATTGCAAACACTGGACGCTGGATAAGCTCAAGTAGGATATATCCGTTTTGAAGGAGTGTCTGTGAACCGATCTTTGATGGGTTGATTCGTCAGCCCTTGACCGAAGCTTTTTGATTGACGATCGGCGAGGAAGTATGGTGGAGTGCGGGCCGCCAAAGATGTCTGACGAATTGGCTTACAGGACCCGTAAGTTTTCGTTCCTGGACGGTAGAACTCAGATCAATGTCAGAAGTCTTTCAGAACTTCGTCTGTGTTTTATAAAAGAGCGTCCTGTAAACCTATCCGCAAAACGTGCTGAATTAACTGCAAACACTGCGATATCCTTGTTAGGAAAAGTGTGTAGCGAAAAGAGTTGGCTGCGGGGAAGCATGGATATGATAAAGCAGTTGGCGAAAGGGCGCAGAGACTAGTCCAGAACTAGCCTTTCCGTTGATGGCAATCGATGGAGCTAGCATATCCATAGCTTAAACCCAAAGTGGAAGGAAAAATTGGAGAACGTCAAAAATCAACACCAAACGCAGGGACATGGAGAAGGAACACAGAGTCGCAAGCAACGCAGAGCCGCATCGGATTAAGGCAGGGGAGGTAGTTTTGCAGTATATAGATAGCAATAGCGATATCGGCGAGCTATTGAACGCTACATTTCTGCATCTGCCCTTTCTTGTTCCAGAAGACTGTTTGACGTCTTTCGGATCTTTCCATGCAGCATTGACAGATCGCCCAGCCAGAACCCCACCAGAACACGTCCGCTACAGGCTAGATTTCCCGATTCTCCACCAAAACTGCCACCAAAGGGCTGAAGGAGGGAAACACATTGAAAAGCAGAACGATAACGGGACGCTGAGGGAGGAGCACTGAAGTTGCGATGACTCTCACCCAGTTGTGCCCAACGCCAGGTGGATCAAAGAGCCTGCGTGGGTATCTAGATCACAGCGCGGAAAACACAGCAAAGCGGTCAACAGCAATACAGCAACAGGGACAAGACCAAGAGGAAAACGTGCTTAAAAGCAAACGCGTGACAAGCAGTAAGCCGATGGATCAGGATCTTCGGCAATCATGAACACCACAATGCAGCTCAACGCTCTCCTGCTGTAGTTCACTTGTAGATGTTCTGAACAAGTTAAGCACAATAAGCGACAGGCCTGTCACTTGCGTCTTTCAGACACGGAGCAGAAGGATCAAGCCACCGATTTGGCTGCAGTTGATATAACGCTCGGACCCTCGCCTGTCAGAAGTGCAACCCCGCCAAACCAAGGCAGCCTCGCCACAAGGCTGCATTCCTTCACGCCTCCTAAACACCAGATTATTCATCTCATACAAACATCAACGACACAATGCTTCCATGAGGAATATGTCAGGCTATGCTTCTCGATTACAGAGACTCGCAGTGCCTGCTGTCTGTGTTCTCATCGCCTTCCTTGCCTACACTTCTCAGATCCTTTTCCACTACCTCGAACCTGGTCCTGTCACCCCAACTCAGACAGTGACCATCAATCTGTTAGCACTCTCTATATGGGTCAGCTATTATCGAGCTGTTATGATTGATCCTGGACGGCTACCTAAACGCGTCAAGAAGGAGGGCAAAAGAGACTACGCCAACGAACAGAATGGCCAGCCAAATTGGTGCAAAAAGTGCGATGCCGTGAAGCCGCCGAGAAGCCATCATTGCAAGGCGTGTAAACGGTAAGACCTCAATCATATCTGGCTCCATGGCTTCTTATCTCTCTACTTTATAGCTATTCAGCCTTCATTTCGTCTATTATCTCTACCTCCTCGGCTTCCGCCTCCAACTCCGTTTCTAATCTTTTCCCGTCAGATGTATACCCAAAATGGACCACCACTGCCCCTGGACCAGCAACTGCACATCCGCCGTCTCCTTTCCCCCCTTCCTCCGCTTCCTCCTCTGGGCCGTCATTGGCCTCGCCTACCTCTTCGCCCACCTCTACGCACGAGCCTCAATACTCTTCTCCTCCAAAAACGCTTCATACCTCGGCCCGCCTATGTGGGTGGTTGTCCACCTCGTCGTGTTACTCGCGCTGAACGCGCTCACGCTGTTTATACTCACCGTGCTCGTTGTAACAAGCTGTCATGGCTTGGCATTGAATTATACGATGATTGAGAAGATGGAGATGGAGACGAATGAGAAGCTATGGCGCCGGGCGAAGAAGAGTGGTGGATATGTCTCTGCTCCAGGTGGCAGGCGCCTACGCATCACCAAGCAGGAGTTTCCGTACGACATCGGGATTTGGAAAAACATCGTCCAGGCCATGGGGACCTCAAATCCTATTCTCTGGTTCCTGCCATGGGTTCCGCCGCGATGGTCGGTTCAGAATGCGGAGGCGTGGGAGTACGAAACCAACGGCTTCGAGGAGCCGGGGGAGACCTGGCCGCCACCGGATCCCGAGAAGATACCACAGGAGAAGTGGAGGAAGAGGAGAGACAGTGGAGATGTTGGATGCGGAGGAGTCTTGCTGGATGGAAAGGGTGACGATCAGATGGTTGTAAACTTCAGACGGAGGCAGCAGCAGGATTATGAGAGGAAGGGTTTGAGAGAAGCGAATATGAAGGAGCATGCGAGTGCAGCCGCGAGAAATTATCTTTGGCTCGAGATGGATGAGACTGATGATGAGATGGGCGGGACGCAGGAAACACCAGAGAGTGATGGGGAAGACTACGGCGGAAGACAGCCATCGAGAAATAGGCTGGCCGAATTCGGCGTTGACGAGGAGGATAGTGAGGATGAGGATGAGGACGATGTACCGTTAGCAGAGTTGATACGGCGGCGGAAAGCTTGCCCTGGGGGGGACTTAGGCAGACTCAGTGTGAAATAGGAAGATACCCCTTGATTGCGCAGGCTGGATCACGAGCGAAGTCCAAGAACGACGTTTGTACGACTTTTTGAGCACATGACGCGGTAGACGCAAATAGCCGCGAGGCGCTGGCCATACTTCCCAGAGTACAGTCGAGTTGCTCAATCAATCGCTGTCACCTGTCGTAGAAAAGAGCTCGTATAGCCGCAACTGACATTCGTATATACCGTGCTGGCGAGTACCGTTGTCAGCTCCTCTGCCGTCTTGGCCAATGCACAAATTGTACTTGCACGGTCAAAGTCCACTACAGCGTATACCCGTCACAGCGAACTCGGTTTGTAGCGAACCAAATCGCCAACCAAAATTTATTGGCTGGTAAAAAGTGCTCTACATCGAAGACTGTGTTATAGCGTACTGAGCAAGACTTAAGCCCGACATTTTGTTGCGTTGGCTATAACAAGCCGAGATTTAGGCGAAACAGGGCCTAAAAGTGTTCAATGCTGCAGACCTCAAATCTACCACTAGTCCGAAATTGGCCAAAACGGGTAGCGAAATTGCCCAAAGTGGGGGCTTGGCCTAAAAGTGGGGCTTTCGTCTGGGCGAACTCGCCTTTAATACAGTACTGTACGAACCAAGTGCGAGGATTTCTGGCGTCCGCTATAACGGACTTTGACTTTATACCTCTGGGATTCGATACTTCGGTACACGCCCAATATAGAACCTTCGTGATCTTCCATTCGTGCAGATATCAAAAGCGGAGGGCTGTCCGCTTTTCTGCCTGTTGATCTTCGACAGGTGGCTGGTACTGTACGCATGGCGAATTGAAGATTTTCAACTCGCCTAGACACCTTTGCTGCATGATTGACAGCTCTTCGGTGGTTCTGACAGATGCTTGTTGATGAGCTGCAATGTGCACCTGCCACTCTGATTATGTGCAGAACTTGCAAAGTAAAGTTCCCAACCGCATCAATTCTGCAGTGTCTGTGCAGACTGTATACCCCGCATGGAGTATTTCATGATCGCAAGCACAACTAAACACTTGGAAGTTCTTACCCGAGGATAAGAAGTATGACGCAACCTCGTTCGAGAGTCCGGCTTTTGCCGCCATGTTTCGGCACTTCCACTCGCATTCAGCATGTAGCGAGTACGTACTTCATACAAGGTACCGCCGTACCGGATGGAGCAATAAGTACGGAGTGGTCGCCGCCGTCGTCTGTTGACTGTATGCGGCACGGCGATCCCCATGCTATTCTCAGCCCACAGTCAGCGGCATGCGCCTCACTCAGCCCTTTTGTATCAGCCCTTCTCAACCACGATTGAAGGACGGATATCTGCCGCTGTCGTCGAAGCTTTCGACGAATTTCTCAGCATGATATCTGCATTGCCGAGGTGAGGGTCCATGGAGTATTTCTTCACTACGGACTTGTTGGCACCAAGGATGAATATGAAAAAGCGTGGTTGATGGAGCCCTCCTATCGTGCCAAGAAGTGCCGGGCATTGCCGTTCTCCTATTATGCTTTTCCTTCGTGATCTCAGCCACGACTTATATTTGAGCACGGTTGATGGAGCGACAGCTTATTGCACTTGCATTCCCATTCGTTGTCGATGGTTGCTCCTTCGATGCACCAGCCACATATCTGTGCGCATATGCAGCGGTTGTGCTTGCAAGGTCGTTCTCGGCGAAACCACCCAAGGCGAGTGCTCAGAAGTGGTGGAGATTGGCGGGGCAACATCTCGTCATGGTGGGGTGTTGATGGAGATTTCCCAACGACTTTCCAGAGCTGACCCAAGGTTTCCAAGAGGTGCGATGCGAATAGGGTATGGTGTAGATGTTACGTCGCTGCTGTTGGGTGAGATGTGTCAAAGACCGCCTTCGTATTAGGTATCGCTCGTATTTTTTTAATGGGGTGGTTTGTGGTGTGGCTGCGCCTGGTGGCCGCTGTTTGCAGGGATATACGATGTTGCTTGGGTGAAGTGAGAAATGTATATAGACAGGGTAGGGCCGGCGGATGTTTAGGTCAACCAAGAAACCCACGTTCGCTTAAGCTCTAGATTTTGAAGCTCGAAGAAGATCCTGTAGCCACCATATTTTGAAGCTATTCAAACTCGCTGAAATCCAGAAGAGCTATTGAGGAAGATTGCTGCAATTTGAAGGCCTCCAGCCAAGCACAGAGGAAGACGGGCAAACGACAATTTTCTCAGAAACGACAGTTGCACGAAAATTCACCACAAAGGACGTCTGGCGCCGAGCAGTATTGAGGCAGGCACGAATAACCGGGGAGCACGATCAGAGAAGAATTAGCTCCAGCTGGCTGTCAACATCTTTCTCAACGTCAACACTTTGCACAAACAAACCCATCATCGACTGAACCACGAAACCACACGACCGACCTCTCCCAATCGCTGTCTCAATCGCTGTCTCAATCGCTATAAGCGTGTTCAGCTGAATTGCTATATTATACTGAGATCTACGATCCGAAACGCCCTCAAACAAAATGCAGCTCTCCAACATTGTTGCCGGCGTCCTCTTGGGCCTTGCTACCATGTCCGTCGCCAGACCAATCTCCAGGCCACGCGCTTGTCCTGATGTATGCTCCTCCTCATCACAGAGTCAATTGACCAATATCGAATGCATTTCATCGGATTACTAACAAGTTCGCAGGAGACTCTCGACCTCATCCTGAGCAAAAAACTCCCAGACGATGCCTGCTGCAGCTACGGTTCCTGCTGGGGCCACGTCCAGGTCTCCGGCGTCCCAAACAACAACGGCCACCGCCCATTGAACATCAAGAAGTTCTCTGAGAACCCATAATCTGCCCATCCCATCTACCACACCATCTCAATACCGACTTTACCAACTACTATACTATCGCTCAATCAATACTGCCAACAAGCAACAACCAACAACCAACAACATAATAAACGACGGGCATAACAATATGGAGCGCCACGAGAGGCGAATCAACCAGAGTTATAGGACATAATGGGCCATGAACCACATCGCCAGCACATCAATTGCAATCAAGGAGTTATAGGACGAGGAGGATTTGTTTCATCATAGGCGACGTTAGGTGCGGGCCGATCACGGACACAACGGGGAGGATGATTGTGGAATTTTTCATTGGAAAGGACACGCCAGATACGTGGCTACCAATGGAGTTATAGGGGTATTTGTTTGCAGCGGTACACGCTGGACTCCGTTTATCAGACAGCTCCTGCCGAGGTGGAGTATGGAAGCACTGTAGTAGTTGTTAAAGGTCTGCCTCATCTGTTATGGCGGTGTGCACAGTCGGTAAGAGCGGTTGTGGATACGAGTAGCACTGCGGGGTGGACTACACTTTACGAGCTTAGAATACGAGATTTTTGAAAAGCATGACTTCTTCGCGTTGAGCTCGTGTTATGGATGGCATGTCTCTCGCGATTGTGGATAAAGGTAAGCGCTAGGACGCTACAGCAGTTCGTGACCGTGCCAAGAGTTCCCCCAAACAATAGCCGAATGAGGTAATCTAATTTAAATCCCCGCCATATGGATCTGGGATGCCTCTTTGCCGGGGGGTCGGCCCCTTTTTGGAGCAGATTTGGGATGGAGGGAAGAATGCTTAAACGTTGGCGTCCCCGCGATCAAATCATTTCTTGAGAAATGCTTGCACGTTCAAGTCAATCGCTGAAACGAAGCGGTACAGACAGCCCTATCAAAGCCGTAGTGGTTAACCCCAATTCCGCCTGCCGCTGTCATACTTTCATGACCTGCTCCAAAGGCCTTTCCCGCCTCAACCCGAGATTCATCTCCATATCTTCTCACATCATCCACTTCCTTATTTACCGCTTAAAGCGTCGAGATTCCCTTATCAAGAGTGTCGTTGCCATGGTCGCACCCGGAGAGATTCCTCGTACGACCTTGTAAGGAAAGCTTGGCCGGAGCAATGTCATCTTACAGGGTTGTGCTGAACCGCATGCGGTGCGTCGGATGTGGCTGGTGAGGGCAAACAAGGCAAACATTCTTATACAAGCACGTGTCCGGGAGACAACATCGAGAGTGGGATCATGAGATAGGATCGAAACAAGAACTGACTTCAATGCAACTGCCAAAAGGTGGGGCTATCGAAAGCTGTGCATGCAGAGGTCACCGGCGTTTCTAAGGAGGTATCGCATTGTGGCTTGAGAGGTCCCATTCAAGGAGAGTGTACTGGTTAAGTCCGATATAGGAGTCATGAGGAGAAGAAGGACGCAATTACGAACGCGACAACGTTCTATATTGGTCGAGGACGGACGAGAGGATTAGTTGGGTGTTACACGTACTGCATCATGCCGTGCTAGGAAAAGGCTTTGGATGGTGGTAAGATGGCAAGTATAAAGGATGTTCCTTCTGTCGCCCCTCAAGCAGGCATCGCATCCCTCGCTCTACTGTTTAGCCAGTCAATAAATAATCCGTTCTACCCAATCATTCCTCTCTCTCCAGTCCATTTCTATTTGTTTGCGTTTTGTCTCTGTATTTAACCCATCAACCGAACTGCTCGAGCACGTATCAGACTCCATCGCCAACCACTTGGCAACGATGTCCTCACCACCACCCACCGAAGACTTGCCAGCTGCCCCAAAACAACTATTCCGTGTCGTCCCCGATATGCCACTGATGCCACCAACTTCAGACGCCGAAGCACCTCGTCCGTTCAACCGACCTTCCTCTGCTCCACCAGGGGTCACAGGAGACGAACCAGTGCCTGGCCTCACTGACATAATACCCATGCCAGCTGCTGGGACACCTTCCTCTACCAATCCACCTCCGGTCGCTCCAGCAGGCGGCGTAGGAGACGAGCCGCCTCCTTATACTGTGACGAATTCGATGGGTGTCGTAATAGACCCAAATCGTCGTGCCATGCCATGGATTTGGCCGCCCCGATGCGCGTCGAGCTTTTGGCCGAGACGAATTGTGATATCGTCATCTGAGAAACTCAAGTTACTTCTGCTTCTTCAACTACAACCACGGTAACCTGTTTGAGGGATCATCTGGGACATTATCGTGCGCCACATAGATTCAAGGCCCTCGCCAAATGAGGGGGAAGGAGGATGCACTCACCACCACATCCAATATCCAAAACCACATCCTGCGGCCTAACATCCAACCACTTAATAATCATCTCAGCTTTCTTTGGTACAAAACTCCCAACCAACTGATACTTCTCCGCATTCCACGTGTCTGGCATTTTCTCGCATCGGTAGCGCGTTGTATTGCGAGGCTCCGGGAGCGGTCGTGCACAAGTCGACGGCCATGATCGCCAAGGCCAAGGAGAATCTATCGGAGCTGGCAGCGAAAGAGCTTCACACAAACGAAGCGAGTCCACCTCCCGACATAGATTCATTCGACAAGGACACCGGGTCCTATTCCACTAACTGGTTGTCCCATGTAGTCCAGTTTTCCGTCAACGACGCCGCCACAATAGAGGTCCACGACTTTCCTAAGTTATTCGGTCAGAATGCGAGTGGCTTTGAACACTACGACGAGATCTTCAGTAATGGGCGTTTCACTGGATATTGGCGTACAACCCCAGCAAACCCGGCAACCCCATCACGCATTACAAGTCCTTCCAGTCCCTCAACCATATGCTTAGACAGCCTGGGTTTATCGTTTTTGATATGGGCGCTTACGGTAACATAGCAGAAGTTCATGCTGCTCTTGTAGCTTGTACTATGGGGCGACTCCCGAGGGGCATGCGGAGGATTCGAGAGATTGAGCCGTGGTTCTTCCCCGATGAGGAGTGGATCCGTTATAAGCTGAAGAAGACGGGCTTCAAGGTTGATGCATTGGAAGTCGAAGACAGACGACAGAGCCCACAAAGTTTGATCCTAAGCACAAGTCCGACACCGGGTTGGATGGGTGGATAAGGTTCTTGGGGAAAGATTTCATCGATGGAATATATAATACGTGAAGTCAAGGAGGTTTTGGAACATGTGTGTATGTTGCAAGACCCGGATCGTATGGACGATAAGGTGCTGCTGGGATATAGGAGGATTAGAGTCAAGGCGCAGAAGATTGAAACGTGTAAGATTGATGATAGTCTGTCCATTGCTCCATTTAGTTCTCGCCAATACCCTCCATTAACATCTCCTGCCATTCTTTGAGTGGTTTAAGGCGTCGCAACATACTCCATTTTGGAGAGATGTTACGATGACCGGAGACCCGCCTACACTATGAAATTGGAAACCGCAACTGCCATTAAGTGGTTAAGGATGAGAGCTGGGTGCTACATCATGGAGCACATTGTCTCTGGATGGCTCAAGAGCCACACAACCGTACCTCATTACCAGGGTGATTCTTCAAAAAGGGCCGGTGCAGAACTGCATCGCCAATCTCCTTATTCCGAGGTAGAAGTGAAGGGCGTCAACACCCACAACTCTGTGTGATCCTGTCTCAGATTGTGTGGCTGGAAGACAAAAAATACAGATGGCAGAGGAACGCTATGAGATTGAGGGGGGAGGCTTGAAACCGAGGGTCTGCTGGCGAAGCGCAGGGTTGATAAGGGAGCAAGGGTGACAATAGCAACGACGGCAGCAATGCGGCGGCGGTGGCGACAGCATCAGCCATAGGGACAGCAACGACGGTGAAGGCCACAGCAGTTGTCCACTCCAGTGGTTACGATGAGATGGCGCAACACTCCCATAAGGAGTTCGAGGTTTGCCGTGCTTGATTGCTAGTTTGCGGTATGCAGCTGTGGATTGGGTAGAGCTTGTGATACGTGTTAGTAATATATCTATCTTCCGCCTCTTCCCTCTTCCTTGTTTGTCGTCAGTCACTCTATTCCAGCTCTCAAATACGTCTCATGTGCCCGCTTGAGTAAGCTACCGTGGGGAGACAAGCTTGGAATTACAGTATTTGCGGCTTTACTTAGCCCTAAGCGAATGCCTTAAATGGCATATTTCCCACAAATCTCAGACTGCTCTATGTATCTGCGTCTGAGTTTCTCTGCCTAACGCCATGCCAGAATGCCTAAAATGCCAATGCTCCATATCGTCGTATCCATAACATCATCTTCTGAGCCGTACATCCTTGCTGTCACTTCTACGACCTCCAACGGTCCTGACTAGACACAACATCCGACTCCTCATCACCACTCTCTTTCCCCCTTTCAACATCCCTCCTCGTCCTCGCGTCAAAATCCGCCTCCACAGCCTGAAACTGCGCCTCCTCATACCCCGGCGGCGGCTCATCCGGTGGTTGGAAGCCCTGACTCGGTGCCTTTGCGTTGCTATTTGCTGTCTGAACACTTGATTCCGCACCATTCATACTACCATTCTGCGACGTTTCAAACGTCGGTGGCCTCCCATCCTGCACACTCACCTCAGTCGCCGCCTCGTACGCAGGCAGCTGTTCCAGATTCACATCCTCACCCGGCTGCAAAATCCTCCCTTGTTCCCTCGCAGCCTCAGCCGCATAGTGTAATCTCTCCTTGGCCAGTTCAAAGGTAGTGTGGAAGTCGTAGGCCCCTCCCTCTCTAAACGTCATCTTCAATTCTACAATGCTGTGTTCGGGGGGTATGCCGCCGCCTGGAACAGGCCGCACGGTCGCAGTCCAAGAGTTGGCGCCGAAGAACGGGGCGCGAACGTAGGTGTCTAGGAGGGAGGGGATGGGGGAGTTGAAGGACGAGAGGGCGTCTGTTGGTTTGGTGGGGAGGTAGACCATCTGTGATGTTAGCTTGCGTTCGGACCTTACCATTGAAGAGTATGAGGAAAGGGTAGGCGTACTCGCTGATTGGTGATATATGCGACACCGCCTTCAGACTTGACTTTCCACGCGAGCTTGTCGTTGACTGAGCCGAGCTCAAGGGATGTGCGGGAGGGTGAGGTGTACAAGATTCTTTCATGTGGGAGTTTGACGAATGGGTCGGGGTTGCTTGGTGATACCATCACCCAGCTTTTGGCATAGTTAGCGATGGGTTTTAATATAGACATGGTGAGGATAGCAGATGAGAAGTATAAGATGTAGGAACATGGGAGCTAGTGGAGTATATATGTAGAGGTGTAATGCGGCTGGAGTGACATGCAGCTCGTGTCGACTAACTTTAAAGACATGATGGGTCCGCCGAATGTGGTATCACACTATTGACGGGGTGCCGGTTGGCTTGGTATGGCTTGCATCAGCGTTGTATCAGTGTCAACCGGTTGGCCTCGTAAACGCGAAGTGAGGTTTGCTAGGATGTGGCGGGTGCTTGGATGGGTAGTGCTTGACCCGAATAACAAACTGAGCGGTGATGCGACGTCGGGATTGTGATTATGGTATCCCGAGTAATACCCTGAGAAAGAAATCCTTCGAGGTCAAGTGTGCCGCCAGGGTACGATAGGGGTAGGAACTGGAGCTGGGCAATTATAATAGACGAAGGAGCCTAGGTTGTCCGATGGCCCGTAGTCTTCTGGGTGAATGGCGGGGTGGAGGGGCGAATCAGACGTGGATAAGGATCTATGCCGCCATGTGCGCTTAATAGGATAATTGATGCTACAGTACTCGTGGAGTAGACTCGGGAATATGTCAGTAGTCGTGCTCGGCAGTCGGATCAGGAGAAGTCCTTGGTGTGATACTGTTCTTTCGGTGCCTGTGAACGTTGTGGTTACGAGTTGCAAGCGCATGTCGCGCGTCAACCGCCAGATACCCCCGTAGGTCACATCTAAAGAGGCCCGAGCGTCATCGTTTAGGGGTCCAGGCGCGATTGAACACTCAACCGCGATACCGAGTCTGCTCGTACCACTCTGGAACAAGAGTCACTGCGTACAGACTGCGTACAGACTGCCACAGACTGACTACAGACTGTATACAGACTGTGGTACAGTACGGACTTCTGGCGCAATTAAACTGAACTGTTAGACTCGATCTCCCAGCCACGGCCACTGGGCCGCGTTATTGAAGGAAAGCCTTTTTCGCCCCTTATTCGTGCCTTATTCGCTCATGCGCCATTCTCATAGCTTCCTTAGACTCTACTTAAGCGAACCATTAGCTTAACCTAGCGTGCGTTATTAATCCATATCTGAGCGAAAGGGTGCTTCCAAGCTCTACGACTTGCTCTCTCGCGCAGCTCTGTTGGTCACATGATCCGCGTGTCAGCTGGCTGTACTCGCAACTTTGACATCAAAGAGCACGCTCACGTGATTCTGGAAGCCTCCTGTGTCAGACTGTAGTGCTTGTATACTCTCTCGAAGACGTCTCAAAGCAGGCTTGTCATCTTTCTGTTTCTCAGGTCACGATACCCTCGGATGAGGGGAAATGGCGCAAATACCCCACTTTCAAGGTTCCTCTGGTATATCATCACTTTCAGCCTCAACTGAGACCTTCGTTAACATAAGTTATCTACTCATCTAATTGCTATTCGTACCAATATCACTGTCACTTGATTCTAATTAGACCATCGTCACTGAACATCCTTGCCACCTTCACTCATACCACGTCGCAATGTCTGAAAGCCAACTTAAAGAGCTCATGAAGTACTCTGCCTGCGATGTTTCCGACGCTCTCCTCAAGATATTGGGCACCAATGGACGGGCCGGTCACCTCACGGACATCATCCCACAGGTCGGCAACGGCAAGCGCCTAGTTGGTCTCATCTCCACAGCCAACTTTGTCAGCAATGCCGAAGGAGGTCCTGCGTCTGATATTCCCAAGGACAAGCACTGGGTCGACATGGTCACTCCTGGGTCAGTACTCATCCAGAACCAAGTCGAGGATCATCGAAATGCGCTTCTTGGGGGCATTATGGCGGCTCGGCTGAGAGTTCTCGGTGTGAAGGGCGTCATTACTCACGGCAAAATCCGGGATATTGACGAGCTTGAGGATATCGGTCTCCCGGTCTGGTCGAAAGGCCGCAGCACTGTTGGTCAGGGTTTATGGGCGAAGTGCGAGTCCGTAAACAGGCCGATCACTGTTGCCGGAATTGTGATTGAGCCAGGCGATGTTTGTGTCGCCGATCGGAACGGAGTGGTCGTCATTCCACAAAGCTGTGTAAGAGATGTGCTGGAACGACTACCGAAGCTAGTCGCCACCGACGACCATGTCCTCATCGAGGTCAAGAACGGAATGAGTGTCAAGGAAGCTTTCGCCAGATTCAGATAGACATAGGAGAACTCTCCGGATATGTCCGGAACAGCGAGGAGGCTGAGTCGAAGTGCGACTTCGACATGCGGTCGCCAACGTCATATTCGATAGAAGGGATGGAGAGACCCGAAGTTGACAGATTGAGAACACACATAATGCTATTGTTATCCCGTCAGTTCTTCCAGAATCTCACCGCTTGTTTCTAGCGATTGGGGACTGATGTTGTGTTGCCGGAGCACGGGTGTGGACGGCGGGTAGCTGCAGAACGACGTCGCACGTTTCAGAGAATGGGCCACGCAACTTCGAGAATAATCATTGTGAGAATTTGAATACCAGTAAGATGGAGTGTGCCGAATCTCACATCGGAATCAGCAAGAACATTGGAATCAGCAAGAGAATGCGCCATCGAAGGAAGACTTGACGCCCAATTTAACATTCCTCACTCGGCGACCCCGCCGACCAGCATGAATTTGAAATCCCCCTTTCTCGAATCCAGAAATTCTCGTGTTGGCCAATATCGGCCAGCTTGTGTTCCCGCAACCACTCCGTCTCGAAAATTGTCTGGTTACCGCCTCGCTGGAGGTCATCCCACACCGCAACCGACATTGCAGCCTTCCGTCCACGGCGTCAGCAACACTATATCCCTTCTCAGCACCATGGATGTGGAAGTTTCCAATATTCCTACTTGTTACCAGAAAGACTTGATCCACCTGCATACTCCCTTCTCCTTCTTCACATATATCCATTCCTCTCCTTACCGCCTCATCTGATACGATCTGCGCTGTTCCATTTCCACCTTCTTTACCGCTTGATAGTCTTAATTACTGCCCAAGCATAACAAAACAGCTGGTGTCCCTCATGCCAGCTCAGAGTTTGTTAGGGAAATCTTTTGTGTAGCAACAACATAGTAACGAAAAGAACCTGGTGCATATGTCGACTTTGCTGTCGCTCTCCTATCCGTCTCCTGCCACCAAGCAAACCTCAGATCTCCTAGACGACGACGGCTAGACGAACTCATCACGAACACCTTTCACAAGATGTCTTCTCCCGCGACCTCTGCAAACGTTGCCAAAGCTAATGGGCTAAGTGATGGTGCCTTGACAGCAATCGCCGTTTCCTCTTCGGTAGTCCTAGTAGCAATCCTCCTGGCCATATACCTCGTCATCCACCGCCGCCGAGCAAGGAAAAGAGCATCCCTCCTCTCAATCGGAGCGCAAAACCTCTATGGAGCGCCGAAGTCGGCAAGAGATAGTCGGATAGTGGTCACTCGGGAAGCAACGATTAGTATATCACAGCTACCATCCACCTCATCCCCGCGTCATGCTGCCGACTCTCTTATCTCATGGTCGACGGGCCCATTGAGAAGTCCTTTTGGAGGGCAGCGACGGAGTACTGGGTCAACCCGTCCGCTATTGAGAGGCAGTTATCAGAGCAGCACTAGCACTAAGGCGCCCAAGAGACCACCGCGGCCCAGCTGGCCGAATTCGGTGCTGGAATTGAATGCCAAACCTGACCACCCCATCGTCACCGTTCTCCCGGCTCAATCCCCGCCACGCTCAACATCGCGGAGGCCGCCACCAAAGTCCTTCAAGCCCGACGGAGTACAGCCTCCTGCACCAACATATTCGCCCTTCCCTTCGCCTGATGGTGGCCAGGTGGTCTCCACCTACCGCCACCCAACACCGACACAGAGTCAACATTTGGACTTCGCTACCCAACGAGAGCGAGCTGAGCTGGAAAGGAACCTTGGAGCGAATCCAGGGATGACGGAGGTTGGGTATAGGAGGGAGATGTACACGATGTATAGTGCTGACGAGGATGTAACGAAGGAGAGGTGGAGGGATGTAGGGAAGGGCGTGATGCTTAGTGATGAGGCGCGAGAGACGGAGGAATGGACCAGGAGGTGTACGGGTGGTGAGGATATGGGGAGGGCTGTTTAGAACGGAAGATTTGGAAGAGCGTTATAGATGGTAGACGGGGGGATAAAGGAGTTGGGGATGGATGCCTGGATATAGGCTGCTTTGCTGAGTGGACTCTTTGAGTTGCGTATCACGAGAGACACGTCTTCGACGCCACATGTACACAGAGTTTCACGGAGTTCGCGAAAATCCCAATTGGTCACACCCATCTCGATGCTTCTGCTCACCAATACCGCGTAACTGGTATACAAGGTTGCCTGCAATGAGTTTGAAGCCGCCTCAAAGTATGTGTCGGAACCTAATGATGCCAGAGAATTTATGCTTCATCGAAAAAGAGTTCACGATGCAGCGCTGCTATGCACGCAGTTAATGCATTAAAGTACAATCTTTGTCCTTTCCACTGCAATCCGTATCAGGAGAACTCAGCTGCAGCAGATGCGCCTGTTTTATAAGAACGGGGCCTGGTCCTGTCTCAGCCCTCCATCTCAGATACGGTATAGTATAGTATAGTATTTCTATACAAGATTTCCGAGTACACATGAGGCGTCCACAACTTCGTGGTTGTCTGCCAACGTCCCCATTTCTTAGATCGACCATCTTTCCATGGCGGATACAAGCCACGAGGGACTCGTTCCTTCTCGACATATCCGCAACAGGAAGTCTCTCCCGCGCTCCGCGGCGGAAAGAAGTGTCCAGAGCATGTGCAAGGTACCTCCCTGCTTCCTCCCCGCGGCACTCTCACTTTTGTTCATGTCGTGTCTCTTCTACATTCCGTCAGAAGACATGGTCAGAAGTCATGTTTCGAGGTACCTTCCCACTCTCTCACTCTCTCACTCTCTCACTATATCACTCTCTCACTCTCACCCTCCCACTCTCTCACCCTCTCACCCTCTCACTATATCACTATATCACTCTCTCACCCTCACCCTCCCACTCCCTCACCCTCTCACCCTCTCACTACATCACTCTCTCACTCTATCACGCTCTCACTATCTCTCACCCCCTCACTCTCAGCCCCCTCACCCCCCTCACCCTCCCACTCTCTCACTCTTTCACCCTATCACTCTCTCACCCCCTCACGCTCTCACTACCTCTCACCACTTCACTCTCCCACATTGTCACTCTCACTACCTCTCTGCCACATCTGCTCTACCTGCCCTCGATATGCCTCGCCAGAAGTAAAATCGCGAGCATATACAAGTTGTCTCTTCCCCTCTTCACTCACTCGGTCTCTTTTTCGACGAGAGAGTGACTCCTGGATGTACATGCTCGCAACTTCATTTCTGTCCACTTCCTCATCCCACGAGTCACTTGCACATCAATCTCTCTCTCGCCAATGTACCATAGGCGTCTCATCACACTGAGAAGTGACATGGACTTGTACATGCTGGCAACATAACTTGAGTCCACTGTCTTCATTTTGGACATGTTGACAAGGCTGAAGCTCCGTCCATCAAAAGCAGAGTAGTGCCGCTCACTCGACGTGCCTACCCAATTAGTGCATCGTGAAGTCTGGTCCGCCACTTACAGAGGAGTGCCTTGCTGAGGTAAGTACTTCAGTGCCAAAGCCTTATTTGAAGCTCGTCGTATTCATCTCCGGACTACAACTCAGGAACTACAACTCCAAAATCAAGTCCAAAACCCATCTTTAAAACGTTCCCAACTCTCCAAGTTCTCAAACAAACACTCTCGGCATATCGGACCACATCACGTGTCCACCGCCAACCGTCGCAAAACCGTCCACCAATCAAACACGGCCAAATCCAATCCCATTCCGAAATCCACCCATCAACTTTCCACGCCTGGCCGAAGCACGCCTGACGCACCTTGAGCCTACGCCTTGTGTACACGCCTCTTTTCTATCTACCTCACCACCATATCTTGCATACCGCCATAATGGGATTCTTCTCTACTTTGTACGAGGTCGCTGAGGCCGCCGTTCCATGGACTTCCGTCGAGGCTGAGGCCCCAACCCGTGGCGGCGCGACCACCGAGAACAGCGCTGCTACCGATGCTGTTGGCGAGAAGGAGGGAGAGGTTGCCGTATGTGCTTTTCATTATATCTGCGACGCATCAGGGGGATCATTGGAGGGCATGGCTGGTTGGCGCAAGATGGACAATGGTGCGGAGGATTGGCGATTGCCCGGCAGAACACGACACCAACACCACACACGCCGGCAGCCGCCGCCTGCGCCAACACGATTGGAACACATTGAGGGACAACATACTGTATAAGGGGGACAGGCGACTGACTATGACACAACAGGACGAGAGCGCCCCAACCACGGAGGATCGCGAGGTCTCCTCCGTCAAGACCGTCGGCGGCAAGGAGGCCAGCGGCAACGACTCGAGCAATAAGTATGGACCAGCGGGCACCCACGACGATTACCACGGATTGGCCGGAGTAGCCAGATACGGACCGAAAGAACTCTATACTGACAAGAATTTTAATAGCGATGAGGAGGAGTCTGCTGATGAGGAGGAGGAAGAGGAGGATGAGGATGACATCGTTGATCCAAAGGAGACTTTGGAGCAGGGTGAGCATGAACCACCCCTTGCGCCGAGAATCACCATGAGAAGGACTTCAAGTGGCAATTCGCGTCAGACATTGAAGCGAGGGATGGACGGATGGGAAAAGGACAACAGACTGACACCACAACAGAGTGCATCGAGTCCAATGAGTGCTCCGGCGTCAAGCACCACTACGACGAGTGCGCTGAGCGCGTCACCGCCGCCCAGGACTCCGGCGAGGGCACCAGCGAGGACTGCGTCGAGGAGTTCTTCCACCTCATGCACTGCGCCACCCAGTGCGCTGCACCAAAGCTCTGGGCCCAGCTCAAGTAAATGCTTCCCTCCGGAAGTTTTTTCGCCCGAAGAGTTTCATGTCAATCGCCTGGAGTTTTGAGAACCGCCATAAATATGGAGCTTGGGACTGAGGGCGGTTGTTGCTTGCATTGATGATGATAGATGCGGAAGGGGAGAGGTTGTATGTACAGAAGGAAAACCTAGAATCCCGTTGTCCTCTACTTTTTTTGCGTAGAGGAATTGTATTTTTATGCAATGTGTTTACAAGTCACCCTGTCAAATATCCCAACAAACGCAAGCTGTGTCAAAATCTCATTGCGCTCTAGTCCTTTACACCGCCAGCCTGCCGAGGTCGTGAGTCTCGCATGACCGATTGAGCTTACGGCCTAGGACTCGCTTCCCAGGCCTTCATTCGTAATGTTCCATCTAAGCTAGCTAGCAACTATTTTGTCTTGGCATCAATGATGGACATCTGGTGGCAGATAGACGCCAGTACTTTGCTATCCGATGGAGGTATGATGGCTTACTTGGTCGTTGGCGGTATTGGGTTCTGGCAACGCTGGTGCTTCGGCGGCTAATGGTGAACGAAGGGACATGGTGTAGTTGTCGTCGAAAAGATTTAATTGGGCGTTACGATGGCTTGATGGACCATCTTCTGATTCACCAAGATAAAAGTTGGAGTGTTGGTGGCTATTGGTCTTTATAGAACTACAAAAGAATGATGCAACATGACGCCTCGCTTCCTCCATTCTCAACTCCAGTCTTCAGGTCTTCCGTGTCCATTACCAGTTGCTCCTTCGCCTCCATCCGTCACGCACTACCTCGTCGATGCTCCAAATTGGGACGAGCTCAATACTATTAGCTTGATCGACATAAATGTGGTCGGTAGTTAGCTTCGTGATTAGAAATATCTTTTGAATCCGGGATTGAGTATATCAGCTTTAAGCGTGGGTCAATCAGGGAACATTGTTTTCAGATATCCCATAGATCAGAATCCTGGCCCTCACAAGACCCAACCCAATCGCGAACTCCCCCCCCAATGGCTTCAACACATTCAGAGCCTAATGCCTCAATTGCGACTCCCTCCAAATCTTGCTCGAAAAATGATTCTAGTTATTTTTAGCTTGCTGCGACGGCTTGCAGATCGGATGTGAATGGAGCGAGAGGCTTCTGCTGACAACTCGTCGTAGATAGTCGGATAGCAAATGAGGAAGCCAATATATTCGCGCAGGAGTATGCGGCGGTATGACTCTGTTACTTGGCCGGTGTGGGAAAAGACGCCACTATTCTGGTTTCGGACAGTTCATGAGAACTTACCTGAGGAAATCGAAGAGACACTTCTGAGCGAATAGGGAATGCATGGCGATACCAAGAAGGCATTGAGTGATAGCATTGCAAATGCTACCACCCAATAGGGAATCGTCCCGCCAAACATCTTGGTAAAACCTGCCAACGTTCAGGCGATGAATATGTGTTGATGAGGGATGTGTGGCCTCGATATCCTGTATTTTGCACAGTTCGCTTAGTGGACTTTGCCATTTTCACTTCGCCATCTCAACCTGTGTCCCACAGGTTTGCTTTAAGCTTTCGCAATCGGTAACTTTCAGACATTGCCCTAACTGCCGTTGGTTTCGCTTACGACTCGCCAATTGTAACCTTTCAAGGGGGGGACTTAGTATTAGGTGTACTTGGAGGAAGCGCATGGAAGCGTCAAAGCCGAGAATCGACAATTCGGCAACCAACAAGATCATTATAATGCTTCGAATCTCACCACGACCTTTTCAAGACAGGGCTTCCATCTTTCATCGTCACGAACGAAATCCACTGTTGGGGTTTATAGAGAGTCAGAAGCACTATGGTCGATAAACGAATGGCGGTCCAATTCCAGGGCATGAGGGCAAAAACACCATGGGAGCTCTCAATCCAGGAGCACAAGCACAAATACAGAAGAGGTTAATAGAGCCAACAGATCGTAAGCGAGCTCAAAAGTGTAGTATATACATACCGGAGATTGCTACACCTACACCGTGACTGACTGGACTATCATGCGCCACACAGCGACCTAACTACTTCTCCCAAGGCATCAGCAAAGTTGAAATGGCAGATCTAGAAGCAGAGGCGTCAAGAACGTGGACTAGGTAGGCGAACAAGGACTCTATTTTCTGACTCAGTAGATGGTTACAAGTGTGCTCCCTTCCTAATGCTTCACTCTCCATCCTTCTCGAGTTCTCTCCTTTTCTGCTGTTCCCATCCATATAGATCGACACTCAGCATAACTGCGAAATTCCTAGCAGCTCCTGCCTCAAATCTTTGACATGCTGCTCCAGCTCCTTCGCCATGTCTGGTGTTATATTTCCCCTGTCAATCATGGCTCTGCACTCCTGCATCTCCTTCTCTACCTCTTTCGTCCTGTCCTTGCTCCCATCTACGACCTTCGTCCTCTCATCTTCTCCTCTCTGCTCCCTTGCTTTCTCGACTTGCTCAGTGTAATATGCCTACTCACTGTCAGCCAAATCTTGCTCACTCATCCATTGTACTCATCAATATCTCGTAACAGTTGGCCCCAATGAGAAGGATCGCGGATTACTGACCTTAATCTCATCATCAAACACATCAGTATTCCAATCTTTTTTCATGCTCTTCAACGTCTCAACCTGCCGTCTCCTCCCCTCATCTACTATGTCAAGCAATGCCCTACGAAGTCTCTCCTCACGCTCCTGCTCCGCTATCCTCTTCTCCTCGGCAGCCTTACGTTCGGCTTGCTTAGCTTCTCTGGCTGACGATTTCGAGTCTCTGCTTTCTTCCTCGGCCTTGCGCTCTTGGTACTGGCGTATTAGGGCGTTGTTTCCAATATAGATATCGACGAGCTCCCTTTGACGAGGAGTCATGACATAGTTTGCAGCAATTGCAGCGAGCGGTGGTGGTAGGCCCGACTCATCGTCGGAGGTAGTGGGTGGAGGATCCATTTTGAGGATGAGGGGAAAGCGGCGACGGTGTGGTTGATTGGGCGTACGACGGTTGGTGGGAAGGACGATCGCTTGCCCGTAGGCGTACAGTTGCTCTGTGCTAGACTATAGTACCTCAGCTGGCGTGTGTGTGGGTTCGACGGTTACGTTTGTTGTTGCTGTCGTGGGCGGTTGTGGGTGAGAGGCTGTTTCGCTCGCCGTTCGAGGTTCCAGAAGCTGGGTCGTGGAGGCACTAGCACTGCGTGCTTCAGCCATGGCTTCACCGTCGTTGGACATATACCAGGTAATCCCGTTATCGACCAATTGATGAACGGGCGTCGCTGATACGGATTGTGGCTGTCAACCGTTGTATGCAGATAGACGGAAACAGAATTACATCGGTTAGCAATGAGCGGCGCTTATCTTTCAAAGTGGATGAAAAAAACCGAGCAAGTTGTCAGGAGTAAGAGGAAGCTAGGTTACATACTGCAGTACAGGCAAGATACATGCGACTAAGACGCGACATCTTTGTCGCTGTCACACATCCTACCTGTTTTTCGGATTTGAGTCCAGCGGCACATTGATGGCACCAGAACATCACGCAAGCAAGGCGACAAAAGGATTAGCAAAAAATGCTTCATTTAATTGTACACGCTCTAACACCTTAAACATACTGATACAATCTAACTAATCTCGGCAGCCTCCTCGTCTTCCTCAAGCATCGTCTTGAAGCTGAAGGGCTCAAACGCCAAGCCATCGCCCATGAAATGTTTCGACATGGCCTCGACCCAGTGTAGACGCAAGGAATGCAACATCGCGGAGGTACCCTCCATGACGACCAGGACAGCGATCGTCAGGAAGAACCACATAAAGAAAGTGATGACAAGGGTGATGACACCGATAATACCGGTGCCGTCAAGTCCGATGGCGATGGTCATCGACCAGAGGACAAGGGAAAGCTGCTGGTGGGCTAGAGATAAGGCCCAGAGACGGAGGTAGGAGGCAGTGTGGGAAACACAGTTAAGACAGAACTCTGCAAGAGATATTAGTACAGCTCGGATATAGCATTAGGTCGAGATGAACTAACCAATAGTGTGAATGACTTGGTGGATCATAACCTCGCTGAATTCAAACTCTTCGTGCTCATCGCTATCGTTAGCAAGATCCTGGGTGACCATAGCAACACCCGAAATCTCACTGGCGATGCTGTGGCGACCTATGCTACGAGCATCATCATCCTCATCGTTGTCCAAAGCGCTGACCCTGGAGGTCTCGCCGATACCTCTATATCCCTTCGCACGAGCGCGGTTGTTCTCATACCGCAAGTACAATGGCTTCAAGAAGAGCAATATTGGGACCTGAACGACAGCGATCAAGACCAAGAAGATCTGGAGGTATCTCTGGAAAGTTCCGTCACCAAACAATGGCTCCTCGATGGTTCCCGGCTGCAAGAACATGTAGATCAACATGTTGAGCAGTCCAGGCGGGTTCTTGCCGATGGCATACCAGTCGACGGACCACTTGTAGACGATGGTGAAGACTAGATAACCAAAGATGGACTGGAAGAAGATCATGCCGGGGAGGAAGTTGCCCCAGATATCAATAGGAGTCTTGAAATGACGCGCGTTGATGTAGGCGAGACACAAAGAGTAGGTCATGTGAACCCATCCCATCAAGATGGAAAGCTTCATCTTGTAGGAGTTGGCAAAGAGGAGGTCGTTCTCAGATCCGTGCCACATCCAATCGAGACCGAATGGATAACGATATCCATCCTCGGAAAGGTGAGCCGTCACGGTATCGCCCTCCTTGAAGTCTTCTGGCCAGTGCCATGCGGATGGGAACAGAGACATTGACCGCGAGAAGATGTCGTTGTAGATCAGGCCGGTGTACATGGAGTAGATACCCATCATGAGCATAATATAACGCCCGTAGTAAGCCATCGAGAAAATCTCGTCCCGGACCTTCTTCAGTGGCTTCTCCCAGTAGATCATGGCCGCGGCTGCGCAGAACATGAGGAATCCGTGTCCTAAATCACCAAACATGACGGCGAACAAGAACGGAAAGGTGACGATGGTTGGAAGACCGGGATTGACCTCTTGATATTTGGCTGTGCCGTAAGCATTGATGATAGTCTGGAAGCCTTCCGTAAACTTGTTTGTCTTCTGGTATGTTGGTGGAGTCTTGTTAGTCTTGATCTCGTTGATGATAGATGGCACAGCGAGTCCGGCTCTGTTGTTGACATCCTGGAGAGTAGCCTTGATTTGTGCCAAAGAGTTTGTTGGGCACCATGCCTCAGCGATCAAGGTCTTTCTAGCGTGGTCGTATGAGAGCAGATTGAGAGTTTGGTACACGGCCTTTTCCTTCTTGATGATGACCATCCATGCCGCCAAACTGCGCGCAATCTGTGTGAGCTCGGCGTCGAGGGTTTGCCTGGTATTGCGCAGTACGCTACCAAGATCGCTCAGTCTGTTGTTCACCTCGTGGATCTGGTCGCGGCGCATGTCGCTGTTCTCATCCACCGAGTACAAGTCGGCACCCAACGACTCGGAGATCTTGCGGATCTTTGCGATGATCTCCTTTCCATGGGCAAAGATGACGAAGACATTCTTGTTGACGGCCTCGTTGCTCGTTGGATCCACAAGCGCGTCTGGAATCTCCGACTGGTTCATGTACAAATTTCCACGGAGAGTTCTCCAGAGGATGCGCTCAAAGGCAGCAACACGCTCTCTTGGAATGACACCAGACACAAAGCCAATGTTCATCACCGAGAACGAGCGCTCGCCGGCATCTCCGTTTCCGTTCTGTGCCAGTTGTCCGTGATGCTCGACATCGGCGAGAAGCGGTGCATCATCCTCGTGGTCGATAGATGTTCTGATCTCCTCCACATTTCCATGCGCACGATCGAAGAATCCTCCAGCCTCTTTCAGCACCCATCTCCACTCCGTCAACTCAACCTCTCTCTTCTTTAATGTCTCGTAACTATCGTTTAAAGATGCGACTCTCTGCTCGAGGCTCTGACTGCGGTCGGAAAGCCCATCGATCTCAGATGCAGATGGGGCGGCAAGAGTGTCGACGTCGAGGTCCAACTTGCGAAGTGGTATCCCAGCCTTCTCCATTTGCGCATGGAAGTAGCGGAGTTGACGCTCAACATTGTCGAGTCGGCGGATCTCTTGTGTAAAGGTGCGCTGGAAAGCAGAGACATCGGAATTCAACTGCTCTATTGATTAGCTGATGTCGCATCGATGCTTCAATGAAAGTGTTCACATCACGAAACTGAATCTGCCCAATCTCGCCCAAGGCATTGATAACCTCGCGGCCTATCTCGTTGGCAACATATAACTGGACCATACTCATGTCCGCAGAGCGGAACATGGTGTCCTTTGCGGGCGCCATATCGGCTGCTATGTGTATAGAGCCTACTCAGGTCCAAAGAGTAGGGGAAAAAGCAAATAAATGGATGTAGGTTGATGTTCTCGGCAGCTCCAGCTGATGGTGATGGCATCGGGCCTTATCCTCTGTCCAAGCAGCTATCTAGCGTGGCCGCGACACCTGACTAAGCCGGGATAACCAATGATTAGGTTGGACCACCAACGACGTCGTTGTCCCGTCGCGGGCCTGCCTTAGGTCTATTTATGGCCATTGTCACAGTTGGCACAATTGATTGAACACGACTTCAGTAGTACGGATAATTAATATCAGTTTCGCTATAGCATGCGGTATCGCTTGCAATGCCCGCTCAATCTTGGTATCACAGTGATGCTACAAAGAATATGAATATGGCCATGCCGGACTCCAACGCCTCCCAATAAGCCACTCCATAGATCGAACAATATTGCTCTCAGATCACAACGTTTGCGTCGTCTGTGTGCGAGACTTGCGCCTGACAGCCTGCTCCTCGTGGTCATTGCAGTACTTTCGCTGCCACTGCCATTCAATAAGTACCGGCAAGAGATGCCTCAAGCTGAACTCTGGCCATAGACAGTCGAGGAATACAAGCTTGGTGTTCTCATGGCATTGCCATAGCATAAAGTCGCTCAGACGCTTCACCCCACTTGTCCTAATAAGCAAGTCCAATGGCGGATTTCCGGCAGTGAAGAGATGGGACTTGATAGAAGCCGTGGTTATGCTCTCAGGGTCCGGGAATGCTTGCTCACCATGAACTCCGTGATCCGTGGAATGTGCAGACTCTGGGTGAAGAGTGGTTGCAGACGATACTGAATCGTCGATATCCACATCCGAATCGTCTGACCGCGTTGGCGATCCAGAGCGCCCAGAGGACCCGGGCGATGTGCTGGCAAGACTTCTCGAGCGCAGTTTCTGTGTAATGCGCGTCTCAGAGAACGGTCTCTTGGAAGGTGGAAGTGGCTGGGAAAAATCGGCTACGGTGCTCTTAATGGCAGTTGTGATTTCGTCGCGAGACGTGTATGGGAAGCAGACATTAAGAATGACCTCCCCATTACCTCTCGTCATCTCAACGGCCTTGTCGATAGCTTCGAGCACATCCGGCTTCAATAGGTCCTTCTGTCCCAAGATCCGTACGCTGGCACCGTAACGATCAAGCAGATCTCCATGCTGCGTGATCTGGGAAAGCTTAACTTTCATGATGTCCATAAGCGCGTCAACCTCGTATTTGCTTCTCTTGAAGTTTTCGATGCTGAAGGCATAGATCGTAACCACTTTCACACCACACTTGTAGCATACTTCGAGAATCTGTCTCTGTCAGTCGGGGTCTTACATAGAGCCATGAGTCGCATACCTTTGCCAACGCTTCGAACCCTAGGTTGTGCCCCTCCACGGTCTCAATCCTATGGCTTCTGGCGAAACGACGATTCCCATCCATCACGAACGCGATGTGCTGAGGAATCGGCCCCTGATGCACCGCACCGATAAGAAGTTCGCGCAGCTGGTTGACACCCCATTCCACCGGCGGCGACGCTGCTGTCCACTTTCGCAGCTGGTTCAAGTGCATAGACGACATTTTGCTGTTTGCGTGTTGCTATGTCTAATGTTCCAGGGTGTCTTTCTGGTCGGCTGTACACAATGCGCCCAGCCACTTATATCGCCTTTCTAACACAAAATTTTTTATAGATGCAGCAAGGGAGGGCCCAGGAGCTAAATAAATGTTGCAACTTGAGGCTGTAGGAGGTGTTTGCGAGGAAAAGAGTGTTGTTGGGATAATTCGTGAAAATGGTTGGTGTTTGGCAAGGCTGCGCGTACAAGTACGAGATACATCTGTACTTGTCACTTTACAAGCTTCGGTGGCCTCGGCACTGCGCACGCCCGGCGTCATGCCATGATCTTATAACATGTGTCTTTCCCCGGCAAACGAACGCCAAAAATAAAACTTATTATATTTCCTGCATTAAGAAATCTTGCCAAGCTGAAGATATTGCCTGCAAACCTATATAACTGTCTTTCAGCACGATTGATCGTCCACGATGTTGTCCTCCGGCTTTGCGGACGCCCCAGTCTCTCGCAGCCTCGTCTTCGGCCTCATAGCCTCATCCATCATTGTCTCCGTGGCAGACTTGAAGCACTACTTCTGGATTCAAGTTGACCCTCATTTCTGGAGCTATGGGCAGTTCTGGAGGAGTTTTATATACCAGCTATGCTACACAAACTCAGGAGAGACGCTGTTTGCGTGCATGGTTCTTTATCACTTGAGGAGCATTGAAAGACTATGGGGCTCCAGGAAGTTTGCTGTAAGTGTCTATTATATTTACCGTCAAGTGGAAGATGTCTAATGTCTTGTAGTCCTTCATTGCCGTCATGTACTTACTTACTACTATCATCCCACCGCTTCTTCTCTCAGTTGTCCTCAGGCCAATCACGTTCAACAACCTCAACCACCTCGCAGCAGGAGCCACGCCATTGATATTTGCAATCTTCTCCCAATTTTACGCTGTCATTCCGCATATCTACAAGTACAAGCTGGCGACGTCAAGCTCAGCTGCTCCCGGAACCTCTCCCAGTGGCCTTACTTTTACAGACAAGTCCTACACATACGCTATGGCTGGACAGCTGGCGTTGTTACAGTTTCCAGGTAGCCTCATTGGTGCTCTTACTGGATGGGTGATGGGATACATGTGGCGGAATGAGATCCTTCCTCAAGCTCTCACGTCCTGGAGGATACCCGGCTGGATGGTCGGAGTCTCTCCGCAAAAACACGGAGAGGGATATGAAGGGCTGAGAAGGAGGCTCCAAGATGAGAACGTGGGTGGCGCAGCTACTGGAGCAGATGGGAGGATAGCCGGGGATGTTAGACCAAGGAGAACGTTAGGGCGCCAGGTGCTGGACCAATTCAGGGGCACTTTATAAGGCTGGTTCATAGAGTTTATAGGCAGGTGCTATCGTAGTAGACAAAAGTTATACCCAAAAGCCAAACAATTTCACGGGCTTCCGTACCAATACCGTCTCAACTTATCAATGGATTTTGAAGACAAATGAGAATGGCTGCTAACAAGTAGATCTTGGGACGAAAATAAAGACATCTTGGGCTTGGAAACATACTTTGAGCAAAGCAGGTATTACCTCAACCGATCCTGGCACTTTGTGAACAGTCAGACCTAATTTTTCGCTTTATACACACACATGACGTACTCTGGACTCGACAATAGACGCCTGGCGAATGTCAAGTCGCCATGCCGCCGTCAAATGGAAATTATGGACTCAATGGCGTTCCCCGCATATTTAAAGTGCTTGGCAGTTTCTCAATGTGCAGCTGGCCTCGCTTGTCAGGCCGACAAGAGTTTGCATGTCGGTCAAACATGCCGGCCGTGCGGTCATTCCGATATGGTACCCCGTTAAGATTTTGTACCATTACCATCTTAATAGTATCGGCAACCAAAGTCATTCGAGTTGCCTACGAGTTTTGCGCGGACGTCTTCTATTCTATACGTCGAATCCATCGAACCTCGGTCTCCTCATTACAACACCTACATCCTTCAGCTCATTTGCGCGTGTCGCACTGATAAGCCACACTGTTGGTCCTAGAACCCACCATCCTTCTGCTCGACTTCGTCAACAACGACGATGAAGACAGGACGGCGGGTGTCCGGGGACACAGCTGTGAGTCGCAGAGCTCAGCCTGCTCGACAGACTCGAACAAATCCCAGCAGAACTCAAGGACGCTCATTAGGCGGCAGACGCGCTGCTGCCAGGGATGCCGACGACGACGACGACGAGCAGCACGACATATTTCCAGCGATCACCCACTTCACTGACGCTGTTACGGCTCTCCCGCGAGAGCTCGTACGGCACTTCACACTACTCAAAGAGGTTGACGCGAAGATATTTGCTCCTGAAGAGGCTCTCGGCCAGATGGTCGAGGCTGCAATGAACTGCCCGCTGCCAGAACCAAAGCACAACACCGAAACGATCCAGGCTGCTGGCTCAGTGTCCGTGAACGGAGACGCAGCCATAATCACAAACGGTACAGTGACCCAGGTCGCCCAATCAATTGAGCCGTACGACAGAGCTGCCGCGGCTTATGCGCCAGAGAACTATCCTCGCAGGCAACTTTTCCGCCAGCTCGCTTTCACGATGCAGGATATGCTCGTTTCTCTCGACGAGAAGAACCACGTCATATCTACCGCGACCGAAGCGCTAGACAAGCATATGGGTCGTCTCAAGAGCGTTCTGCCGTACGTCGAGAACGAAGTGAGTGAGGAGGCAAGATGGGGCAGCGCAAAGCACTGGGCCTATGCAGAGAACAGGATACCACAAACGACTAGCGAAAGATCGAAACGCGAAAAGGACAATGTCAACGCCTTGTCTAAGGCCGCTGCAGAAGTTGCTGCGCAGGAAGCTAGAGCTCACGACAGAAAACAGCCAGCACGCGATAAAAAGGGCAGAAATCAACAGCATGCCGAATCCGACTTCGACGATCATAATGATGGCCGCAAAGGCGACAAGAGGACACAGGGCAACGGAAAGAAGAGCAGGGCTACCGACGCCGGTGCGAATGGTGCGAATGGACCACCGACCAAGAGGCGCAAGGTCGATAAAGGAGCCAATGGTGGAACAGCCATGGAGAGACAAGCAAGCGGCATCCGTGGTAGTGGTAAGGACAAGCACAATAGTCCCCGCGAGACTCCTATACCAGACCAAAAGAAGCGTGCGAAGCCCGCCAACGGGCAACCAAGAAAGAAGACAGCTGCTACGAATGCGATTGCCAATACCCTCGATCTAGCATCGTCGCCTGTCCACGGTACATTTGCCGATGCGAAAGCTGCAAGTCGCGCATCACCTCCAACGAATGGCCGCCCAACGACAGCTAAGGCCAGACAAAACTCGATACAAAGTATCCAAGACCAGACTAGGCAGAGGCCATCGTCGTCTGCCTCCACCAGGCCAAATGGTGGAAGCAATGCTGCTGTTCTGGATACTGTTGCTTCCATAAATGGGCATCCTGTGTCAGAAATAAAGGTGACTATGAAGGAAACTGGCGTCAATGGAAAGGTTGAGCACATCATCGAGGATGCAGATCCTGAAGAGCATCATGTGCAGGACACTCTTGCGATCGGTGGCCGTAAAGAGTCGAGCCTGAAACACGAAGATACCCAGGACACCACATCTGAGCCTACACAAGGTGTTCAGCAGACAGCTGTTCCTGTGCCTCTCACAACCAAATTTGGCCGTGCATCCAAACCGCAAACACCTGCTTTAGGAGCCCAAACAGAGTCCGTGCGGACGACGTCGCGCAGGAATGCCACCGATAATGGGTCAAGTAGCAACAAACGTAGTCATAAGAAGGGACAGGGCCAAGCAGCTGCCGCACTTGTTGCTGCGAGCCATGAGAATGAGGCGATTGCAAGTGTGGACGAGGACGAGCCCATTGCCGAAGACGAGCCAAGATACTGCTACTGTAACGGTGTCAGTTATGGTGAGATGGTTGCCTGTGATGCAGATGGCTGTGCCAAGGAGTGGTTCCATCTCGAGTGTGTGGGCTTGAAGGTTGCGCCTAAGGGTAATGGTAAGTCGGGAACCCGCGCTTCTTATGGATAGCAAACTAACTCTTTCAAGCTAAATGGTATTGTGACGACTGTAAAGAGAACTTGAGAGGCAGACGCTTCAACGGACGGTAGTGGCGGCGATAAATAATGGCGTGGCGTTCAGGGCGGCATACTGCAGCTCGGCTTGATCACAAGTCGTTAGAGACTTGAACAGGCGCAACAAAGGCGCATAGGATGGTATATATCCGAGGAGTTAGGAAGCAAGGTGTTGTAGGTAAAGGTGACGTTGGGCAGGGCACGGCCTCGTGGTGGCCTGGATATAAGGCGATTTAGGGTCGCTATTTAAGTTTGAAATATATTTTTGCAGCTGGGGACTGTTTTGGTAATGTTGCGCTCGCATGAGACAAGAATTTGCAACATGGTCTCGTTCATATAGGATCAATTGCGCCCAGCCCCTGGTATGACGTGACGACGCGGCCGACGTCAATTTCCCCAGGGTCTTGTTCCTGAGCTAGCCTGCTGTCATCCTGTTTAGCGGCTTGTCACAACGCCTTGGGCGCTTCACTCGCACGCATTTTGAACGGCCTCAAATCTCCCACTTTCCTATTGATATCTTTCCATGTTGCTAATTGCGCCACTCTTGGCTTGAAAATACCGTCCATCTTGTAAAATAGAGTCCTCGCCACTTGCGTGCCCCTAGGCCATATTATCAACGAGTATAACCTCTGGCGCATTTGCCGCATTCTTCTAGCTCTCCGAATTCCACCTCGCAACGCACAGTTTTGGCGTTTCTACTCAAATCAGTCGCGCCGCAGTTGTTGGGCGTGGATACAACGTAGCCATTACAGCCGTGTTTCGTCATCATCACAAGGATAGGCCACATAGCATGAGCAATCGATAATGGTTATCCACGAACCGATGTCTGAGCCAATGCAAGCCCCAGCAACGCACTCAATTGCAAGAAAACCAGTTCACTCCACTACTCAAACGGCGGTACCACCACAAGAGCCTGTCCCAATTGTCCTCCCTGCCGACAAGGAGAAACCTTCTGACTCAGAATCCCTCGAAAATGGCTCAATAACACCTTATACACCAGCGCGTCCGACACTTAGACAGCGATTCGACGCAATACTGCCTCCCGACCGTATTTACCCCAAGCGGTTAACTCGTCGAGCGCTATTGTTCATCCTAATTGGCCTGCTTTTACTGCTCATCCTCATGCTCGGCTTGGGCATCGGACTCGGCACCAAGAAAAAGGGTGGTCCAGTGGCTCTGCCACTGCCAGGAAATGCTGAGGTGCACCAAGGCGACCTGACATTCTACGATCCTGGCGGCCCTGGTTTTGGCGCTTGCGGGCGGGCGGATTATTCTACAGACGCTATATGTGCCGTCAGCCATCTGCTTTATGATGCGATGGCAACAACTGGGAATCCGAATGATAATCCGTTATGCGGAAGGAAGATCAGAATAACAAGAAACGATGAGAGAGATGGGAGGGAGAAGAGTGTCGATGTGACGGTTGTGGATAGGTGTACTGGATGTGAGCCAAATGATATCGATCTCAGCCTGGGCATGTTCGATAAGATTGCGGATGAGGGTTTGGGTAGGGTGGCTGGAAAGTGGGCGTGGTTGGATTGACTGAAATTGCTTACCTTGATAACTCGGAAACCTCCTTCACCGCTTTCATCGGCCCAATGGCCGTCTCTTTTGGCTGCGCTGTCGACTCTCGTTTGCGGCTGGGCTTGGTGCTTCGCTTCTGTCATCTTCTGGGTTTTCCTTCGCGGTGTTCCAACTCTCGGTGCAGATATTATGATGTCTTCGTCTTGTGGTGCGGCGTTAACAGGTTGGCCTCGATGATCTGCGTCGGTGGCTTCCTCTCTAGAAAGTTTCCATATCTCCTATCTCTGGTCGAGGAGTGTATCTAATGGAATCGTTTGGTGGCGCAATTTGCCCATATTCCTCCCATGCTTCCTTTCAACTAACGATGGGCCAGGCATTCCCATGCTTAAGTAGCGCAAACTCGATGCAATTGGTCCCAAGGTCGTTATCGAGCCACTCAAACTCCCATCCTTCTAAGTCGCCTGCCTTTGATTCTCTTATCAACACCACAAGCTCATCTAAAACGGTCATGTAATCAATACGAAACTTTTTATCTAAACCTTTGAGGGATCTGTGGGCATCATCATTGCCCTTGGTATTCCCAGCCTGTTCTCTGGCCTAAAATTCATACTTGGTCAAGTCCATCTCACCGTCCAGCTCCTTCTTTGCTGTTCTTTCAACGATATCTTCAGGGAAAACCAGTTTGTATCGAAAATATGAGGGCATATAAAGCCATCGGGACACCTCATAATTAAAGATGGGCGGTTCAGCATGAGGTCTACCAATACCTCGTAGAACGTAGCACTCGAGAATTTCATACTTATTGTCAGCATCGTGTGTCAGTTCAGAGTCTAACTGGTTATATCTTGCGTCGAGACTTCTTTTCGCCTCATCGTCAAGACCCCATAATCTTCTAACCTCTGACCGCAATGGTAGGTCCCAATATTAGGAACCGTCTGGTATGTTCATTGGTATGGCCAGCTGGTGACAGCGACTACATTAATACCACGTCTTTAGATCTCTAGACGACTTACTTGATATCGTCTTGCGTTTTAGGACAGTGCTCACAGCGGGCCAAAAGACAGACTTTTACGCTCACTTTAACTTCGTTTTCTGGAATAGAACTACTGAATTTTCTCGGAATTTATGATCGTCGAAGGACCAGAGTCGGGTGCTCTGAAATTCTCAGCCATACCACAACCCCCAACGGCAGGAAGTACGTGTGTACAGACAGTATTGCACAACAGACTGTCAACGCTGCCAAGCCCAGTTGACGGCTCCACCCCCGCATTCAATTTCCGTCGCTACTGCAAGCCATCGCGCAGGGGCCCATCACTCTAAATTTTGGGAGAAATTCGTCGCAAGGCTACGCGATAAGCATAACCTTTGTAAACACCAACCCTCACAACCCAATACATAAACTGGCTGAGGACTTGCGCGCCAAGAAACATATCATTTGATTTGAAGCGTCAAAATAAGAATAGCCACGATGCCCGACGTTTCCCAGACCCCGTTTATCAAGAACCTTGGTTCCTCTGGTAAGCTCCCGTGCGACTTCTCCAAACTAGCCAGGCAAACTAACAATTAACCAGATCGCAAAACCCGTGAAGCCGCCGTCGACTCTCTCCGCACATTTCTCTCCGGTCGCCGCGAGCTTCCACTCGTCCAAGCCCTTAAGCTCTGGAAGGGTCTCTTTTACTGCCTCTGGATGACCGATCGTCCCGGGCCACAACAATTGATGTGTAACACGTTCGCCGACCTCCTCTCCGTCATCTTCAAGGACAACCGCGATGTTTTCACACAGGCTTTCTGGCAGACCATGAGCAGGGAGTGGACTAACATTGACGTGTTGCGCATGGAGAAGTTTTTGTTGTTGACGAGAAGATACCTGGGCGCACAGCTGAAGTTGTGCGATGAGGCGAAGTGGAAGAAGAGCACTGTGGAGAAGCAATTGGAGCTGTTGCAGGAGATTCCGTTTCATGTTGAGGACCCAAAGATTGGCAACGGAATCAGATACCATGTCATTGATATCTACATTGATGAGCTCGACCGTGCGGGTGCGCTCCTGGAGGGGAGGAAGGGTGTTGAGCTCGAGGTTCTCCTTGCACCTTTGGAGAAGCTGAAGAAGGACAGCCCAACGAAGAGTGTTCGAGTCAAGACCATGGAAGCTTTGGCTGACGAGAGACTCCCAGGAAATGAGGCGAGCGAGGATGTTGAGATGGAGGATGAGGGATGGGGAGGAATCCAGGATTGAACAAGGAGGTCGTTTATCAAAGATGAAGACCACGACGAAAAAGCCGCCGCGCCGAGATAAGAGAGTTACGTCAAGAGGCGATTAGATGGAGCTGCAAGGCTATATCCGGAGAGATGCATAAAGGAAGCACGGCGTTGGATGGAAGCGTCTTATTTTTATATTAAGCACTAGTTTCTGCCAAACGTTTCAATATATCAGCCATTGATAGGAGTCAACCCACTGTTCCTTACGTTCTGTTGTGCTTTGCTAACTGGTTGTTTGACTTCTGACAAGCTCGGTTCACGCTCCTTGATATCCTGCTGGTTAGAGTCGGTCGGATTGAGAAGCTCGGGTATACTCATCAAGAAACGAATCTCAAAGTTTGAGGGAAATGCTTTCTTTTGTCCGTGTGGATTGAGCTCCGCATCCGTTGCGCTGCTTCCAACGGCAATCTGGCTGCCGTTTACTATTGGAAGATGGTCAAGCTCGACCCATCCTGCAACCTGTGTCAGGTCGTTCTGGCTGGATGATGGTGACTGGTTGCTCATTGCGCTAACGTGTAGTAGGGTGAACGTGAAGACGACTGTGCGGTTTCTTGGGGATTTGCGTTATGGAAGACGAGCAACCTTTATGGTCGGCGAAGCACAAAGAGGCTTCTCAACACTATAGTAGTTGTCCTCCCGGCCCGATCGGACACAACGGTATTGTCATCTTTCAACATGATCGTGCTCGACCGAGGACAAACAAACTGTTGGGCCATAGCACAAAGACTTTGCTGAGATAGAATGAGCCGTCATCGGTAACCCGTTTTGCATCATCCACCACCGCCACACTTGTTTTCAAGATGGTTGACTGGAAAGCTCGAAAGGTCCACAGCAGTAAGTCTTGAATTCCTATTGACTCGTAATCATATTAACCAGTTCGCACCGTTGGGATTGTAAGCTACGAATGATCTTGCTGCTTTGTGGGGCGAGGAGCAGTGTGAGGTTGCAGTTTTCATAGCACAATCCTGAAAAATGGCATATTTGTCAGACGCCAGTGATAGAGTGACACAAGGGTAATTCTCCGTGAAATCAAAGGTGTATTAGAACTGAAAAACTAATTACTAAAGCGCGAACTCCTGGGTATCATGATAGCATGACGTGAAGAGAAGTGTCACCTATCAAACAAGCAAATCGCTTCCATTTTACAAAAGGCCCATCGCGTCAACATCCTCCCCCCACCCGCTTACTGTTCGCCTCTTGGGCCTGCAGCTTCATACCTATGCACCCTCTTCGCCAACACCGTACCAAGACCTCTATGTATCTCCGCCTGAAATGGCTCAAATGGCACTCTCTCACCATCGATGCTGATATATCCATCTGCCTGATCTCTAGGTGTGATGCGATAGCCAAGCACTTTTCTATAGTTCACCAACGGCTTGTCGAAGAACTTCCCGGCCTCGACCGACAGCATCAGATCGATTGCTTTTGATCTCGCTATCGTGCCATCAATATTTACCAGATCCATGTACCCATCGTGGGGTAGGGCTGCCGGGAAGAAATTGGCGTCCGAGGCCATGTAGGACATTTTACCACAATAGAAGTTGCCCATCTCATCGTGCCTCACAGTCTCCCAGTCCGCTGGCAACTTATCGTTGACTGTGCCATACCTCAGACGCGGAAGGCCTTCGCCATCTTCTGCTGCTCCAGTTCTAGCACTAACATCGTCCTCGATGTCTCGCCTGGATTCTTGCTGCGCCTTTGTTTCCGACCCAGTCGAAGCTGCCGCCCAATGCTTCTTAATGTCCTCCTTCCCTTCTATAGCGACCTTGACTGCCAGATCACAAGGATAGACTCTCTTCCTCAGCAGCCGTATCAAGAAACCATAAGTGAATCTCGCCTGTCCCATCCACCTAATATGCTCCGTCGCCAGATCACTCTCTGCTACAATACCCACACTTTGACTCAGGAAACTCAGCGTCCTGGTGTTGCCTTGCGTAATACTGATCAGATCCAGCGGCGCAACGACACCCTTTACAGTCGCCAATGCGGCCATACTTGGACTCGCGCTCCCCGTCAGATTGCATGACATTGCGTTTCCGCTGCCACATGGCATCTGTACCACCGCGATCTTCCCCAGCGCTCTCTTAGCGTCTGTTCTCTTTCCTAACCCATTAAACACCTCATGCGGCAATCCATCTCCCGAGCAAGAAACCACCATGTCGTAGGCATCGATGTCCATATCCCGGCAGACCTCCACCGCCTCTCCGCCATATGTCGTCTTCCTCAGTGTAATGCCTATCTTCGCAGCCTTGAATATAGGCTCGATATCCCTTGCGTACCATTTCTCTGCTGACCCCTTTCCTGCATGTGGGTTCACAAGCACCAATGCGCGTTTCTTCTGCTTGCTCTCCACGTATGCCCTATTAAGCAACTTATCGATCCATGTTGTCGCCAATTGCGCTCGACTTTCGTGCTCCAAAGGCCATTGCAACGTCTCCGCTCTGACTACCGTCTTCGAGGTCGACTTCGCGTAAGATATAGAGATAAGGCCGCCGGAGAGCTCCGCCCAGAGCACATTATAAAACGGAATCGCCCTCGTATTGCTGGACCCTAGGATCGCACTGTCAGTCCCGTCCTGGGCCTCAAGCAAGCTAGTCTTCTCCGCGCGCACTGGAGGAGCTCTCCACATACCAGACGGCAAGCATCCAAAGCAGCCGCTGCTTTTCGCGTCATCGAAGTCCTCGTCTGTTCGTCCCCATTAGTACTGACCTTCGGTCTGGGCGGCACCGCAGTAGCCTTTGCAGGAGCGATTACCGAGTACGATCAGACTGTCTGTCGCAAGCGTCAAGCTCGCATTCTTGCCCACTGCGAGCGTGGAGTCGACGCTGAATGCGCTCTCTTGACCTGCGGCCTCTTGTTCTAAGACGGGGTCCATGAATGGGTTTGCGCTGGCAGTGATGGCCTTGTTCATGGTGTTGCTTTGGCTGTTTTGCGCGATAGGGTCGCTGTGCGCAGATGTGAGGCGATACACTGGGTCGCTCGAGGGCGCAATCGTCTCTGACATTTTTATGGTAGCGGCACACTGCAAACTAAGTTCTGTAAGTTCTAGAGCCACTTAACGAATGTGGGATGCTCTAGAAGTTTGATGGATACGCCCTGGTGTTGAGATGCCGAAATTAGATGGGTCGCGCAGCAACATCCGCCGTGCCGGAATAACGCCGCGTGGCCGCGAAACTGGTTAAACTGAGAAATCGATCACCAAGTGCGGTCATGTCGGGCAACTGCCAAGTCATGTCATCAAAGCTTGATTATGATGATCACAGTACGGTAATATCTATGTTTTGATTTAATTCTTCATGCTTTACTACTTGACTCGAGATCTACTCTTATAACGCCCGATGCTTCTTTTCGTTGCCCCTCATCTCCCCCAATGCCGTGTTGTGTCAATCACAGCGCATTATATAACTTGTAAACGCTCTAGCACAACGCATACTTACCTTTTGGGCGTCTTGCAGGGCTGCGGACATCGGCCCGATTTCCCTCTCGAGGCAGCCTGTTTTCAACTTTAACATCTTATCGCTCTATTTGCCTTTAGGTGATTATTGGAACATCGCTTAAGCAGTCTCCCCGACCTTGTTCAACCCCTTCAGAGATCCAAGGCTCAAAGCAAGCCCTTGAGATCTCGAGCGGATACGGACGAAGCCAGTAACTGGTCCATCCTCCCCCTCCTTCTCGATACTCAGGTTGGCCAATGCATCCTCACCTATAACTGGTTAGCGCGAAACATCACAATCACATATAGTAAACAACTTACCGAAAACGCTGCGAGCGTACAAGTTGGCACTCAAGAACTGGCAATCGCCCTTGAGCGAAGCCTCGGGTGTCAAGCAAGTCATATTTGTGCACGCCATCAACTGTGTCAAGAACTCTCTCAGGGACTTCGCCTTGGAGTTGATGTTGACCTTGTTCTCCCACTCAAACTCTGTCCACATGGTACGGAACTGAGTCTCTGTGCAAGTAGCTGGCTGAATATAGTCCATGATGTCGACGTGGACGTCGTTGAGGATGACAACATTGTTATCGGTGGAGCTCTGGCCGTCGTAAACTACGTTACCGAAGATGACTCCGGTGTCAGTCGAGGAGACCTTGATGGTGCACTGGACGTTCAAGAAGTCGTGTGGTCCCAGGTTTTGTGTTGTTGGCTTCTCAACTACCTTGAGGTCACCGAGGGTGGCGAACTCCACGGACAAATTCTGGAGAGTCTCGGTAGTCTGGTTGACAAGGAGAACATCGAGGACGATATCAAACTGATGCACCTTGACGTAGGCTTCAGCGTACACTGGGTCCGAGAAGCCGGTCAATTGAACAACACGGCTCAGCTTAGATGAGAGATCCTCCGTTGCAGAGTCTCCACCAGTTGCCTTCTCAAGATCCTGCTCAACCTCATCTGTGCCGTCGCTTGCGTTCTTCTTTACCAATTGGCGGATCTGCACAACATCGTCGACCTGGATAGCAGTCTTTGCCTTCTCCTGGGCCTCCTTGGCGGCTCTTTTCTTCTCCTCGACCTGGACCATCGATGTAAAAGCCTTTCTTGTGTCGTTGAGGAATACAGCCTCAAGCTCTTTCTTCTGCGCGAACTCAGCGAGTGATCTGACGCAGGACATGATTCTGTCGATGGAGTCCTCATCTATTGGTGCCTTGACGAACTGTGACTGGCCAACGCGGATGATGGAGATCATGATCAGCATTGCCTCGGCGCGGAGTGCGTTTGTGCGCGCGGCATCATCAGCGATTTCGGAATGTCGCATGACGAGCTTGGTAAGGGTAGAGGAGAGCACAGTGGCAAGATAATAGTCGCCATCAAGGATAAGCTGGCGAAGCGGTGGCTTTTGAGCGGCCTTGACAGCTTCAAGCTTAGCCTGGACAGCAGAGTTGCTGGTAAGGGCACTCTCAGTTGCGTATGTGCCGTCTGCCAAAACTCTGCGGGAACCTGTTGGGGCCGATGTCTTGTGTTCATCATTAGCCTGCTCATCGTGGTGCTCATGTCCCTCGGCAGCCTCGTCCAGAAGCCTCTGCTCAGAGGCCAAGATAGGAATCTCGCCCAAACTAGCACGTATCCTCTTCCATGCATCTCTGATGTCGTTTGCTTCGAGCGAGTACTCTCCGACAATCCAAAGTGCTCCTCTGTAGACCTTTCCTGCGCGGACCTCGCTCAAAGTCGAAACCAATCTCTCGACGATGGTTGGGCGGAGCTTTGGGAACTTCTCAACAACCTCCTTGACGAAGGAGATAACATCCACGGCAGAGGTGCTGTTGAAGTCGGCAATGAAATCCATCAAAAGGTCGACCACGCTGGCTGCAACCTCGGAGAACTTGATCGCGCATTGATGGATGGAGTGAATGAGCAGCTGGCGGTACTCGTTGTTCTTCTCATACTCCTGGTCAACCGTCTTGGCAAGCTCCTTCTTCAATAAGAGTACGACATCGTTAACGTTCTTGCTGGAAACCATATCCAAGGCCAAGTCAAGAGCCTTCCTCCTTACGTCGATATCCGGGCTCGAAAGGACACGCAGAATCTCCATGGTCAAATCGTCCAACACGCCTGGGTTCTTTTGTCTGAGTTGGTCGACTCGGTCTAAGACTATCAGCTTGACGTTATTGTCAGCCTCCTTGATGCTAAGCTCGATGAACTTGGCAGCAGCCGCCTTCACTGCGACGGGGTTGTTGGTGAGCGCGGTGAGAGAAGATGCAGCCTCGTATACCACAGTCGCGGCACCGGCCTCCAAGAGGTCGAAAATGAGGCGCAAATACTTTGCCTTGTTCTCGGAATGTTGGATGGCATCCTTCCTGATGAACTCAAGCGCCACCAACTGCAGGAGCTCATCTGCGTTTGGCACTCCGTCGAAGACACTGCTGAGGTATGCAAGAGCTTTGTCGTGGCTAATGCCAGAGAGCGCAGCGAATGCGTTGCGCTTACATGTGTGATCGCTCTCGGTCTCGAGGAATGTGGCAATACGTTCTGGTGCGTCTGGAATAAGGGACTCTGAGTGCTGGTAGATGGACGCAATGGCGAATACAGCGTTTTTGCGTACGTAGGCATGGCGATGCTCTAAGCATTGTATAGCGGAAGAAAGGAGTGGCTCAATGAGCTCGGCTTCCCGGAGCTTGCACAAGAAGCGGAGGGTGTTTCCACGTATATATTCGTTAGGGTGTTGCAGGTCGTTTCTGATGCCGTTGCTACCTTACGTCAGTACTGCAGTAATGTGAATCTAACATCTACTCACCAGACGAGAATCATCTCCTGCTTGAGCTTCCCAGTTGCATCAAGCTTCGGACAGATTTCATAGTAGAAGTACAAGAGCTTCTTCAGCTTCTTGTCTTTTGATGGCATGACGAATCTGATGATGTGCATAAGAAGTTGTGGCATTGGGTCTCCGTTGAGCATAATGGTAAGAATGCGCTTCATGGTTTCGCATTTGCTCTCGTCCGTTCCCTTCTCCAGCTGCGTGCGCAGCTCTGACATAGATGGGACATCTGAAAGATTGTCCTGGTGCACCAAGCTGTAAGAGCTGTCGATATAAGTAGCCATAGTTATGTTGTCGTCCCAAAACTGGGGAATCGTGTCTGGTCGAGTTTCTGTGTTCGTGTCCCCAAGCTTGGGATTAGGCGGGCCGAGCTCTTAGAAGGGGAATACGTGTTTCGGCGGACCACAAGATCTTGGGGTATTGAGTAGTGAAGCTGAGCGTTTCGCCTGGGTAGCTGTGTGGGCGAAAGGAAGCTTGTCGAGTGCTTGAGATGGAAAGAATCGTGTCTGGATAGCTCACCAGGTATCCCTCTCCCCTAAGTTGTAACCACGGTGGTGGCATCGGACAAATAAGCGACCGTGCCATTGACAGATCACGTGCAGCATAAGACCGTCTTGCTAAGGCTGACCGCCTTGCCCCGCCAAATTTCACAAGGGTGGCCCGCCATTTTGAGCGCGACCAGAGAGCTTGACAGGGCTGAGATGCTTGGAGTCTTGAGCTTCGAGTCTCGACCAAAAAACACACTCCAATCCGCCCACCATGGTCGCCGACGCCAACTCAGAACCTTTCTACCTCCGCTACTAGTATGATCGTCCGATACGGAATCCACTGGTCACTGCTAATATAACCCAGTTCCGGACACCAGGGCCGCCACGGCCACGAGTTTCTCGGTACGACATTGGAAAAGCCCGCGACACTCGCAAGATCTTCACTGACGCTGCCCACAGAGTTCGACTTTCGCGCGCTTGGTGACGGTACCGCAGCTTCTGCTCGCTATGCCAACAACTCCAACTACCGCAATGACTCGCTCATTCGCAAAGAGAGTATGTCTCGCCCTACACAAACATCAGCCATCAGTCGCCAGGCTAACATGCTGTTACAGTGTGTGTCAGCTCTACAATGATTGAGGAGATCAAGCGCATTATCAAGACTAGCGAGATTCTGAAGTAGGCAGTACAAATTCGACGCGACGAGATTCGATCTAACATCGACCGCAGGGAAGACGACGAGAAATGGCCACAGAAGAACAAGGATGGGCGTCAAGAGCTCGAGATCCGTCTCGGTAACGAGCACATTTCGTTCGAGGTACGTTGTCAAGATTACCGTTCAAGAAAACAGCATGGGCGGTGAGGTGAAGTTTGGCTAACCAGTACGACGTTTAGACCGCAAAGATCGGCTCGCTCGCCAATGTCAGCGACTCTGCCGATCCTGATGGACTCCGTGTCTTCTACTACCTCGTTCAAGATCTCAAGGCGCTTGTGTTTTCACTGATCAGCCTTCACTTCAAGATCAAGCCAATATGAGTGTGCAAGTACCAAGGCGTTTTCTTGCTTATTATGGACTGGGGCGTTGCGTTGATACTGTGGCTAGATACCAATGAGATTATGGGGGATAGAAATCCTCGAGAAACCAAAAATGAAGAATTTTGATAACATCGTTGATCGACCAAGTGTCAACTTTGCGCCTCACTTTCACGTTCTGCGTGTCGTGGGGTTGACAGAAGGCTGGCCGGGCCATTTCTGCGGGGACTCTGGGGAAGTGATGTCCGACTTCAGCACTCCAGCCTTGGCAGCCTCCCCTTGGATGGCTCGATGCCAACACTCCATGAAGAATGCCTCACTTCGCGACACATACCTTCTTTGTCTTCTCCAATCTATTATTGCCCATATAACCCTCTCGAAACTTCAGCAAACACTGCCAACAGGTTCGACTTTCACAAGTAAAGACGTTCACGTCTACGTAGCCATTCTCGCGGCAGTCGCATCCACCAAGGTCCTCTGCGCTGGCGCAGCTCAATGCCTGGCACTCCCTCCGTCCGAGAGGACACCGTCGTGCACGACGCCGACTTCGAAACATTGATGCACTCATCTTGCCCACCTGAGGAGCTCCGCGATGATTCCTGGATGCAAACCCAGATTCGTTTGAGTGCCGATGAAGCTGAGAGTGTTGGCCCGACCACATTATACATGACCCCACCATCAGTTCCATTGCGGACGGCTGACGCTCCTACGCCAACGGCAAGGACCTCGAATGAAGACAAAATGGACATCGAGATGGTAGAGGGGACGGATGGCGTTATCAGTCCTGTCAGTGTGGCATCAAAGTCTGAGGAGAAGAGGGAGAAGGTCGCATTGAGGTCTCAAAGTGAGAATTCAGTCGCCATAAGCTCGAGTAGCTACGCAGGGGACTCAATATCGCAGGGATATGAATTTTCGGGTAGACGGGTAAGTCATTAAGTTGTTTTATGCTGCTCATTGCACCTATTCTAACTTCACATAGTTACGGCTAAATTGCCCATCTTCCTTCATGCGACCTGGGAGCAAGTTTGTCGGCACGCAGACATCTGAGAGGCAAAAGTATGATGTGCAGGTAGATATCAAAATGGTTGACATGAAAGAGTCCTATATGTGCGGTTTCTTGCGTATTCAAGGTATGCATAACCAGTTGTAACATCTTCTTTACTTTAATACGTCGCCGTAGCCTCCAAGGTAGCACTGCTAATACATATGACATAGGTCTCACCGAAGACCACCCAACCCTCACAACCTTCTTTGAAGGCGAAATAATCGGACCAAAATACTCCTTTCATACCAACCACCGCGAATGGGGTTCGACAAATGATTCGGACTTTGAACACTGGTCAAAATTCCCAACCTTCAAGCGTTGGGAAGATAACTGTAAACGAGGCAAGGGTATGCCCGACCCGTCCCAGATGGAGAACATATTCATGCGATGGAAAGAGCATTTCCTGGTGCCGGATCATAGGGTGAAGACGATCACAGGCGCAAGTTTCGAGGGATTCTATTACATTTGTTTCAATCAAATTCGAGGGGAGGTAGAAGGGATTTATTTCCATTCGAAGAGTGAGAGGTATCAGCGACTCGCATTGGATCATGTGAAGGACAGGGGAACGTATCCAGCTGTTGAGTTGAGGTAGGATATATGGTTAGGCTGAGCAGTCATTGTCGGAGTTTGTTGAGCTGAAGGATGATGGGTGCCAGTATGACTGGGAAGGCGAAGACATCTGTTGGCGGGGTCTGGCCGTCTGCGTTAGCGAGGTGCATATAGGCACTGCTTGTTTCATCGATTACCATCATTAGGCCGGTGGGTTCATCAGAGTTAGGTGGTTTGTATATGGTTCTCGCAGGTCATGATAAGTACCCATATCAATCTTACGTTGTATTTGATCACTCATTGTCGTGTCGTCTACTCCTCTTGACGGAGGCTCGGTCGGGAGCCAGCTTTGTAACTCATGCTGTACCATGGCTATCAGCACCGGCGACTGCTCCGCCATAACGGCTACTTACGTCCAATTTGCAACGTCCAGAGCCACTGGGCGGATCTGCATACGAAATCCATTGACGGACACGGGTCAATTGTCGTCGTTTTTTTTGTTGAGCCGACTCCTACAAACCCTGAGACCCTTTGTGTTCAGTTGGCTTAGTGCGGATTACCTTGTTCAACTATCCCATGCCTTTGTGCCACTTCCGGCTTATATGTCAAACATGTGCATGGTGGGCTGGGAGCGAGTACAAAGATACACATCACCGGCGTTGTTCTTTGTCGCACCGAGTTTCGGGGAAACCATCATCGACAACCCGAAACCCGGCGGGATCTCCAACTCCACTCCTGGGGCACGTGAACAGGCGACAAAGCCATGATATCTTACTAGTCCCGTTCGGGACAGGCCGCGTAACCTGGTTAGCTCCGGCCTTGTGGGCAAAGCGGGTCGAGGATCCACTGGACATAGCTTCACTGATGCTGCAAGCTGCACCTCGCAGACCACTTTCTGTAAACAAAATACACCGCAAGTTCGGAGATTTACACGGAGACACTTCGACCTTCTTGAGTATACCGACAGGTTACAAACGTATACATTGTTCTGAACAACGGCAACAATGGCTGATTTCGCACCTTATCAAGGTAAGATGCTCACTTATCACTTTGTCTTCACATGCAGACGGCCGCGTACTGGAGTGTTGCGATGAGCGCAGCAACCACCATAGGAGCCGAACACTGTATCTTTTTCGTGTACCGACAGCATAGTTGCATATATCAGGCCAAATTTTCTGCTAAACGATGTGCAAAAAACCGATCATGAGAAGTGGTTCAGGTTTGCTGCCAGGCGATTGTCCTCGTCTGACGGCGCATTACAACCGCTAAGCAACGCAAACGTCTCCCTGTCTAGCCACCATGCCAATTCATGGTCACCTCGATATCAGAAACTGACAGCTCACAGACACATCCCCAGACACAACCCGCGCCCTTTCCCCACCTCCAAACCGCCGCTCAACCTCCTTCTCCCCACCATCACGGTCCCCAACCACCACCTCAAATCCCTGGAACAACCATCAGTCAAATACGCCATCACCCTGTCTATCTCAACAGTATAATCGACCACAAAAACCTGGACATGCGCGCCAAGAATCCTCTTCCTCAGGGTTTGGAAGTAATATCTTTGGCAGTGATGGGCCAAGTGGAGGTGATGTTGAGTTGGGTGGCTCGAGGGGTGGAAGAGAGGCGTTGAATGATTTTGAGACCAGTCTGCCGTTAAGACTGGATTATGAGGCTTGTTTGGCGTATCTGTTGTTGCCGCCCGTGGGTGGGGTGGTGTTGCTGATATTTGAGTGGAAGAGTGATTATGTGAGGTGAGTTGAAGGTTTCTCTTTATGCTATGTGTGTAGGATTGGTCGCCAATCACAAGATGGGAAGTGGTTCTTCCGCGACTGCTTTAGACGTCTTGAAGAAAGGGGTCTCGATGGCTCTGCTTCACAAGTGAGCTCTAAGCAGAGCTTGCACCCCAGCAATGGAGCTTTTGCAGCCGAGTCCTCCACTGTTAGCAAGGGCATTGTGGTGCATCTGCACGCACAGTCATAATTCTCATTCTTAACACGCAACTTCTGCTATACTAACAGAAATCATCAGGTTCCACGCTTGGCAATCCGCGCTCCTCTTCACATTTATGTTCTTCTTCCACCTCATTTTCTCCTGGTCCAGCTTCATGAGCTGGATCATCTTCCTTGGCGACTTGGGGTTGATTGGGTACCTGACCATGAGGGCGTATCAAGATGGTGAGTTGACTTCGTTCGCAAAATGTTAAGGGAGCTTTTGGATGATGTGGTGTGCATAAGGCGTCCCCTGGGAGGAGTGAGATGGTAAAGCTAACTGTGAATAGCGGATACTTTGGATAGATATGAGGTGCCGTTCTTTGGACCGTTGGCGAGTAGGTGGGTGGATTATGAGTAAGATTGTGATACCAGAGATGATGTTAAACGAGTTTGGAGGTGGTTCTGGGAAGAAGTAATGGTAATAACGATGACAATGAAAGGCACAGTATATACAGTATAGTATGAAGGTATAAGTATAATGATACCCCGGTGAGCCTTATGTTGAGGGTAGAAGATGTCGAGTACAACCGTCTACAACTTTACTCCTTCCACAATTATGTACAATTCTATCTGCAGTGAAACCTGCTAACCGCAAACATGTTGGTGAAGTGGGTTCCGTGTAACATCGGAAGTGATGTTGAAAGGAGTTCATAACCAGCAGATACACTGTCCTTGTTGTTCCTCGAAGCTGGTGTAGCCTATCACAATTCTCTGCTTGGAATATAACCCATTTCCCCCTATCAACAAAAGTCATGTTGAAATACAAATTCCATAAGAGTTTGTTAAGAGTTGAGCGGTTAGGAAGTCACCTGTTATGTACTTAAATAGCCATGTACTGGAAAAATAGCCGAGCCGTTGGCACCCGTCGTCATGGTTGCCCTTCTCCTCTTGACGGTATTCATCCATTGTCAATAGACAAGTTGATTCCATCAATTTTAAATACCTGTTTGCGATATTATAGTATCAGCACTCTGATCTTCCAAAGGTTGGCAAAGTCAGAGGGCAGTCTAGTTTGCCATCTTCTAATCTTGGCCATTGGTCATCTCTAACGGGCTCCTAACAAGCTAGCTTAGTGTGATGAACACGTAAATGCAAGGCCCTGATTCTCCGTAACCACTTGGTTGCACAGAGAAGTTTTGAGCCGATCATGGGTATCAGAAGTCACGGGTAATTAAGGATCACAGGTTACGTGATCCAAATGGACCGCTGGGACCTTCGCGTGGTCCATCGAGGTCCATGCATGAAGATTCTATATAAGTAGTTTAGGATTTCCTTGGATAGAAGCTTTGTGCTCAAATGTAATATCAATTAGTTTACCTACTTGACTTAGTAATGACCCTATTCTATTCGAGACCCAACCCCAGTGATACTTACTCCCTCCACAATTATACCAACCAACCAACATTCTTAGTTATCTTTATCAAAGGAGACCAGGTTTGTTGCACTTAGGCACCTATGGTTTGTTTCAAAAGACAAATAGTAAAAAGAGTTGGTATTTGGTACAGGTTAGCAATAGTTCACTAGAAAATATGGAAGTGTTAAAAAAAGGCCTACTTCTTTATTTGCAAAATTTTCGAGCCCAATACAGTTTGTAATTGATGTTATTATTTATATATAGTATCAAAAACTGGTCAATCAAAATGATTGAATACAATCTGATATCTTGCATATAGAAGTCAACTGAAAGCTGAACAATAACTACTTACATTGAGTGGTACCTGAAGCCATATTTTTAACTTATATAACGTGGTTTATCAGTAAGCGGCGCACTTTGTGCAATTTTGCTAATCCATCACTTTGGCACGTGTCTTCTATATGTTGAGTCAAGGCGTCTTTACCCTACTCAAACACGTCTCATTCTGTTGCCAGAACACGTCTCGCTGCTATTCTAACAGCTCCACACGTCCTCCAGCTTTAAGCACACAAGCAAGCAAGCACGCATGTTTGCTCTGGCCCTTTCTGTAAGGGTTGTTGTAGACAGAGTGCTAATACCGCGATATCGACTCCGTAAACAGGTATGTATTCCATAAACTAATCTCTGGCCCTCCCCTTCCAGGAGCGGGCCTACTCTATATACTGATTCCAGGTCCCATAGTTCCCGCCATCGAGTCGGTGGT